>JAEEGH010027804.1_pt1 | contig 11174 bp, 5 predicted proteins | sample 9134181 | NCBI WGS metagenome assembly JAEEGH01 (sample SAMN16246544, study PRJNA631951) | gut metagenome | biome: gut microbiome; feature: rumen; material: DP-attached | host: Bos | place: Iran: Karaj | collected 2018-10
AAATGGAATTAAACGCCCTGATAGCAGAATGTACTGCATACGACTTCAAGGTGATGCTTGAAGAGAAGAAACCTAAAAGTTGGTTGAAGAGTGTAAGTGCTTTTGCCAATGGCTTAGGTGGTTCCCTTTTCTTTGGCATTGATAATGACGGCATTGTCAAAGGAGTTGATGACGTGCAGCATGTTTGCGAGACTATCAGTAGTAGGATTCGTGACTATATGGATCCTCTGCCAGAGGTGGAGATGATTCCACATGACGTAGATGGTTTACATATCTTGCAACTCAAGGTTAATGCAGGGCATTACACCCCGTATTACTACGTTGGAGATGGTCAGCGTGTTGCCTTTGTTCGCATAGGTGATGAAAGCCTTCCTGCCACGGCTGAACAGATGGTTAGACTAGTGCTCAAAGGCTCAAACAAGACTTTTGATTCACTTGTCACAGACTATAAGGTAGAGGACAATACTTTTGTCATATTGGCAAATACGTTCAAGAAACGTACAACACAGGAATGGAATAAGAAATTCCTTGTATCTTTTGGACTTGTTACTAATAGCGGAGTTCTTACAAATGCAGGAGCTTTGTTTGCCGATGATTGTCCATTATGGCAATCTCGATTATATTGCACACGTTGGGACGGCAAAGATAAGAGCGACGCCATCAATGATGCAGAGTTTACAGGCAATATCCTTCTGTTACTTCGCGAAGCCATGAACTTCGTAAAGTCAAATACTCGCAAAGGTTGGGAGAAGTTACCTAACGGACGTAAAAACAAACCAGAGTATGCGGAACGTGCAGTTCTTGAAGCAATGGTAAACCACTTCATCCATCGTGACTATACAGTAATGGGTGGTGAAGTCCATCTGGACATCTATGACGATCGTCTCACCGTTACATCCCCTGGAGGAATGTACAATGGTATGCTGATTCAAAATTTAGACATCGCAGACGTTTCTTCAGAAAGGCGCAATCCTATCCTTGCGAATGTAATGGCTCAGCTTGACTATATGGAGAAACGAGGTAGCGGACTCACACGCATCTGCAATGAGACTAAAGCTTTGGAAGGGTATAAGGACGAACTGAAGCCTATGTTTAAATCAACTCCAACCCAATTCCAGACCATCATCTTTGCCTCTTCCGACACCCCGAATGTCGGAGACTATGACGGAGACATGTCGGAGACGAAACTCTCTGAGCGTCAACAGAAAATACTAGATATCATCAAAGAGTCTCCGACAATAACCGGCAAACAAATGTCGGAAACTTTGTCGGTGAGCCAGCGCACAATTGAACGCGACCTTTCTGCTTTACAGAAGAAAGGTGTTCTGAAGCGTGAAGGCAAAGACAATGATGGGAAGTGGGTTATACTTTTTTAAATCAAATGTAGCAATAATTTGACCGATTTTTTACGATGTTAGAACAAACAACTTCATCTAGGATATACACAAAAGGCGACTACAAGAGATTGAGTGACCGTATTCGAAAGAATCCTAGCGATATTGCATCTACAGATTACGAAATGCTACAAGCATTGCGATTGACATATAAAGACTCATTGGCCATAGTCTTTAACACATTAGATAAACTAGCACATGGTATAGATAAAGATTGTGTTTGCACATACAGGATAAAGCGTATTGAATCTATTATCAGCAAGCTACTTCGTTTTCCCAACATGGAAGTGCAAAGAGTTGCTGACATTGCTGGCTGTAGATGCATTATGACGAATACGAATCAAGCAATTACGCTGTTTGAAAAAATAAAAAAGACACAAAACAAACTACCTTTTACTATTAAAGGAGATCCTAAAAAACACAATTACATAGACCATCCTAAAGAAGATGGCTATCGATCAATACATTTAAACGTTCAATTAAACGACGAAAATAAAAAGGTAATAGAGATTCAAATAAGAAGTCTCGAACATCATAACTGGGCTACACTTGTTGAAATATCAGACGTTATTTTTAATTCAAAACTTAAAGAATATGGGCAAGATGGAGATCCCGAATTATATGAGTTCCATAAAATATTATCCAAACCAGATGATGATTTTACAATTCACGATTACATGCGAATAGCCGAAATATCCGGGAAATATAAGTATCTTGAAAAGATTGGTTCCATATTCTCTTCCAACACAATAGAATTGAGGCAGCAGCGGAATAGGTTGAAAATGAATAAAATTTGCTTCTTTCTTATTTCGACAGGTTCTGATGGTAAGCCATTATTACGTGGTTTTAAGAATTTTGATGAGGCAGAAGAGGCATATTTTGAGTGTTTTTCTAACAATCCAGATAACAAGAATATTGTATTAACGCATCTGAATAAAACAAGTTTTGACAAGTTGAGTATAGCTTATTCAAATTACTTCCTCACATATAATTCAACAAGTCTAAGAATCCTCCAAGCGATATCCATTGTTGCTGTAAATGCATACAATCATTTCGCAATATCAAAATTCAAGAAGTTCTACAAAGCTTTCTGGTATATAGTCACGATTTGGTTTGGGGATAAACTAAAGGAGGCAAACTTCTTCAATAATGATATTGATATAAGGAGAAGCAAAAAGAAGAAAAATGAATGGTCATACTCGATTCTTTCCAGTGTATATAGTATAAACAGGATTGTCATAGATATGCAAAAGAGATTCTCTACGAGTCTATTCTATATCATAATGAAGTTAGTAAAGGCAAAAATAGATAAGAAACTTTCACGAGGTATTGTATACTTAAGAAGAGATTAAAAAGAATGAGAGTCGTAAAGACGATTGTACTCACTTGTTGAATTTGCAAACCGTTGTAAAAAGTTAAAAACGTTAAATCTTCGACTTTTTATCGCTCATAGAATCTACGTCTTCACTTTTCCACCGTTTAATAGCGAGAGTGTTGATATATAACTCGTTATAAATACAGAGGTTGCAAAAATCTGGAAAGCATAAAAATCCCGAATTCTGTAACAGCAATCGGAAATAAAGCCTTTGAGGATTGCCACAAACTCGAATCGATAAACATTCCCGAAGGGGTTACAACATTAGGCTACGAAGCATTTGAGCGTTGCCTACAACTAAAAAGCGTAACCTTGCCAAGTTCCATAACAAATATAGCACCAGATGCTTTCAAAGGTTGCGACAAACTAAAACACATCTTCATCCCAAAAGGCACACGCGAAAAATTCAAAAAATTGTACGAATACTGGTCTTGGGTTGAAAAATAAATGCAATTGACAGTTGTTGAGACTTGAGACTTGAAAATGCAGAATTGACAATGGACAATTAATAATTCAGAATTGCAAGAGAGAGAAAATTGAAAATTCTGAACCGAATGATAATTAGGGATTCATAATGGTAGAAAAAGTGGAGTATTTTGTCTTTTGGTATATACAAAATAGTGTCAAGGTATATGCAGGGTATATGGAAGCTATATGTTGAGTATATGGAAGCTATATGTTGGGTATATGGAAGCTATATGTTGGATATATGTTCGGTATATGTTCCATATATGGAAGGTATAGGAAGATTATATGTAGATATAGGTGATGGTTATGTTAAAATTTAACTCTTTGTCGCTTTGCGACAATGGGAGTTACAAACTCCCGAATGCTGATGCAACAAAATTCGGCAGAACCAAGGGAAGGCAACGCTGCAGAATTCTTACGTCCCTTTGGTAGCAAGCGAACATAGTTCGAGCACAGAAATTCGGCAGAACTTATGAAAGAAAAGCGATAACAATCGCACTCTTTCAATTTTCAAAATTCTCCTTCTAACCTACAAGTCATAATCTCGAATCTCAATTTTGAATTGTCAACAGTCTATTGACAATTGTCCATTTACCCACATCTAAGTTATCAAATGTTAATATTTATTAAATAACCTACCGTAAATGTTAAGAAATGTAAAATCGTTTTGTAAGAATCTGTGGAATAGATACTTTTGCAGCTTAAAACTTCGAAAACAATCATGAATTATGGGTAATAAGATTACTTTATTTTCTTTGTTCATGCTTTCTGCGTTGAATTTGTCGGCGCAGGAAAGCGCACTTAAACTGGGCATCCGTTTGGGCGGAGGCGTGTCGGTAAACAATGGTACGGGCAAGATTCTTGTGCCCGAGGACTATTATTCCAACTACAAGTTCTCGGAGAAGATGCAGGGCATTCCGTCGGGCGGTATATATGCGCACTGGCACAAGCCGGGCTCGCTGTTCGGCGCAGACGGCGGCATTGTGTACTATCAGAAGGCAGCAAAGCTGAGTTACTCCGACAATATGGAGCTTAACTACGACGTACGCACGCGCTACAGTCATCTGGGCGTTGAAGGTATGTTGCGCTGCTATCCGTGGCGAAAGGGCTTCAGCATCTCTGCCGGCGGACGTATTGCGGCGGTGCTCAACCCTAAAGGACTGAAGTACGACAGCAATCAGGAGGACGAGAAGTTTGCATCCTACGGTTACGGAACATCTGCCGAGACCGAACGCATAATGCGCGACAAACTTACAGGGCGTCCCGACGTGGCAGTTGGCGGCGGCTTCGGCTACGAACTGCCTCACTGGCTCTTCGACGCACGCTACTTCTACGGACTGACAAGCGGACTGAAGACCGAGGCGAACGACTTCAACTGGGTTGACAACAGCGTTCACAGCCACAACATCGAAATTAGTGTATCTTATCTCTTCAACCTTGGCCGATGACTGACAACAAGAAAAACAACCGCCGCAAGCGCGCGGCAATAACGGCAATACTTCTGCTGCTGGCTCTGCTCATAGGCTGGGACAGATGCACCGAAAAGGAAGAGCCGAAAAGCGATGCAGGCACAAGCGCAACGACAAACATAGCAGAAAAACATAGCGACAAAGAGCCGCACAAGCCTCAGCCTTCGGTAATACGCCAGAAGACAAAGCGTAACAGAAGGCAGAAGGTTACGGAAGAGCCTGTAATAATACAAAAGGCCGTCGAGAAACAGCCCGAAGAGGAGATTGAGTGTATGCCATCCGAGCAGCCCGTCAATACCAAGCCTCAGCCTGAGCCAAAGAAAGACGAACAGCATGTTGTCGAAGCAGAAGAACCTGCCGAAGTCTTTGCACCGTCGAAGCATCGCTTTGCCATAGGCGTGAGGGCCGGCGCGGGCTACAGCAGCATTACATCGCTCGGCGGAATGACCGAGAGTTACAACGTGCGTCCTCAGTTCACGCTGAAGGAGAAAGGAAGCGTTGTGTTCCGCGGAGGCATCTACGGCACATGGCGATACGGTATGATTGGCGCGGAACTGGGCGTGGACTACATGCGTCTGTCGGGCAGCACGGAGAAGCACACAGCCACGACAGACCTTACAGAAAAGATGTCGGTGGGCTGCGATGCCCTCGCGCCACAACTGATGTTCCGCTTCTACCCTTACGACGGCTTCTATATGTCGGCAGGAGCGATGGCTGTCCTGCCATTCCACACATCAGTAGGCTACGAGACAAGCCGCACCGGCACAATATACCGTCAGCAAGACGAACTGGCAGCCAAGCATCTTAGAGAGACGGTGAGCAGCAACGTACAGTTTGCCCCTGCGCTGAAGATTGGCTATACCGACAAGAATACAGGACTCGAGGCCGCCGTTGAGTACGACTACGGCGCAACCGACCTTCTGCACACAAACAAAAACGAGTACGGATATACCGAGCGATGCAACAACTCGCACTACATTGGCGTGAGCATCGGCTACACCATAGACTTAAACAAGAAAGTACAAAACAAGAAAGATTGACTATGACTAAACTTTACGACAAAAGACTTTACATACCACTCGCCGCAGTACTTGTAGCAATGCAGGCCGCGGCACAGACACCCGGCGGAGTGCCATCGCCCTTGGCATGGTCTGCCACCCACCGCGCCGACAGCATAAAGATTGACGGCGGCAGCGGATTCACCTTCGTGGGCATTTCTAAGGCTGACAAGAACCGCGAGCGCACCATCTGGAGCATGACCGACGGCACGGCTTCGGAACTGGTGCAGACTACATCGCGCACAGCCGACCTCAAAGGCGGCTCGTTTATGAACTGCAACACCGACAGCGCAGGACAGATGCGCCTATACAGCTATTCGGCCTCGCGCAACGTGGGCGGCAAGACTCTTCTGCTTGGCAAGTCGAGCAGCGGAAAGCTGCCGAGCGACGACATGACCGACGCACTTGTTGAGTATGCCGTGTACAACCGCAGTCTTTCAAGTCGAGAGCGCGCTCAGGTCGAGAGTTTCATGGCTCTGAAGCACGGCATCACCCTCAAATCGAGCTACTACGACTCGCACGGCAGAGTAATCTGGAATGCCTACAAGAACAAGAAGTACCGCAACAGAATATCGGGCATAGCAGCCGACAGCGCGTCGGCACAGCATATACAGTCGGCAATGAGTGCCGAGGATGGCGCATTCGTGCGCATAAGCACAGACAAGATAAGCGACGGACAGAGCCTTCTGTTTGGCGACGATGGCGGCAACCTGTCGCTGGTCCGCAGCTCAGCCTTCGGAAAATGGATGGGCAGACGATGGAAGGCTGCATCGGCAGGCATGGCAGAGACGGAAGTGAAACTTACCGCCAACGCATCGGACATACGCCAGATTGCGCCGCTTGCCGAGGGCGAGAGCTACTATCTTGCCATCGACACAACCGGAACGGGCACGTTCAGTCCCGAGGCCGTAATCTATCGCAAGGCCGATTTCAGCGGCGGCGACACAATTGCATTCTGTGGCGTGAAGGCATACGGCAACAGCGTCTTCACGCTCAGAGCCGAGAAGGACTTGTTCACCACAATAGATGTTGAGCAGCCAAGCGGCCAAGGAGCAACAGGAGCACTCAGCCTGCTCGTCACCGGCGGTCTGCCTCCATTCAGCATGAAGCTTGAGAAGGACGACAAGCCGGCAGCACAGAAGAACGGCAACGAGCCGAGAGCGCGTTTCGAGAATCTTGCCGAGGGCAGATACACTCTTACCACTACCGACCGCACCGGCAACACCGCCATTAACGAGTTCAGGATTAGCAGCGACGGCATCACCGAGATTCTGCCAGAGCTGACGGGCGAAGGCGGCATAGTGCGCAACATCGTGGCATCGCCAAACCCTACAACAGACGGCAATGTGGGCGTTCAGATAGAACTGTCGTCGCCATCGGCCGTAAGTCTGTCGCTCTGCACAACCAAGGGCGCGGCAGTAAGCACGCTCAGCCTCGGCGCAGACACCTATTTCAGCAGACAGCTGTTCCTTCCTGAGAGAGGACACTATCTGCTAAGCATCAAAATTGGAGACTACACAAAGACTGTAAAACTAATCAGAAAATAGACCATACGATGAAAATAGAGAAGCTGAAGGCAGCCACGCTATGCGCTGCCGTAGCACTTGCAGCCGCCCTTGCATCATGCAACGGCAATCATGGCAGCAACAACAGCCGAAACAACATCGGCATAAGCAAAGATACAGCCACAGCCCATGCCGTGGCTATTCAGGATAGCGCATCGCAGTCCGAGAAGGGCGCGGTGGCACAGAGACAATGCACGAGAATCGCAAGGCACAAGGCGGTGAGCCATTTCTTCAGCAATGCCAAGGGCGACAGCATCGCAGCCTGCGGCGCACGACTCGCCGTACCTGCCGGTGCGATGAGCCACGGAATGATTCTGAGCATCACTCCGCTTGAGAAGAACGAGCTGCCGCATCTGCCTGCCGGAATGGTAAACGTGACGGGCGGCGAGGCAATGCCGGGCGATACGGTTTCGGGCTACCGATTCCTTCCGCACGGAAACCATTTCTGCAATATACCTGCACGTATAACCGTGCCTTACGACAGCACGCTCATCCCTAAGGGATACACGGCTGCCGACATTCATACATACTACTACGACGAGATGCACGGCAAGTGGACTATGCTGAAGCATAAGTCAACCGACAGGCATCTTGCCACGGTGACGGCAGAGACTACGCACTTTACCGATGTGATAAACGGTATCATAAAAGTGCCTGAGAGTCCTGAGACATCGAACTACGTTCCGACAGGCATCAGCGACCTGAAGGCAGCCGACCCGTCAGCCGGCATCCAGCAGATTGAGGCTCCGACAGCCAACCAGAACGGTACGGCTGCACTCGCCTATCAGTTTGCCGTGCCCGAGGGCAGAGCCGGAATATCTGCCGGCGCAGGACTGCAATACAGCAGCGACGGCGGAAGCGGCTTCGTGGGCTACGGATGGAGTCTGCCTGTGCAGAGCATCGACATAGAGACGCGATGGGGCGTTCCGCGCTTCGACAGCGAGAACGAGTCGGAGAGCTATCTTCTTGCCGGAAAGCAGCTTAGCGACCGCCATTACCGTAAGAGCGGTGTTCAGAAGAGGGAGAAGGACAAGCGTTTCTACCCTATGGTTGAGGGCGGCTTCAGCAAGATTGTGCGTAAGGGAAGTACCCCAGAGGACTACTATTGGGAGGTTACGGACAAGAACGGAACGGTTTACAGCTACGGCGGTCATGACGGCAAGGTGAGCGACGAGTCGACCCTCAGCGATGGCAATAACCACCGCATACGCTGGGCTCTCGACAGGATTACCGATGTTCACGGTAACTTTGCAGCGTTCCACTACATCAAGAGCGGAAACAACCTCTACCCTGCCAAGTACACATGGACTGGCTTCGGCAACGAGGAGGGTGTGTACAGCATTGAGTTCGAGATAGATACAGAGAGCAGCGACCGCAACGACGTTGTACGCAACGGTCGTCTTGGCGTGATGCAGACCGACAAGGCTCTGCTCAGGAAGGTTGTTGTAAAGAACGATGGCAAGCAGCTGCGCGCCTACAAGCCAAACTACGAGGTCGGTCCGTTCGGCAAGACATTGCTAAAGAGCATCGACCAACTCGACAGCAAGGACGCCTTTGTTGCCAGCCAGTCGTTCGACTACTACAACGATGTGGAGAAGGGAATGTTTGGAAAGCCTGAGAAATGGGAAGCTAAGGATAGCGGATTTGATGCAGAGTCTTTGCTTGACTATAAAGTAAAAGAGTGTAATGATAATTTAAGTATTCTTGGCGGTGGTTATTCTAAGGGAAAAACTGCCGGCGGTGGTCTGATGGTAGGTATCGGTATTAGCGCAGCTACCATTAATGTTGGAACTTCATATACTCATACGACAAACGAAAGTACAGGAAAAGTCATCTTTTCAGACATTGACGGCGACGGACTGGCAGACAAGATTTTCCAACGCAACGGCAAACTTTACTATCAGAAAAATCTTTGCGGAACGGACAATCAGCACACGTTCGACAAGCCAACGCTTATTAATAGCAAGGGTGTTAATAACTTTTCTGAAAGCAAAAGCACAAGCAATAACATTAATGCAGATGTTGCTGTTGGCATATCAAGATTAAATGTCGGAGTTAGCTACATAGACACAAAAGATCAGGACAAGACAAGAACATATCTGAATGATTTTAATAGCGACGGTCTTGTAGACATTGCAAAGAACGGTGTTGTCTACTTTAACCATATAGGAGAAGACGGCAAGCCTGAGTTTTATCCTTCAAGCATCGGCACACCCAACCCTATTCTTGGCACAAACGCAGGTCTGTTAGATGTATTCAAACCTAATTATGAGGCAGAGAGAGACTCTCTCGAAGATGAATATCCGCTGAACGATGCGGTAAGAATGTGGCGCGCTCCGTTCGACGGACGTATAAGCATCAATAGCGTTATCAAGAAACTTAACGCCGACGGCGACGGAATTGTGTTCAGCATTCAGCACGATAACAGAGTTCTACATTCAGACTCTCTAAAGAAAGCCGAAAGCAAGACATATACAAACAGTATCGATGTCAGAAAAGGCAACTGCTTGTATTTCAGATTGCAGTCTATATATTCGGGCGTTGCCGACGAGGTTGAGTGGAATCCTACGATAAAGTACGAATCAGTCAAGATAGATACAACAAGATATCTGGGCAGAGACCTCACTGTTTACGACAGCCGTAAGGACTTTATCGAGGGCGAGTCGTCTGTGGCAAATGCCTATAAGTCTGGTCACTTCACCATCGAAGCACCATATTCGAAAGATAAGACCAACGACGACATTCTGCTTAAGGTGATACGTCAGACAGCCAAGGACAGCACTGTCTTGAAAGAGATTCTGCTGAAGTCAGACTCTGCTCTGAGCGACAAGTTCACATATTCTTACGATGCCTTGGAGAGCGACTCAACAGTATTCTCGTTCAAAATGGAAACCCAGGCTCCACTCGACTGGCACAAGGTTTCTTGGACTCCTGTGTGCAAGTACGACGGCGAGGATAAGGTTCAGAGAATTGTGCCGCAACGCACCATGTTCAATAAGCCACTCTACATAGGCAAGCCGAAGGAAATTCCCGCAGAAATCAGCTATAACACGACCAGAACTATTGAGTACGGCAATGGCAATGAAAAGAATAGTGTAACCGTAAAAGAATACAAGGACGGCTTCTATATTGCTGCGAATATGGGTGTTAATCGTTCTGACTCTAAGAACGACAATGACACCGCTGTCGTTAATGTACTCATAAATAATGAGGAAGGAGCACTTGTGTACAAACGAGCATGGAGACTTGGAACAAATAACACTCTGAAAAAAGACACCTTACTTGTCAACGACAGTATATTGGCAGAGAAATTAGCTTCGGGTATACATAGCGTTACCTTCACAGTTCAGAACGAAATAGAGAATACCAGTAAACCTGAATTTACAATTCTGCGCGACAAGATACAGTACAAAGTAGACAGTACAGGAGTAAAGATAGACAAAATTGAGCGCAAGGAGTTATGCAAGATAAACGCATCAGTATTCTCAGGCTACAACAGCGCAGACCTTGGTCTGCTCTACAACGGATGGGGACAGTTCGCATACAACGGAAACAAAAAGTATGGCAAAGATCCTATCGACGTATCTGTGATTAATATTGACAAGGACAAGTACAATAGTATTGCCGACAAAGTAAAGAACGGTTCGGCTGAAGATGTGAAGGACGATTTTGAGCCTGTAAACAAGCAGCGTTTCCACGTTATGGGATATGATACAGAAAGGAATGCCTATGTTGGCGTTGCTGATCGTATCTTTATCTCACCAGACACCATTTCAAGTTCGCGTATTGGCGAGAGCGAAATCATAGTTGACACATTGGATGTTGCTGACGGCGACGGTGTTCTG
>JAEEGH010027805.1_pt1 | contig 11173 bp, 7 predicted proteins | sample 9134181 | NCBI WGS metagenome assembly JAEEGH01 (sample SAMN16246544, study PRJNA631951) | gut metagenome | biome: gut microbiome; feature: rumen; material: DP-attached | host: Bos | place: Iran: Karaj | collected 2018-10
ACCTTCTCAATCATTCGCTGACTGTTGGCATCGACAGGATTTGGCGGCGCAAGGCTATAAAAATCGCCAACCAAAAATCGCCGTCCTCAATACTCGACATCGCCGCTGGCACGGGCGATTTTTCGATATTGGAGGCTAAACGCACCAAGGCACAGATAACAGCCATCGACATTTCGCAGGGCATGCTTGACATCGCCGTACAAAAAGCGGAGAAGGCGGGGCTATCGCAGCGCATCACATTTCAAAAGGCGGATTCGTTGGAGATGCCTTTTGCCGATGATACCTTCGACGCTGCTACGGTGGGCTTTGGCGTTAGAAATTTTGTGGACATCCCCAAGGGGTTAAAAGAAATCCGCCGAGTGCTCAGACCCGGCGGACGTCTCGTCGTGCTCGAACTCAGCGAGCCTTACAATCCCGTCGTTAAAGCGGGTTACGACCTGTATTTTCACAAGGTGCTGCCCTTCTTCGGGCGCATTGTCTCCAAAGACAAATCCGCATATACCTACCTGCCCAACAGTGTGGAACAATTCCCATACGGAGAGCGTTTCATCGAGATAATGAAAGACTGCGGCTACACAAACACCAACCTCAAATGGCTCAGTATGGGCATTGCCGCAATATATTCGGGGGAAAAGTAGAGACGCAAAATTTTCATTGGATGTAGAGACGCAAAATTTTGCGTCTCTACACACCAGGATATGTTTTCGTATGATTATTTATTTCTTCAATTCCTCCTCAAACTTCGCCTTGTAATACTCCGCGCCTTTGAATCCGGTGTGGGTAGCCGTCAATGATGTGCTGTATGTAATCAAGTTTCTTTATTCAAACCTAAATCCGTTCCATTTGAGGACTACTTGTTCATTGCCAGTGGGTTTGTTGTTGATGGTGGCAATGATGTCCTTGCCCACCTGCGGCAGCGAATAGGTCACGATGGGGAATTCAGAATCCCATTTGTCAAATTCTTCCCTCGTCATATATTTCCTTTCGCCATTAGTGGACACATACAATCCTCCGTCGTCAATACCTGATGTAACGCCTTCCATTCCGGTCTTGACTTGCACGCCCATTGTTTCGTTGTGTAGGTGCGTCATCTTGCGGGTCGCGCTGTTGAATGCATAAAACGAAATTCCAACACACTCCGTTTCAATAGCCTTGCCGTCATATATGCAATAGACGTTTTCGCAATAGAGTTTGTGCTTGCCGTCAGCGCAATTCCAATAACATATTTCGGCGACAAGTACGGACTTTTCGTTGGTCTCCTCATTGACATACACGTGCTCATATTTGAAATAGCCATTTTTGCCATCGACGGTCAACTTGGTGCCGGCATCCTGCTTTTGGTTTTTCTTGTACTTTTCCCAAGCGTCATACACTGCGCCCCACACTTCGCCCAAACCATATTCTATACCTTCGGCAAAAGACGAATTGATGAAATCTTGGAGAGTTGGGCGCGCTCCCGCATACGTAACGGGGATAACGAACGCATCAGGGTCGTCCTCTTCGGGGTAAGGATTCTGCGCCGACAAACCGCATACGCCGACCATCATTGCTGCAATTAGACAAAAAAAGATTTTTTTCATAGCATATTGAGTTTTAGTTATTTTCCGCAAAGATGGCATTTTTTCGGCGAAAAAGCAAAAAAATGTGATTATCAACTGACGTAATTCGATTAAACAATCTCAACCCTTCAACCAATAACCCGTATTCTTGCCCTTGTCGTTGGTCTTTTCGAGAATACCATTGGAGATGAGGAAGTTGATGTCGTTCAACGCCGTGTCCTGCGAACACTTATTGATTTTGGCGTATTTGGCGGTGGTGAGTTTGCCGTCAAAACCGTCAAAAAGCATCGTCAAGATTTTCTTTTGGCGTTGATTGATGGCGAGCGACGAAATCTTTGCAAAAAAATCCGTCTTTTCCAAAACCTTGTCAATGGTCGCGATGGATTTTTCGATTGACCTACTGAGGCTGTTCAAAAACCATTGCAGCCAGCCTGTAATGTCGCCGCCGCCTGTTTCGGTGTCTTCGAGGATGCTGTAATAGCCGTTGCGGTCGGCATTGATTTCGTTGGAAACACTATAAAACCTCAGCGGCGACCCCTCAGACTTGGCGAGCAACATATCCGTCAACGCCCTTGCAATGCGGCCGTTGCCGTCGTCAAAAGGATGGATGGTCACAAACCAGAAATGCGCAATGGCGGCTTTCAAGACCAAATCCATTGCGTCCTCAGAATTGAACCACGTCAAAAACTTTTGCATCTCCGCAGGCACTCTCTCGGGCTCAGGTGCTTGATAATGAACAGTCTCCATACCCATCGGACCTGACACGACCTCCATTTCGCGTGTTCGGTATCTGCCAACTTCAATTTTGAAAAGTCCGCTCCTGCCTGTCGGGAAAAGGACGTTGTGCCAGCCGAAAAGCCTTTCGTCGGTGAGCGGCTGATTGTAATTGCGGGTGGCGTCGAGGTTCATCTCCACAATGCCGTCAATGTACCTTTCTGACGGCACAAGTCCCGCAGCGTTGATGCCGAGACGACGGGCAATCGACGAGCGAACTTGTTGGATGTTAAGGTTTTCACCCTCTATCTCCGACGACTTGATGATTTCGAGTGAAAGGGTTTCGAGGTATCTTTCGTTTTGCACGTTGAAACCAAGACGGCTCGACTTGCCCAACAACACGCCCTGTTGGAGTCGTATTCCACCCAAGATACTCACAATCAAATCGTTGTCATACCTAAAATCCTGCCAGTTATGTCTTTGATGCAGATACATAATGAAATAATTTTCCGCAAAGATGGCATTTTTTCGGCGAAAAAGCAATTATTCGCCGAAAAATCTTCGGCGAATAATGCTATCTCTTCCCTACTCCATCTCCAATGCCTTCCTTATCAGCGGCTCCAATTCGGCGACATCCGTCGATGTGGAGAGTATGATGCCGTCCTTGTCGATGAGGTACATACCGCCGCCAGCGAAGCCGAGGCCGTTTTTCTGCCAGATGTGGAGTTCGTCTTGGAGGTCGATGAGACTTGTCCAGGGGTAACCGTCTTTTGCAGCCGCCTTGGTCATATCCGAAAGCTCGTTTTCGTGCGCAATTGCCACCACAGTAAAGCCATTGTCCTTGTATTTTTCATAGATGGGAATCATATCGATGCTGTGACGGCGGCAAGGACCGCACCACGACGCCCAAAGGTCGATGAGAGCCACTTTGCCCTTGTAGAGCGACGACACCTTCACCATCTTGCCGTCGATGGTGCGCGCCTCGTAGTCGATGTAAGGCTTGCCAGGCTGCAACAGCAACGACGCCTCCTGTGTGCGGATGGTATTGTGAATGGGATTTTCGGGATGGAAGTTTTCGTAGGTGGTGTGGTACAATTCCAACAACATCTGCAAACTCTCCTGATGACGGCTGCTGGTATATTTCATCTGCTCGGCAATGTCATAAAGGACATATTGCATCGGATGCTCCTTGTAATACGACGTCTGCCACTCCTGATACTTGAACATCAGAGCCTTGTATCGTTCCTCATACGCCTTATAACTATTTAAAAACGCGGTGTCTTCCATCGGATCCTTGCCTTCGGCTCTGAGTTTTTCGATTTCAGGGCGGAATTTAGCCTTGCCAGCCCTTGCAAGTGAATCCATCTCGTTGACATACAGACGTGCGCCTTCTTCTTCCATCTTGATTTTCAAGGTCTGTTCCGCGCCGCCACGGATTACCGTCCACCTATTGGCGGCATAGCGCAACTGCACCGTAGCATTGTGCTCCACGAGAAAATTCACGCTGTGCCACGACCCATTATGGTATTGCTCCTCCAACAAAACATTATAAAGTTTCATCTCGCCGCAAGTGACGTCGCAGGCGAAATGTCCGTTGGCGTCCGCCTTGACCTTGGTGAAATTGTCGGAGACGCGGAGATCCACGTCCGAGGGACAGATGATGACCGTAGTACCTTCCGACATATCGAGTAGGTCGCCCTCGATATGGCATCGCACCTGTCCCTGCGACGTGAGCGCGAAGGTCAGGATGGTTAAGATTAATAGCAAGTGTTTCATATTATTATCAATTAATTATTCAATTATTTTTTCAATTCTTCTTCTATCTTCTGTTTGTAATATTCAACGCCGTGGAAGCCTGTGTGGAAGTCCTTGACCATTCCGTCCCTGCCGACGATGACATACGACGGGATGCCGGTGAAACCCCATTTTTGTTTTAGCGACGACGCCTGGGCGTTGGAGAGGCGGTAATGCTCGCCCTTCATAGAGACTATCATTCCGTCGTACTCCTCCTGCGGCGACGATTCGTCGGCAATGAACAAGAACACAACGTCTTTGCCTTCAAATGCCTTCTCCATCGGCTCCATCTGCTTGATGGCGATGCGGCAGGGACCGCACCAAGTGTTCCAAAAATCAACTAAAACCACCTTGCCCTTGAAATCCTTTATCAAATCGACAAAGAGTGCGTCGCCTTCGCTCTCGCCCGCCTGATGCACGTGATAGCCGCCACGAGCCTTTTCAGCCTCGATTTTGGCAAGGATTTCGGCGTTTTTCGCCTTTACGTATTCGGCGTAGAAGGGGAAGCGCATCTTTTCGATTTCGGCGACGATGGAATCAGGGACAACAGCCTGACGGTTAAGCGACTGGCAATACATCTGCAACTTGATGAAATCCTTGAAATAACTGCCGCCCACGCCAAAAATTTCGTTTTTGCAATCATCCGCACCCTCGGCGCACTTTTTTTGCATTTCTATAACGTGCTTGTCAACAACAGATTGATACTTGTTGATGAAAGCCTTTTCCGCCTCGGTGCGAGCGGTGTCGGCATCCTTCATTTTTTGCTTGACGGAGGCAAATACCGCCTGTTCCTTTTTTGGGATTTTTTGGTATTGCTCCAATTCCATCCACGTGTTAAAGTTCAACGCCACGTAATCGTCCCAATAGTTGTACTTGTAGAAGACGTGGTCAAAACACATATTCCAACCTGTCATATTGTAACTGAACTGATTGGCATAAAACATCATAATATCGTCAAGTCCAAGGTTTTGGGGATAGAACAAATAGTCCTTGGTAATCTCAGGCCTTTTAAATTCGGGGATGGGATCCCTGTGCCCCTTGCCATTGGCCTCGCGGTAAGCACTTTCAATCCAATGGTCACCCATCGAGAGGTAATAAGCCTCCTCACTTTTTGCAGAAATCCTCAAAAATTCCTTCGCACGTTTGGTGAGGGGCATTGCATCGATGCGGGAATTGTAATTGTCAAAAAAATCGAGGACATAATCCTTGTACTCCGCCATCGTGAACTTGGAAACCTTGGCAGCGGCGGTAGGATTGTGGAGCAATTCCTGGTACACACCACGTGTCAGCCCAAGCGACAAGGCATAATTGATGTCAACATTCTCGCCCGCAAAATAGGGAATCAGGCTGCTGTTAGTCAACTCCCACGGCTTGTAAATCTGTTGGAAGTCATAATAGATCTCAACAGTTTTGCCAGCGGAGAGTAAGATGTTGTGATGGAGTATCGGATCTGCCGCAAAGTACACTTCCTGATGCTTCACGGTCATCGGCACTTGCACTTCAAAAGAGCCGTCGTCATTGATTTTAGCCGAATATGACAATTGGTCAGCCATAAACTGATCGTAGATATAGACCGTGACGGCATTGTCCATCCTCGTGCCAAACGTCCTCTTGTCAAAGCCGAAAATCCTGCCCTTGACGGTGGCGGGCTCCATCGTGAAACCGTTGGGTTCGAGGCTTTGTCCATTGTCCTTGATTTTGAGGGCGTAGTCTCGCAATTCTTCGGGGAAGGTGATGCGCTTTTTGATTTCGTCAGCCTTGCTGTCGGTGAGGGCGATGTCGTAGAGGATGTACGAATTGAGGTCGTCGCTCTCGTAAAAGTCAACGGCATCCAGATTCTTGTCGATGGCGGGGAAATTGAGGACAAAGTGCGTCACAAACTCCACGTCGTCCTTGGGATAGACCTGCGTATCGAGGTCGATGCCCTCGGCGGAAGTCACCTGCCACCTCTTGTCGCCCGCACGGAGCGTGGTGCCCGACGCCAGCCTAAACCATCCTTCCTTGTAACCGTGGTAATTGGTCAGATAGAATTTGGTGACGTCGTCCTTCAATTCGATTTTGTCGATGAAGAAACCAGTGCACGCGCCCATACTGCGTGCGCCGATTACAGGGTTCTCGATTGTCCTCTGCGCCGATGCCGTGAGCGCGAGGACGAGTGTCGTTAAGATTAGTAGTAAGTGTTTCATTTTGATAGTGTGTTTTTATGTTTGGTTTTACAATTTTTCCAACAGCCTTACAAGACCATCGAGGTCGCGGGCGTTGACTTTGAGGTCGAGCAAGCGTCCCTCACGGTCAAAAAGTTTGTAGGTGGGGAATGATTGGACATTGAGATAACGCTCGATTGCCGCCTGTTGGTCATCGGGCAGGTTGAAATGAGCCACATTGTCGCCAGTCACATTGTACTCCTTGATGACGTTTTCCCAAGAATCCATCGGACTATTGTTGGCGAGGTAGAGATATTGGATGTCGAAATCTTTGAGACGCTCGTATTCCTCGGCGGATTTTGAAAGAGCCATCTTGCAAGGTCCGCACCACGTGCCCCAGACGTCGAGAAGTACGATTTTGCCCTTGTAGGGTTCAAGGATTTTGTCGAGCAAATCCTTGCCCTCACTGATACCTTGGAGATTGTCGGCGGATTTGAAAACCGCCTTGTCAATCTCGCCGTTTTCGATGGCGATGTAGTGGTTGTTGCGTTTTTCCACCATATCGATGCAGATGGGATTATGCACGATAGATTTCAGTTTTTCCATCATACTCGGCGGCAGTGATGTGCGCCTTTGGTCAATCTCCTTGAAGAATTTCTGGGCGAGCCAAATGTCCCTGATTATAGGCTCGACGTTGAGTGAATCAAGGCAAAAAGAGAGGCTTTTGAGCCTTTCGTTAAAGAAATACTCGTTCACCTTACCCCTGGTGCTCGGACGCATAAGTATCTTTTCCACTTCTTTGATCAGGTCGGCGTTCTTGGCGTTGACTTCTTCCGCCAAACGCTTTTTTTCTTCGTCAGTGGTGGCGGCGTCAACAGTGGCTTGCGCTTCTGTCACCCATTTTTCCCAGCGGGTGAGCAATGCAAGTTCATCAGCATTGTCGGCGATTTCGTCAATATGGTCAATGTAATTGTATGACAACCTCTGTCTATTGCCATCATCAATAAAATCCCTCATAAATCCACTCAGGTCGCGGTGCAATGTGTAGGGCTTGGGAAGTTGAGTCCAAAAATTGTCGTAGGCATATTTGCGAGCGTTTTCGGGGAGGCGGTAGTCGGGTCGATTATTGAAACGAGCCTGACCTACATTCTTAGCCTGCTGCCAGAGCGTGTTGCCCTTGCGGTATTGGCGGAAACGTGTGGAAAGCGTCGGATGCGAATCGCACAGGCCGTCGATGTATTGGTAACGCGCCTTTATAAGGCTGTCGGACGATGCGATGAAAGCGTCGAAGTCGCCGCCTTCCTCCATTCTGACATCATTCCAGTCGAGCGGATACTTGAAGAGTTCGTTTTGCAGGCGGCAGTCGTCGCCCATAAAATAACGGCGTCCTTCCTTGTAGTCGTAGAGCATAAAGTACGTCTTACCAGGCTCCAACATCATACGGACGAAACACCTCCGCCAGTCGCAGAAAAACTCCGTGCTGTTGGCAACGGGAATTTTTACGGAGAAACGACCCTTCTCGTCCAAATCAGCATTGACGGACGCCTGGTCGTCGGCAAAAATGTCGTTGTAACCAAAATCGAAGGTTTTTAATTGCTTGTAATAGTCGGGCATATCCTTCAACCAGCCTACCACGGTGATTGTGTCGATCTTGTAGCCATTGTCAACGAAATCCGTGCGGGTGTCCTTGGTGGGATAGTCGGGCAGGAAACGGCTTGTTATCATTGTATAGACAACGTTTTTGCCGTTGATGTTCATCGTCCGCGAACCTTTTTGGTCTTTGCCGACGGTGATTTTGAGTTCGTCGCCGCCGTTGGTCAATACGAATGTCGCCGTGCCGTTTTTGGAATTGATGTCGCGCTGCTTGTAGTCCCAAAACTTGCATTGGTAGATGGCGAAATCCTCACAAAACGCCAACTGCCAGTCGCCTGATTGGTCGCGCCAGTACGACGGCATCATTTGCTGCCAACGCTCCTCCTCAGACTTGATTCCCTTGATTTGGAACGCGCCCTGTCCGTCGCCCTCGATGAAGTCAAACGACTTGGTGTCCATTGGAATCGGTTGGAAATGGAAAGCCATATCACGCTTGCCGTCCGTGGTGTTTACAAACTGATTGAGCGGAATGCCGTCGGCGGAAACGAGCGGATAACGTTTCTCGCCCACTTTCAGGTAGGTGTCGCCTACGAATTGAAACCTCTGTTCGGGGATGTCGGAACGTTCCAAAGCCGTGATATAGACCACGGTCTCGGTCTTTTTGAGTTCCACTTTGGTGACGTCAAGCACGAGGTTGAAAAAGCCGTCGCCATAATTGGTTCCAAACTCGGCGGTCGGACTGTCGATGGTCCTCTGCGCCGATGCCGTGAACGTTAAGAGGAGCGTCGTTAAGATTAGTAGCAAGTGTTTCATTTTTTGAGTGAATTTTAAGTGTTTTTATGTTTGTTTATCCAATAGACAGCAAAATGTCAAAAATATTACAGGTTTTTTGAAAAAAATTTTTGTTTTTTTTCCAAAACGTTTACATTTGCGCAGTTAAAAACAAAAATTGACGGTTATGACAACAGCAACTGCAACAAAAAGCGAGACCCGAAGTTTTCCAAACGGACAATTCAACAACGCCCAAATGGAAGTGTTGAAGATTTTCAACAACAACTTCACCAACGACCAATTGTCGAGGCTGAGGACGGTTTTGGTGAAATTCCTCAACGAAATGGTTCAAGAGGAAATCTCCCAAAAACTTTCCAGCGGGGAAATTGATTTGGAGACCATACAGAATCCTGAAATGCATTACAGAAGCAAAACTTCCAAATTATGACAGAAAGGATTGTATTGGACACCAACTGCCTTGTACAGATTGTCGCCAAGCAAGCGAAATACGGATACGTATGGAACGATGTCTTGGACGGCAAAATCACTTTATGCGTCACCAACGAAATTTTGTTTGAGTACGAAGAAATCCTTTCAAAATTCTACGGACAAAAAGTCGCTCGAATGGTTGTAGAGATGATATTGATTCTTCCACAAACCGAAAAATACGACATCTACTATCATTGGACGTTGACTACCGACGACCCTGACGATGACAAGTTTGTAGATTGCGCCGTAATTTCCAATGCCAAATATTTAGTGAGCGACGACAAGCATTTCAATGCCCTGTCCAAAATATCGTTCCCCAAGATAGATGTATTGAAACTTGCTGAATTTGCAGGAAGATAACGATGATTTTTTTGAAAAAATTTGCGGCCAAACGCGCTGACCGCAAATTAACATTCAATCAATCAACTATTTATTATTTTCTCAATTCTTCCTCAATCTTCGTCTTGTAATAATCGTTGCCACGGAAGCCAGAATGGTAATCCACCACAGAGCCGTCCTTGTCAATTAGGATAAACGAGGGAACGCCTTCGAGATTGAATTTATTCATAAATTCTTTGTACTCCGTGTCAAAAATCCAATTGTTGCTGATAGTATCGCCTTCGAAAATTTTGGGCAACTCGTCGGAGTTGGAACTATGGTCGGTAAGGAAAACGAACTCGACATCTTTGCCCTCAAATTCTTCGTGCAGCGATTTCATTTCCTTGATGGCTTGACGGCAAGGCGGACACCACGTATTCCAAATGTCCACTAAAACGACCTTGCCCTTGAACTTGTCGAAACAATGACGCCAAAGCGTTTCGCTGCTGTTGAGGATTTCGGTCGCCGTCCTAATGTTGTCGGGATTCTTCAAATTGGAGAGAATATGCTGTTTCTCATAGTCGGCGAAGTCATAATGGTATTGATAATTATATCTGCCGTATTCCCATCGATAGATATCCAAACACTGCATCCTGAGCATTTCGATGAAATCGTCGCTGAATCCCAAATCCTTTGCAACTTTCGGGTCGATAAGGCGGCGTCCAGTGTAGATGGAAGCGGCAATGAAATCGGGGTGCTTTTCAAAATTATCCTTAGTGGCGGGCAGATAGCCAAGATCATGATTAAGTTTTGAATCTTGAATTGCAATGTATCTCATTGCGAAAGTGAAAGCCCATCTGCTGACGAACACATCTTCCTCATTTAAATTGATGTTTTGCTTGATGAAATCATCAGCCTGGGGGTAGCCCACAACATCGGCGGCAAACTTGTACAGGAGCGTCAGACGGTTGAAACGGATGAATTTTTTCGACAACGGCATCCTGCACTGAGCAACAAACTCATTGAGGAGAGTCGTGTCGCGGACGTATGAACCGTGACGGTTGTTGTAATAATCCATATCGTCATGCGAGAAATCTACATTGAAATATCTGATGCCCTTGCTTATAAGGTAATTGTAAAACAACTGCTGTTCGCGGTGAAACCTTGCGTTGCTGCCCGAGATGTAGTACTCGTTCCTTTCGTGACGCGCCATAAAAGTTTCTTTCGAGAGGAAGACAGTGATGGTGTCATTAGGCTCGGCAATACAGGGAAGGTATATGCCCGCACCCCAATTATACAGGAGGTTGCCATCGTTGACGATGCTCACGCCCTCCACGGGCACTTTGAATACATATCTCATTCCGTAATGCTCCAACGAGTCTATGGGCTGTGCGCCAGTACCGATGAAACCGCTGCCATTGAGTTTGTCGATGTCCATATAATGTGTCTGATTGAACGGGTAACGATTGCTCAACGAACTGATGCCCTTGGCGGTGTTGCGTTCGTAGAAGATGATTACGGCAGAATCGCCACGGTAGTATCCGTGCGGCTTGAAATCTGTCGTATCTTCCTTGACGTCAGGGAAATACGACGACTTGGAGAGTGTGTATGCCCCGCATTTGGTCAGGTCGCTGTCGTCGTCGTATGTGCGCTCCATATACTCGAAGTCGGAGTAGTCGTACTTCTGGTACTCGACGCCGTTGATGGTGAGCGTGGTGTCGTTGAGGAGATTGATTTTCAACGAGATGGACGCGCCGCTGTTGTTGTCCTTGTTGAGGACGATTTCATCTT
>JAEEGH010027806.1_pt1 | contig 11172 bp, 11 predicted proteins | sample 9134181 | NCBI WGS metagenome assembly JAEEGH01 (sample SAMN16246544, study PRJNA631951) | gut metagenome | biome: gut microbiome; feature: rumen; material: DP-attached | host: Bos | place: Iran: Karaj | collected 2018-10
AACATGCTCACACACATCTGATAACGCATACACATGACGGCTCTACACATACGCATGCTATCGAGCATTCCCATGATCACGCCCATGTGATTAATGAAGGCAAACACGGACATACACATAGTGTAGAGGAGCTGGAAATTGCTCTGGGTCATAGGGGAGCATTGTAAGATAAATCGGAAGAAACCTTACCAAAGCTAATAAATAATAAATGATTTTTTACGACCGCTATGAGAATTAGTTCATGGCGGTTTTTCCATTCGCAGCAGCTTTAGTACCATTCGCAACAGATTTCCGATATAGGATTAATATTTGTTGTTAACATTTTAACTGTGGAATATAGTTTTATTTTGCTACTGATTCAATGAATAAGCTGTTGATAATTTAGATGGATTAAGCGTTTTGGATTAGAAAAAGCTGAATGCAGTTATATATACATTACTTGCAGCATTTATACCATTGTGGAAGTGAAGGCTTGGAAGGGTTCTAAAGCTGGAAGGGGAAGGCTGAAGAGCGGAATCGGATGGCTGAGTATGGACTTCAGCAAGAGATTATAACTGAATAACGAAATGTTATTGAGCCTGTGAGCATTTGGAAAAATCCTGATGTTCGCAGGCTTATTTTCGTGATAGCTCGGAAAATACTTGACCGGCTAATGCATGTTAGCTATAATGAGGCTAATATTTATTAGCTGATTGGAGGAACTCATGTCTACAAAAGAGAAGATACTGGATGCGGCATTAACGTTATTTGCAGAGAATGGATACGATGGAACAAGTGTGGAGCAGATTGCGGGTATTGTCGGAATCAAAGCTCCTTCGTTATATAAGCACTATAAAGGCAAAGAAGACATTCTAAATGCGTTGATTGATTCTGCTGAAGCGCGTTATGAGGAAATGTTTGGATCTGAAAATAATATTGGGAAAGTGCCGCAGAGCCGGGAAGAGTTCATCAAGGTGACTTTGAAAAGGATTTCATTCACAATAAAGGATCCTGTAATCCGAAAGACAAGGATGCTGCTTGTCCAGGAACAGTTTAGAAATGAAAGGATTTCTGAGGCTACAACCAGGCATCAGCTGGACGGGATACAGAGGATGTTTGCAAAGATTATCAAAGGCATGATGGATGAAGGTATAGTAATAGATGATGATCCGGAGTTGCTTGCGGTAGAACTTACCGCGCCTGCTGTTCTGCAGATTGCAAGGTCAGACAGGCAGCCGCAATATGAGGAAGAATGCATGGAATACATCGAAAAGCACTTGTAACACTTTTGCAGGGTATACATGAGAGATGCCTGAAACATGAGATATATTTGTGATTGGAGATTTGCTGATCATGGTTACGAAGAATGAATTAAAAGAATCCTTGAAATCGCTGGGAATCTGTAAAGGGATGACATTAGAGGTGCATTCGTCTCTTAGCAGTTTTGGTGAACTTGAGGGCGGTGCAGAGACTGTGATCGATATATTAAAGGAGCTTGTCACGGAAGAAGGAAGTATTTTTATGCCGGCGCTCAGGCTTAGCAAGGAACTACCACTTTCCGAGGAGGACAAAAAACTGGGGATTACAGTAAAGATAAAGGTTTTACCGCCTGATTCTGACAGAACGGCTATGGGGATCGTAGCAGATACCTTCCGTAAATTACCGGATACGTATACAGGGACAGATACGATCAGCACTTCCGGTTGGGGAAAACATGGAAAAGAAGCGGTGACAGGCGGTCTTGATTATCCAATCCACAACGGTGGAATGGCTCTTATGCTTGGGGTTGATATTTACAAACTTACAGCAATGCATTATGTGGAGGGAATAACACCTGGCGAAATTAACGAACGGTTTGAGCCGACAGAAGCAATCAACCGAAAATATCCTCCGGATGAGTGGTTCATGGAAGCAGGGCATCCGCCTGTAAAAGCGTGGTACAAAATTCAGGACATGGCCTATGAAAAAGGACTCATTAAAGAAACTATAATAGGTGAATGCAAGATAATGTTTTTTGATATATGGTCTGTGGTTTCGTTATATGAAAATGAACTAAGGCGCGACCCGTATGGGCTATGGGGGATGATCAGACATGAGGATGGAGAAACTGACTGATAATATGATTCGCTTTGCTGAAAGCAAACCATTATATAACGACTAAGTGAGGAATGGCCTATGAGTTTACAGCTGTTAAAGGCAGGGACTTCTGATGTGCTGACTTTAAACGGAATATCAAAGCGAGCGTTTGACAGTGATATCTTGGTGGGAGCCGCATCACCGAGCGGGCCTCCCGGATATATGTCAATGGCATTTCATATGAAGATGGCAAGACAGGGTCATCTGTATAAATTGACAGATGATGGAGCAATCGTTGGCGGAGCTATTCTTTTTCTGGAGAACAATGTTTTGAATGTCGGCAGGATATTCGTTGCACCGGAGCATTTCCGCAAAGGCTATGGAAGCTTTATGATGCGGGAGGTGGAGAGTTTATTCCCGGAGGTAAAAGAGTTTACACTTGATACTCCTGTTTGGAATGTGAGGACAAATGTCTTTTATTCAAAACTTGGTTACAAAGAAATAAAACAGGATGAAGAATCTGTGTTTTATATAAAATACAGAGGGAAATCTTCCTAATTTGCAAGGAATCTTTTATTTCAGAATTGGGAATATGGGGAAATAAGCAAATCGAAGTTTGGTAGTGGGGTAGTACAATGATTAGAATTATGAAAAATAGTGATTTAACACAATGTGGTTCGATTTATACAAAAGCATTTCCGATGGAGTATTGGGGAATAGATTGGACGACAGAAAATGCCACAGAATATCTTCAGGATTTTTTTGAACAGAGAAGATTTGTGGGATTTGTATATGAGGAAAATAAAGAAGTACTAGGGTGTATATTCGCACTTCGTAAGATTTCAGGCAACAAAGAAGAGATTTATATTAATGAGATGGCAGTACTTCCTGAGCGACAAGGTCAAGGAATAGGTAAGCAGTTATTAAACGCTGTTAAAGATTATAGTAAGGACAAAGGACTTGCGGGCATTGTTCTTTATACGAGCGAGTATGCGCCAGCGGCAAAGTTTTATGAGAAGAATGGGTTTAAGTTGTCAAAGGGAACTATATGTATGTATTGTGAATAATTTAGGGATGGAAGAGTTTTGGAACCATAGGAGAAGAAATGCTTGAAGAATGCACATATCTTGCGTCTAAGCAGATAAATTTCGGGTTAATCGATCGGTTAGGGGGGTTTATGGAGGAGAAGGCGCGCGGAGGTCATAAACCTTTTTGGTTTATAATAATTCTGGTAGCGATATGGCTGGCACTTTTTTGCACAGACATATATGCAGTCGTAATCAAGGGAAGGTCGCCCATATTTTGCGTGGAAACATGTAAAGGAAAAGATCATTATGTGGGGCTGGGTTATTCCTATGACATATATGGTAATTCCGTGGGAAATGAATATCAATATGCATTATATGTATTTGGGAAAATGGTGAAATGCACATTTACGAATTAATTCCCGAAAGGATTAGACTTAAAGGAGAAAGATGAGTAACGACAAGTGGCAATAGTTAATGATGTTCGAATTGTTAACATTGCGTTAAACTGGAAGTTTTTAAATCGAGGTTATTGATCCAATGACCACCAAAAAAGGATCATTGGTTGGTATCTGAAAAAAGAGAGTTTCCAAAATTGAATATAGTTTTGCCTATTAGGGCAAGTATGAGAGAAAATCTTATGCTTGCCCTTTTTTATGCATCCTTGGATTGCTCAGATCGTGGCTGAACGGTGAAGACGGGTTATTGAACGTCCTAAAAGGACAAGAGCAACATTATGGTAAAAATTGAAGAGATATACGCTCGACATTGTCGTGGACAGTGTATTGATTGTATGTTATCATAAGAGCGTATTTTATGTTGATCTCGCCGCCTCGGGATTGTGGAGCACGCCGGAGGATCTCATGGCGTTATGACCAACAAGAATCTGGGTGTCTCTCAGGAGGAATCCGGCATTGAATGGTTGGCGGACAGCTATACTTGGTTTATTTGACGCATGATGCGCAGCAGAGTGGGGGAAAGGCCATGAAAAACCCTTGGGAAGAAATAAGCTTGGATGATTATGAAAAGCACATGAGCCTGAACTCTGTCATGCAACTGCAGACCATGAACTCCATCATGAAGGACCAGCTTGAGGATTATCCCGTCGAAACTGCAGCGGTATTGGGGATCGCTGGAGGAAATGGATTAGAGCATGTTCGTGCTGAAAAATATAGCAGAGTTTATGGGATAGACATCAACAAAGAATATCTTGAAACGGCATCAGAGCGATATAAAAATCTGTCAGGAATATTAGAATGCTTACGGATCGATCTGAAAAATGAAACAGAGAGATTGCCGGAAACCCAGTTGGTAATTGCCAATCTTTTGGTTGAGTATATAGGCTATCAGGCGTTTCAAGATGCAATTCTAAGGATGAAACCGAACTATGTTTCCTGCGTGATCCAGATCAATAAGAATGATCACGACTGGGTTTCTGATTCGCCGTATCTTCATGCTTTTGACGGGCTTGATAAAGTCCATTGCCAGATGGAGGAGAACGCTTTGGGAAAAGCCATGGAGGAAGTCAGATATCGCGTGATTACGGTCAAATCCCATGACCTGCCGAATGGCAAAGAGCTGCTTAGAATGGATTTCGAGAGGGAAGAGCTTGGAGGGGCAGCATTAAGGAGATGAGACGAAATGAAAACAGTAAGCATTAGGGAAGTATGGAGCAGTGACGCTGAAAGGCTAGCCGAAATCTATTCTTATTACGTACGGAATACGGCCGTGTCGTTTGAGTACGAGGCTCCGTCAGCCGCGGAATTTGAAAAGCGCATTCAGAAGGTGAAGGAGAAATATCCCTATTTGGTTTGCACGGAGAACGGTAAGGTTATTGGCTATGCATATGCCAGCGCCTACAGCGACCGGTCAGCCTACGCATGGACGGCGACCTCTTCCATCTATGTCGACAAGGATTATCGAAGGCAGGGCGTCGGCACCCTGCTCTATGGGGAGCTGGAAAAGAGACTTTGCGAGCAGGGGATCGTAAACCTTCTTGCAGGCGCGGCATATTGTGAAGAAGAGGATGAGTATCTGACGCATGACAGCTACAAGTTTCATACCCAAAAGGGTTTCGAGAAGGTGGCGCACATGAAGTCCGTCGGAAAGAAATTTGACAGATGGTACGACCTGATTTGGATGCAGAAGAAGCTAGGCTGTGTTTACGGAATGAAGGGCATGGAAGATTCTTCTCACGCTTGAATCTGGGATATTCTGTTTAGGAGGAACGAATGGATTAAACCGGCGGAAACCAGATACCTTGATACGATGACCATGGAGGCTGGGCACTCCGGTTACGATCGTCAGAATGATCAAGAAAAAGGGCGAAGCGCCTAAGGAAGGATAACATGCCAAACTGATAAAAAACAAAAAAAGGAGAGACAACATGCAAGAAAACTATGCTGAATTGGAGAAACGGGTAAAGATTCTGGAGGATATGCTAAAAGGCTTCCTGCAATCAGAGGGAAATGAGGTTCATATACAATTACAAAACTGCCAAGGGGATTTAATTGTTGGTGATAACTGTGACATAAAGCTAACGAATTGTCCCGTGGGGACGATCATTCCTGACGACCTGACAGATGCGGATTCAATGATTGATGATTTAGAGTGCCGGATTGATGATCTGAATGCTGAATTGGATCTGCTCGAGGATAGGATAGATGATGCAGAGGACCGAGTAGATTCACTAGATCCGTCAGAAGATGAATGAAGCTTCGGCAGAGGTTATAAATGATGATCAGATGGAAAAAACATGCAAAAAGAATCAGTATCGTGATGCTGACGTGCCTGCTTTTATGTGGCTGTCAGAATGCGTTATATCTATATGATGAGCAGGGCGAGAGCAAGCCCGGGAAAACGGGAGAGGTCGGCGGAGCTTTGTTTGACGATGAGACGATCTTTCGGGACATGGAAGATGGCACGGAGCTGGCCAAAATCCTGCAGGAGATCGTGGCAGGCGGGCAGATATACCCCGTGAAGGCACTGGAGGCGCAAAATGTCTTCATCGCTTCCGCCGTGAAAAAAAAGGGCAACCTAACGATCAGCAAAGTAAACATTGACGGTCAGAGCGCGCTGCGGATCGGAAACTCCTATTACCCCTATGATGAACGACTGGAACGGTTTGTGCCCGCCGAGGCTTCCGCAGATGACGCGATCCGCCGTCTTATGGGCTGGTCCGTGGAATGCGATGAGCCGTCGGATGACATGGATTACGTCAGCTTGGCGGAAAAGCTGGTCTATTCCTGGCTTGACACGCTAAAGACGGAAGAGGGCAAATATAGGCTGGAAGCATATACGCCGGATTACACGACGCTGGAAGCCAAGGGCTACGTGGGAAATGGAACGGAATTCTGCGCATCGGTTCATTTTGAGACGGGCATAACGAAAGACACTTCGGCGTTTTACAGCAAGGACGGATATGATGTGTTCTACCACTATTACTATGGCCCCATGGTCTATGTTCGCTGCCATTATGAGAACGGTCGTTGCGAGGTGGTAGATTATGCTGATGCATTCCAGGCGGATCTCACGAAGGATCTGAACGGGACCGGCGCGGGTTCGGGTGCATATCCCACGTTTTGGGAGTTTTATGATGACAAGGAAAATCTGGAAAAGCTGATGAAGGAGGCAAGCAAGCCTAATGGCGGGGAACCGGTGGCGGGCTCTCCCATTATGCTGGCGGATGGCCAGATCGGCTATGTTTTCATATGCCCCCGCGGCGGCGCAATGTGGGAGCAGGGTGGCAAAAACTATGGCACCTTTGACAATTATTTCAGCACGGACCAAGAGGCGACCTATTCCTCACCCATCGATTACAAGGATGGCTCCGGCGCCTGCGTGGAACAGTATGGGAAGTCCTTTGAGCTCATTTGGGACGACTACAATGGCGACGGTAATCCGGAATATGCCATCAAGCAGGATGCCGAGGATGAGGATGAAAACGGTGCGCGCTACGAAGTGCGTTGCATGTCCAATGACATGACGCCCCGTAGCTCCCGCTTTGATTTTTATATGGCCGGCAGGCATGAAGAGTGCATTCATCTGCAGATGACGAACACGGGTGTGGTCATTTGGAAGCTGGAGGATGGCGTGATGACGCCCAATCGGAGCGTTGACGATCTTAGAATGTATTCGAGAAGATATTATTTGCCAGGAAACATGAGGGGATATACCGACGAGCAGGAGATTCAGTGCTTTTTCTGGAATAACACGGACAAGGAGGTCACCACTGGCAGCACCTACCATGTGGAGCGCCTGGAAGGAAAGGAATGGGTAAAGGTATCGGAGGAAAGAAAGATCGAAAGCGTAAAATGTCCTGCCTACAGGGACATTACGCTTACTTTTGACGTTTCGGGTATCCCGCGCGCCAGCGGCGAGTACCGCATCGCGCTCAGGGGCGATGAGGTCATTTACGGAGGCTTTTATATCCGCGGTGACAGGGTCAGCGCCCAGATCCTGCAGGATGAGATGACGGTGACCATTGTCAATGACGGCACGGCGTCCCTTAGAATCTATGATCTGTGCTGGGTCAAGGACGGGGAAGTGGTTGGCCCAATTGAAAGCGATGGGGAAAAGGGTTTTGGAGTCATTCCCGCCGGCAGTAGGAAAACGATCTTCCTCTCGCCCTTGTCGAACTTTGACGGAAAGTATTCCATTAGGGCAGACGTGGGGACGATCCTGGAAAGCGAGCCTGTGGAATACAAGTACGTACGCTATTTTGGAGATGCGAAGGCTTCTTGGCGTGACGGAAAGCTTGTGCTCACGGTGGATGTCAAGGCCGACGTGGCAGGTGACGCGCGCGTTGAGTGGTTTGATGGAAGCGACTGGAAGGACGCGCGGCTTGAGAGCATAGGACTGGAGCTGAAAGCGGGAGAACAGGAGATTGTCTTTAAAGGCGGCTCGTGGCTTGACTTGGATTCTGAAGAATATGTGAGCTTCTACCAAAACTTTATGGAGGAGTATCGCAAAGCACTCGAGGACGGAAAGCCAGATGAGCTAAGCGAAGAGGAATGGCAGGAATATAAAAGAGTTGCGGAAATGGACAAGGAAGAATTCTATTATTACGTGACGGGATACGTGCCCGTCGCCACGTTGCTGACAGCGCCCCTGAGGATCGAGATCGCCGGCGAATATGTCTACATTTGGACCTAGGGGACGGGGGTTGTGGGCCACTTTGACCGCCAAATGGACCTAGGGGACGGGGGTGATGGCCCATCCCGCTGCCAGACGAGTTTACTAAAGGAGAAGATGGTATGTATGGCATGGGTATGATGATGAAACTGATGTCGCTGGTCGGCCAAAGAATCATTCGTTCTTTGGATACGATGTCAGAGGATCCGCAAAGGGTGCAGGAGGAGCTTCTTCTCTCTCTTTTGGAGCAAAATCAGAATACGGAGTTTGGAAAAAGCTCAGGGTTCTCGCAGATTCATTCCATTCAGGAGTATCAGGAAAAGGTACCGATTCGGGAATATGATGAGTTTGCGCCCTACATCGAGCGCATGGTCAAGGGAGAGCAAAACATCTTGACCTTCGAAGATATACACCACTTCAATCGGACGTCGGGAACGCTTGGCAATGCAAAGTATATTCCGCTGTCTCAAAAGCAAACCTCCATCATGGGAAAATACCATGCCCTGCACACAAACGGAGTGATTTCCTCTCAGATCGGTTTTGGTTGGAACGCTGGGAAGGGGATCAATCTCATGGAGGGAACGGCTGAGGTTCTCGAAAGCGGGGCAACCTATGGAAGCGCCTCCTCCGTCGCCGTAAAAAGCGGCCCCTTCAAGAATATGACTTCGAGTATATACACCTCGCCGATGGAGGCGAAGCAGCCGGCGAAGGGAGTCATCACTCGTTATATTCATGCGCGTTTTGCACTGCAGGAGGGCAACGTTACCTATGTCATAGCAACGTTTTCCAGCATTGTCCTGGAATTCTTTAGGTATATTGAGGATCATTGGGAGCTTCTCGTACGCGACATTGAAAACGGAACCATTGATGAAAGCATCGACCTTCCGGAGGAGGTTCGCGTATCCCTGCTTGCTAAGATCAAGCCGAACCCCAAACGGGCCAAGGCGCTTCGGGAAGCCTTTTCCAAGGGCTTTGACAGCCCCTGGGCAAAGAGAGTTTGGCCCAAAATGCAATATATGTTCAGCGCGGCGGGAGCGAACTTTTATCCTTACACGGAAAAATTACAGAAGAACATTCTTGGTGACGAAATCCATATTTTTTATCAAGGCGTTTCCGCATCCGAGGGACTGTTTTCTGCCGTATATAACATGGGAAAGGCAGATTCCATTTTGGTGCCGGACGGATGCTTTATGGAGTTTCGCGATGCGGAGAATGAGGATGCGCCCTGTCTTACGATGGACCAGCTGGAGATTGGGAAGTGCTACGAGCTGATCATCACGAATTATTCCGGGCTTTACCGCTATCGCATGCACGACGTGCTTCGGGTGACGGGCTTTCATAAAAAAACGCCCTTGGTGCAGTTTGAAACAAGAACAGGCTATGCGGCCAACATCCGCGGTGAGAAAACCTCTGACGCCGCCGTGCGCTATGCAGTCTGCGAAACGGAAAAGGCATTGGGAATGGAAGTGACGGACTATTCCATCTACTCGGATACGGACAGTCTTCCGCCCGCCTACGTATTTTTGTTGGAGCTTAGGTCATGTCCCGAGGGGCTTGAAAGGGAGGCAATCCGAAGGAGCCTGAGAGAAAAGCTGATGGAGGCAAACAAGAACATCGCGCATCATCTTGAGGACGGATATTTGGGCGATCCGCAGCTGGTTTTGCTACAGCCCGAAACCTATCTGCTTTACCGCGACCTCATGATCATGAAGGGTACCTCGGCTTCTCAGCTAAAGCCCGTTCATGTCATTCGAAACGAAACCCAACGAAAATTCTTCTTCGGCCTGCAGGAGTAGTTTGACCAAAATATGAAGGATTCACAAGAAAGGACACGCTCATGTTTGACATTCCCGATTATAAGAAAATCCGCGTGATCGTTGATACGGACGCCGCTTGCGAAGCCGACGATCCGTTTGCCATCGTGCACGCGCTCCTAAGCCCCAAGCTCATTGTCAAGGGAATCTGCGCAGAACACTTCGTGGTAGAAGGCTCCATGGAGCGAAGCTACGACGAGATCATCACCATCCTGAAGGCAATGGATATGGATGCTTCCGCGCACCAAGGCCAGAACAAATCAATCCCCGTCCTCAAGGGCCAGCAAGGGCCCCTTGCGCAGGATCAGACCCCTTCCGAGGCTGCAAGGTTCATCATCCGCGAAGCCATGAAGGACGACGAAAAGCCCCTGTATATCCTATGTCAGGGCGCCATCACTAATGTTGCCATGGCAATTCGGACTGCACCCGAAATCGTAAAACGCATGACCATCATCTGGATCGGCACCCACGGCACCTCATACGGCCCTGTTCCCTTTCGTGAATTCAACGCGGGCAATGACGTCGAGGCCGCAAACCTCGTGCTCGACATGGACACCCAGCTCTGGCTCGTGCCATCGTATGTATATACCACCGTCAACATCGGCATCGCCGAGATCAAACGCCGCATCGCACCCTGCGGCAAGATCGGCGAGCACCTTTACCAGAATTTGATGGCTTACAACTGTTCGGACGGCGCTGGCTGGACACAGGGCGAGAGTTGGTCCCTCGGCGATTCACCTGCCATCGCCCTCGCGATCAATCCCGGCTGCGGCCGCTATGAAATCGCTCCCGCTCCCCATGTCGCCCCTGACACCGCCTCTGAGGAACGCCCTGCTAACCGCCCAATACGCATCTACAAAGACGTGGACTCACGATATATCCTCGAAGACTTTATCGCGAAGCTGGAGATTTATACGAGTTTGACATGAGAAGAAAGACCACTTTCCGGAAGAGTATTATGCAACATTTCAGAGTGAATAAGAGATATATTTGTTGCATTTTAAGAAGCATGAAGCCTTAAAGTGCACCCTTTGTCAAGGACATGTTTGATTTTTTAGGTTGTATTTTGTCAGTGCTGATGGCAATTCATTGGTTACCAGATAATGATAGTACTCGTTTGGTGCCATTCCCTTCAGTTGGGACTG
>JAEEGH010027809.1_pt1 | contig 11172 bp, 14 predicted proteins | sample 9134181 | NCBI WGS metagenome assembly JAEEGH01 (sample SAMN16246544, study PRJNA631951) | gut metagenome | biome: gut microbiome; feature: rumen; material: DP-attached | host: Bos | place: Iran: Karaj | collected 2018-10
GACGGTGGATTTAGTTTTTTTTAGAATTCCAGCCACCCTTGGCACCAAGTTTGGCACGGTATTTGTACATCTATCATCGAACTCATAATTTTTGGAGGTTTTTTAGGGTTAAACATGATTGTCAGCATCCCTCGTGAGAGTCGTGCTGATTTTTTGTCCTTTATGGGGTGCTGTCTCTCCTACCCTAATGGCTTAATAGATATAAACATGAGGACACCGACAGAGGCGGTTGATGGCCTGTCGGTGTCCTCGTGTGGGTTGCTGTCGAGGGGTATCGCGTTACTTCAGCTCTTTGTTGTCATTAGTAATGAGACAGCCATGTTTTACGCCTTTGAGGCGCCTGAACCATCCGTCCCAAAAGCCGGCTTTCTTGCCGACGGCCCGGCTGCGGAGACTGCGCTTCCTTTGTTCCCAGAGAATATCGAACAAGGCCTTGCCGTCCCTGGCGTTGATTGCTCCCAGGGTCTTTTTCCCGACGATGCCGTCGGCTTTGAGGTTCAGTTTTTTCTGCACATTCTTGATGTACCCTGTGCCGCTCATCCACACGCAATCGACCAGCAGATAGGCTATCCACTCGTCCTTAATCTCGTCGGCCTTGACTTTGTCCCAATACCTTGTGCGCAGTATCTCGTTCCACTCTTTATCGGTAATCTTGCGCAATTCGGCTTCGGTAGGTTTGGGCATGCCTTTGCTTTTTCGATGATCACAAAAGGTCTTGTAGGTCACACCTTTCATCGTTGCACCTCCTGGGTCGTTGGGGTTCTTGCTCCAACCACCTTCCCAACTGCGGCAAAAAATGCCGTACTTTTCAATTCTTTCCATCGTCTGATTCAATTTAGGATACTCTGTTAATTATACTTGATGTCGCAAAAATACAACAAACATCGAGATTCGGCAAAATATTGAACCGTCCAATTCGCCCCAAATCGGTATTTATGAGTATATTTGCAAAAAACTTATTGCTATGACCGAGAAAGAGAAAATGCTGGCGGGACTGCCCTACAGCGCAGTAGATGAACAGTTGTTGAAGGAACTGAACGAGTGCAAGGACGTTGTACATCGCTACAACGGGCTGTTGCCGTCCCAACGGGCTGAACGCACGCAGATGCTGAAAGAGCTGCTGGGGCATGTGGGTGACGACAATATCCTGATTAACCAGCCGTTTTACTGCGACTACGGCAAATACATCAGCGTGGGCAAGCGGTTCTTTGCCAACTTCCATTTCACGGTGCTCGACGAGGCTCCCGTGACCATCGGCGACGACTGCTTCATCGGGCCCAACGTGAGCATCTACACCGCCTGCCACAGCACCGACCCCGTGGAGCGCAACACCCGCCAGGAGTGGGCGCGGCCTGTCACCATCGGCGACAATGTGTGGATTGGGGGTGATGTTACCATCCTGCCGGGTGTGACCATCGGCGACAACGTGACCATTGGTGCCGGCTCGGTCGTCACGCGCGACATTCCCAGCAACGTTGTCGCCGTGGGAAACCCCTGCCGCCCTATCAAGATGCTATAGAATGCAACAAATGCCGTTACAATCCTTGCGGACCATAACGGCTTGATGCGTTTGAAGTGTCGCGATGTGACTCGCGGCAGCCCTTTACAGGGGATTACTTGTAAACGGTGTCGCTTACAGTGAGGCTGTAACGACCCTTAGCGCGGCGACGGGCCAGAACCTTGCGGCCGTCGGCGGTGCGCATGCGATGACGGAAGCCATGCTTGTTGGCTTTCTTGCGGTTCGAGGGTTGGAATGTTCTTTTCATTTCTATCTCTGTTTTTTAGTTGTTCCGAAAATTTTTCGCAAAATGCGGTGCAAAATTAGTCCTTTTTTTCAAATTACACAAATCCAAACGCATTTTTACGGAAAAGTTTTTGTTTTTTTTCTCAAAATCACTACTTTTGCACCCTCAAAGGACTGATAACAAATAATTTTAACAAAAAATAATAGCACTAGAATTATGATTAATGCTCAAGACATCAAGAACGGAACGTGCATCCGCTTGGACGGCGATCTGTATTTCTGCATCGAATTCCTTCATGTAAAGCCCGGTAAGGGTAACACCTTCATGCGCACCAAACTGAAAAACGTGGTTGATGGCCGCGTGCTGGAGCGCCGCTTCAACATCGGTGAGAAGCTCGAGGACGTGCGCGTAGAGCGTCGCCCCTATCAGTACCTGTACATGGACGGCCAGGACGCCATGTTCATGAATAACGAGACTTTTGAGCAGATTCCCATCAGCAAGGACTTGATTACCGGCGCCGACTTCATGAAGGAAGGCGACATCGTTGAGGTTGTCAGCGACGCTTCGACCGAGACCGTCCTCTTTGCCGAGATGCCCATCAAGACTCAGCTCAAGATTACCTATACCGAGCCCGGCGTGAAAGGTGACACTGCCACCAACACCCTCAAGCCCGCCACCGTCGAGACCGGCGCCACCGTACGCGTGCCCCTGTTCATCGACACCGACGAGATCATCGAGGTTGACACCCGCGACGGCAGCTATCAGGGCCGCGTGAGGTAATCACTCACCAAATATCATCAACACATCGAGGGATGCCCAACGCCGGGTGTCCCTCGATGCTTTTTTACAGCCAGCGAGAGCATTGAACCAGATTCCATGAACAAATGCAATAAAAATGTAACCAGGGTAGATTTTTTTGATTATCTTTGTCGGTTAGTTGAATTCAACTACATGAAATAATGGCGCTAGAGGCTGGCTTATACCTGATACCCACACAGTTGAGTGACGTTCCGCTGGAGCGGGTGCTGCCCGCGCACAACATCGATGTTGTGCGGGAGTTGCGCTATTTTGTGGTCGAGAGCCTGCGTTCGGCACGACGTTTCCTCAAGAAATGCGACCGCGAGATCGATATCGACAGCCTCACCTTCAACGAACTCAACGAGCACACCGACCTCAAGGATACCGCCGCTATCGAGGCCCTTCTCGCCCCCATCGGGCAAGGCGAGGCCGTGGGCGTCATCAGCGATGCGGGTTGCCCAGCCGTCGCCGACCCCGGAGCCGACCTGGTAGCCATTGCCCAACGCAAGGGTTACAAGGTGTTCCCGCTCGTGGGCCCGTCAAGCATCCTGATGAGCCTGATGGCATCGGGATTCAACGGGCAGAGTTTTGCATTCCTGGGCTATCTGCCCGTGGACGCACAAGAGCGCCAAGCCAAGCTCAAGGAGATGACGCGACGCATCGAGCGTGAGCGCCAGACCCAAATTTTCATTGAGGCCCCTTACCGCAACAACCAGCTCATTGCCCACCTGGCCACCCATTTGCCCCCCAATATGCGCCTGTGCGTAGCCAGTGACATCACCGGCGACAGCCAGAGCATCATTACCCGCACCATCGGGCAATGGAAGCAAGCCCGGTATGACTACCACAAGGTGCCCACCATTTTCCTATTGTACCAATAAACGCCACAATAATGCCAGGACATAAATATAAAGGATATACCAATGACCGACGCCCGCTGAAAATCGCCTTTGACGTGGACGGTGACGACACGCCCCACCAGTTGTCGTTGACCGAGGGCCAGCCCGACGCCACCAAGCCCCGCCACACGGGCCTGGGCAAGGGGTTGTGCTTCATCAGCTTCGGCAGCGGCAGCAGTGGCAACTGTGCCTACCTGGGGACACCGCGCGGCGGCATCCTCATCGATGCAGGCATCAGGGAGCCCGTCAAGTACCACCGCAAGAAAAAGAACCCCGAGCGGCAGGATGTCCTCACTCTGGACCAGGCGTTTGCCGAGATGGAACGCAACGGCGTGAGTCCCGACATGATCAAGGGAGTGTTGCTCACCCATGCCCATCAGGATCACATGCGCTGCCTCTACCCGGCCGTGAGCCGTTGCAACTGCAGCGTCTATTGCACCATGGGCGTGATGAGCCAACTGTTGCAGCGATGCCGCATCTCGAGCCGCATCACCGACCACCATGTGCCCATTTTCAAGGAGATACCTTTCCGCATTCTGGATATGGAAATCACCGCCTTTGAGACGATGCATGACGTCAAGAGCGTGGGTTTCAGCATCGAGTATGAAGGAGAACGATTTGTCGTGGCTACCGACATGGGCATGATTACCGATCGCGCAGCCCACTACATGAGCCGTGCCAACCATCTCATGCTGGAGTGCAACTATGACCTGACGATGCTCGAGCGTGGCACCTATCCGCAGATGTTGAAGGACCGCGTCAAGGGCGAAAAAGGCCACCTCGACAATGCCATGGCGGCACAATTTGTCGCCGGGAACTACCACGAGGGGTTACGCCACGTGTTCCTGTGCCACTTGAGCAAGGATAACAATACCGAAGAAATTGCCTTGAACACGATGAGGACAGCGCTCGAGGCGCGCGGCCTCAGCGTCGGCGACGGCTCCAATGCCGCTTCCCAGAATAGCCGTGATATCCAGATTTGCGCTTTGCCCCGCTATACTTCTTCTGAGTGGTTTGTGCTGGCGTGACATAAGACGACTTCTTATAGCCCCGTCGGCCATAACTCCTGCGGCCATAGCTTTTTCTTCCATATTTCTTTTTGCCATAGCTGTTACCAGAGTTCTTATTGCCGTAGTTCTTATTGCCGTAGTTCTTATTGCCATATCCGCTGTAACTATTGGATTTGTGGGTCACAGCAGGGGTTTTTGTTACTCTTGGCGCAGCAGCCTGTGACGGATTCAGAGGCTCGGGCTTCATGTTATCGTTCTTATAAACCCAGTAACCCTCGTTGTTCTCCTGCAGCAGTTTGAACTCCTTGGTCAGATAGGGCTCCAACTTATCATAATCCACCAGTATATCAATCGGACCGCTCGAGATGGAACCATGTTTGAACTGGAACACGATGCCATCCTTGCCGCAGCGCACCTCGGCGGGCACATTCAGGGCATGCTGCAGCAGATTGTTTTCGGCGCGGCCCTTGTTCAACGTGTCGATTTTCTTGTTAATGAGTTTGAGCAACTTGCTTTCCTTGTCCACGTCGGCAACAAGGATATCGAGCCTGGATAGCACACGTTGCTGCATGCGGTCATAGTGCACATAGCTGGTGTTCTCTACCGTCATGGTGCCATTATACTCCACCTTCTCGATTTCCATTACCAGCAGCCGTTGTGAGGTCATGTAGGGGAAAACGAGCACCTGGCTCACGTTGCCGTACACGGGGAATACCCGCGGCGCCTTGACCAGTGTGCGGTAATCATCTCCAACGGGTTTGTTGAACGACGGATTATTCAAGAACATATATCGTGCATCCTTCAAGGTGCTCTGGCTGTTGTCAAAGGCCTTCTTGATCAACTCCTTGTTGAGCTCAGTCAGGTCGTCATTGCCGTTCACCTTCAACGGCCAGCGCACTTTCACATGCTTGGTGCTGGTATAATAAGAGCTCTCGTCACCCTTGATGGCGGGCGACTTGGCGGTAAAGTAATAGGTGTTGTGCTGCGGTTTGTCAAACACATCGGCCTGGTTGGCGCTGGTCACCGTGTCGGCCATGGCAATCACCTCGGTAGAGTCACGTTGGTCAAACAGGTTCTGACTCCTACCGCTGGCTTCGATGCGACGCGCCGTGTACCAGCCTGCCGCCAACAGGTCGATGACAGCGAGCAACAGGATGACGATGATGAGGTTCTTTTTGGTCATGTTTATATGATGATGCGGTTATGATGGGTCGTTATTGTTGGTGAGTTGCTGAACGGCGTCGCTCACGCGCTGCATGAGCCAGCGCGGCGTGGACGTCGCTCCACAGATGCCGATGCGCTGCTTGCCTTGGAGCCATGAGGGGTCGATGTCATCCTCGCCACTGATCAGATGGGAGTCGGCATTGGCGTCCAGGCATTCGGCAAACAGGATGCGGCCGTTACTGCTCTTGGCTCCGCTCACAAACAGGATGAGCTCATGCTGACGGGCAAATTCACGGATTTGCGGGATGCGGTTGGCCACCGAGCGGCAGATGGTGTCAAAACTGCGGAAGGTCACTCCGGGCTCCACCCGTCGCTTGATTTCCTCGACGATGTGCTGGAATTCCTGCACGCTCTTGGTCGTCTGGGAATAGAGATAGATGTCGCGGGAATAATCGATTTTGTCAATCTCGTCAATATTCTCGATGACGGTTGCCTGCCCCTGCGTCTGTCCCACCAGGCCGAGCACCTCGGCATGGCCACGCTTGCCGTAGATGACGATTTGCGGTGTGGGCTTGCCGGGCTCACCGCCGTTGAAGGTGGTGTTGATGCGCTGCTGCAGCTTGAGGACCACGGGGCAGGTGGCATCGATGATCTCGATGCGGTTACGGCGGGCAATCTCATAAGTCTCTGGAGGTTCGCCATGGGCCCGCAGCAGCACCTTCACGTCATGCAGCTGCTCCAGCTGCTCGTGGGTAATGGTTTCCAGTCCACGGCTGGCCAGGCGGTCCACCTCGGCGGTATTGTGCACAATATCGCCCAGGCAGTAGAGGTGCCCGGTCTCATCGAGTTCTTCCTCGGCCTTGCGGATGGCTGTCGTCACCCCAAAGCAGAAGCCCGATCCCTTATCTATCTCGATGATTGCCATTTTTAGTTTCTAGTTTCTAGTCCCTAGTTTCTAGTTTTTAGTTTTTAGTTTCTAGTTTCACTCGCTTTGATCGTGCAGTGTGGGCTGCGCCTCCTTCATTAGTTATTAGTTCTTGGCGCGGTCGAGGTAAAGGTTGTACAGCCACTCGTCCTGCTCCTCGAGGGTCATGTGCGAATTGTCGAGAACCACGGCGTCATCAGCCTGACGCAGGGGGCTCTCCTTGCGGGTGCTGTCGATGCGGTCACGCTCGGTGACGTTGGCCAGCACCTCTTCAAATGTCGTGGTGGTGTCACCCTTGGCCCGCAGCTCGTCGTAGCGGCGCTGGGCGCGTACCTCGGCACTCGCGGTGGCAAAGACCTTCATCTCGGCATCGGGGAATACCACAGTGCCGATGTCACGACCGTCCATCACCAGACCCTTGTCCTTGCCCATGGCCTGCTGCTGCTTGACCATCGCCTTGCGCACAAAACCGATGGCAGCAATGATGCTCACCACGTTGCTCACGCGCATCGAGCGGATGTAGCGCTCCACGTTCTTGCCATTGAGCACGGTCACGCTCTTGCCCTCCTTGGTGGGGCGGAAGGTAATGGCGATGTCGCCACGTTTCAGGTGTTCCTTGAGGGCGGGTTCGTCCACCTTGCCGCGCTTGATGAGTTTGTTGCGCAGGGCAAACAGTGTCACGGCACGGTACATGGCGCCCGTGTCCACATAGGCGTAGCCAATGCGCCTTGCCAGCGTCTTGGCCATCGTGCTCTTGCCGGTTGACGAGTGTCCGTCAATGGCAATGGTAATCTTCTTGAGTGTCATTTCTATTAATGTTGATTATCTGCCACAAAGGTATATAAAAAAAACGACATACGGATAATTAACTCACCGCATGTCGATTTTTCATAAAATAAGGGCTCACAAGAGCCGTAATAGCCATTTGTTCAGCCGTGAGGATTGATGTTACCTGACAACCCTTGTAAACTCTGGGGCCTTGCCTTTTTCAACCAATACATAGACTTTGATTTCGCTGGCAGGAGGCATGTCGGCCTTGTTCTCGCGTGGCATATCCATCGCGGTGAACAGGTATTCGGTGCCATCGAGAACAGTGCGCGACGCAACTGTTTTAGCCTTGGCATTGAGCATCGGGTAGCCGTTGACGGCGGCATCAAAGATGGCAGCCTCGTCGGCGCTAACGGGATGCTGCTCGGGAAAGTCGGCAGGCACAAAAGGTGAGCTTGTATTAGTTGTCTTAAACTTATCCATAAGCGGCGCATACAGCTTCAGGAAATGATCAACCTCTTTGGGCATGGCACTCAAGCGAGCGGCACGCACACCGTAACCGGACAGGATCTTGGCATTGGGCTGTTTCTCAGCCATGTCCTTTGCGCTCGACTCCAGTCCGCCGCTGCCGAAAGTGCAGAAGGGAACCACCCACTTCTCGCTCAAGTCCACTCTCTCCAGCAAGGAGGCAATGGGAGGAGCATAGGTGCCGAACCAGATGGGATAGCCGATGAAAATCCAGTCATAATCGGCGACATTTGATTTCAAGGGTTTGATTTCGGGCAGGATGCCTTTCTCGCGGTCGGCCTTGCAGCGGTCGATTGTTGCCTGGAACGCGGTGTCATAGGGCTCCACAAGGGCGATTTCCTCGATGTCGGCATTAAGACGCTTGGCAATCTCCTGAGCCACGGTCTTGGTGTTTGACGTCTGGGAGTAATACAATACCAGCACCTTGGGTGCCTTTCCCTTCTTGACCCTCATACTGTTCTGGCTGCATGAAGTGACAGCCATCACAGCGACTGCTGCGAGCAAAATGATTTTCAAAAGTTTCATAAGGTTGGAATTAAATAGTGTTATGATTGTTCAATAATCGGTTATTACAGCAGGCGGCCGTGGTCGTTGTAGCTGTAGTAGCGGCCGCCGCGGCACACGATGATGTGGTCCACCAGCTGGATATCCATCACCTTGCAGGCCTGGTGCACACGCTCGGTCAGGCGGTCGTCCTGTGTGCTGGGATTGGGATTGTCGCTGGGATGGTTGTGCGCCAGGATGATGCCCGACGACAAGCGCTCGATGGCGGGCCGCAGGATCATCTTGATATCGGCCACCGTCATCGCCGTACCGCCGCTGCTGATGCGCACGCACTCCTCGACCTGCTTGGCATGGTTGAGCAGCACGACCAGGATTTCCTCGTGGTCGAGGTGTTCCATGCGGGAGCGCAGATAACTGTAGGCGTCCTCGCTACTGGTGATTTTGAAGCGTTCCTGGAATTCTTCCTGCTGGTAACGGCGTGCCAGTTCCAAGGCTGCGAGTATCTCGATAGCCTTGACCTCGCCTATGCCGTGATAGTTCTTCACCAGGTTGTTGATACCCTTGCGGGCGATGAGGTAGAGTTTGTCGTCGTTGTCGCGCAGGATGCGCTGGCACAGGTCAACGACCGACTCGCCAGGCGTGCCCACGCGCAGCAAGATGGCGAGCAGCTCGGCGGTAGAGAGGCTGCCGAAGCCGTGCTTCTTGGCCTTCTCGCGCGGGCGGTCCTCCTCAGGCACCGTGTCCTTGATGTTGCGTGTTCCCGCCAACTTGTTGTTATCTTTCTCTTCCATCAACACTCACCAACCACTAATCTCTAATCTTTAATCACTATTCAGTGAAAATCGTGTGCGATTTTCACTTCCCCTTCCTCATCATCACTTCCTCGTTGATGTCGCGTCCATGCTTGAGGAGGATTTTCCACACATAGGCCTTGACAAAGCCCCAGCCATAACTGCACAGTTGGGTGAAGCTCGTGGCCACGGCCAAGCAGGCGATTTTGAGGTTGCGCGTCTCGATCAGGGCGGCTACCCACAGCATGGCTGCATAGAGCAAGATGGGCAGGATGAACCACCACTTCCACAACGAGAGAAGGAGCAACAGCACGCACCCGATGAGGAACACTGCAGGCAGGCAGTGCACGGCCTTGAGACTATCGGGATAAAGCAGCTTCAAGGTGATGCGCGACATGCCGAAGACATAAGTCTGACGTGCGAACTTGCTGATGCTTGTGCGACGCTTGTGATAGACAAACGCGGGACGTATCAGGCGGATGTTGAAGCCGGCCTGGCGCACGCGCGTACTCATGTCGATGTCCTCGCTGAACATCTCGCGGAAACCGCCCACTTTCTCGTACACCTCGCGGCTATAGCCCATATTGAATGAGCGCGGCACGAATTTCTCCATCTGCACCTTGCCACCACGGATTCCGCCAGTGGTCAGGAAAGACGTCATCGAGAAGGAAATGGCCTTCTGCACATCGGTGAAATCGTCGCTAGCCGCATCGGGACCCCCGAAGCATGGCACATAGTCGTTGGCCAACTCGCGGCCCAGCGTCTTGAAGTAGTCGGGCGGGATGACGCAATCGCTGTCAAAAAACACGAAATATTGTCCCGTGGCATGCTCCAGGCCGTAGTTGCGGGCGATGGAGCGGCCCTCGTTGCTCTTATAGAAATAACGCAGGTCCAGCTCGCTGGCATAGCGCAGGGCGATGTCCTCGCACGGCTCGGTTGAGCCGTCCTCGACCAGGATGATCTCAAAGTCTTTGTCGGTTTGCAGGGTGAGGCTTTTCAAGAGGTCCTCCACCTCGTCACGCCGGTTATACACCGGCACTATCACTGAAAAATAAGGCATCTCTATTCTGACTTTTGCTACTAAAGCACAAAAGTACAAAAAAAGATGATATCAACTCTTCTAACCAGGATTATTTCTCGCCGTAGTGTGAATGCATGGCCAGGATGTGGACAATGATGCGGTTATCGTCAACCGTGTAGATAAGGCGATGCTCGCGGTTGATGCGTCGGGACCACATGCCTGCAAGTGAATGCCTTAAAGCTTCGGGTTTACCTATGCCTGTGTAGGGATGCTGGGCGATATCGGCAAGCAGAAGCTTGATGCGGTTCACAATTTTCACATTACCGCTTTTGACAAAGGCATTGTAATGGTCAATCGCCGTCTGGGTAAGGATTATTCGGTACATGTGATGCGGTCAAGCAGTTGGTCTATTGATTCACCCTCTTGTTGGGCGGTTACACGACCATAGGCAATGTCGTCCTCGGCCGCCACAAGCGATCTCAGGAGTTGCGGGCGCTGCAACACAAACTCTGTTTCCATGATAGCATTGTAATCCTCAAGACTGATGACAACAACGCTTTCGGCACCGGGACGGCTCACAATCAACGGCTCATTATCGGCAGCGACAGCATCAAGATAACTCTTCAGGTTATTCCTCAAATCGGTATAATTGGTCGTTCTCATTGCTTCACGATTAAATTGACGACGCAAAGATAAGTACTTTTTTCAGTACTTCCAACTATTGAACAATAAAAAATGTATTTGTAGTTGACTTAGGTTGTTTGGTTCTCGTGGTGCTGGAGCCTGAAGCGCTGCATGATGATGACGGCGACGAGGAAGGCGGCGAAGTCGCTGGCGGGCAGCGAGGCCCACACGCCGTCAAGGCCCCAGATCGAGGAGAACAACAGCAGCATGGGCAGCAGGAACAGCAGCTGGCGCGAGAGCGACATGAAGATGCTGATGCGCACCTTGCCGATGGTCTGGAAGAAGTTGGTGACCACGGCCTGATAACCGATTACCGGGAATACGAGCATATTGAT
>JAEEGH010027811.1_pt1 | contig 11171 bp, 9 predicted proteins | sample 9134181 | NCBI WGS metagenome assembly JAEEGH01 (sample SAMN16246544, study PRJNA631951) | gut metagenome | biome: gut microbiome; feature: rumen; material: DP-attached | host: Bos | place: Iran: Karaj | collected 2018-10
AGCGCCATGTCAAACGAGCTTTGTAAGATGCGGGACGAAGGGCTCCTGGAGTTTGAGAAAAACCGCTTCAGATTGTTCTGATTCCTTCTATACCCCCGGCAAGGTGATCGCGCCGGATAAGGTCGGTGAGAAAATCGGAGACGCCTCCGTAACTGCGGGGTGGAAATACACAGACGGAACGATGCCGGTCACGGAGCAGCTCCGCTGCGAAATATACCGCATGATCGATATCGATCCCGAAACGGCGGTCTGTATCAGGTTTATTGATAAAGGCGAGGCGCTGACGACGGATCATTACTACGTCCAGCTAAACCCGCTTGCCGATTTGTCTGTTGTCTCGGAATATATCATTCCGCTGGCCGAAGCCAATAACGAAGAATAACCCGTTGATTTCTTTCGCAAAAGTATTCGCTGCCCAATTTCCTTATATTGGAAACTGAGCAGCGCTTTTTATTTGCAGATGATTTCTTGATTTACAATTTCCGTTACACAATTACGGATATTGTTCATCAACCCTGTCCAGCGTATCTGATCCTTCGCTTTTAATGCTTCGTTTACCCCCTCCCGCGCAGCCATTTCTTTTACCGTCCGAAGGAAGAAATCCTCCGCCTGCGCGTTGATTTCTGCAAGGTAAGCGTTCAGCTTGCCGGACATATAAAGATCGAAATACAGCCGTTTGTTGAACTGCCGGATGTACTGCAGGTGCCGCTGTCCCCATACACCAATATGCTTTTCTTCTTCCGGCTCGTTTTCTTCCGGGATTTCTGAAGGCGTCATAACGCCGTCTTTCATAACCCGTCCGGTTGGATAATACTGTTCGCCTTTCAATTCGTACTCCCATCCGGTAAACTCGTCGATGATAATTCTCTCCATTTACTTACCCTCCGCTTTGTCGATGATTTTAAGCAACAGCGCGTCAACGTCCTCGGTCGGATAGTCTGCTTTTAGCAATTGGTTCCGCCATTCATTGATCCCGTTGATCAGCAGATTACACTCGAAGTACGTAAACTTCATTTTGACCTTCTTTTCTTTCATAATGAAACCTCCTGTTCTTTGTTGATTTCATCATACCAAAGAATAGGAGGTCTGTCGAATGTGCGGATTTGAAATAATTGCGAAGCCTGATAAAAACAAACGAGACCATCTGTTAAAACAGTTGATCTCGATTGTTTCTTGCCGCTTTTGCCATGCCGAAAATGATTGTGGAAATTGATTTCTCAAAATACTTCCTTATCATACTTCAGCAGTAGACAAAAGTGGTTTCTTAGATGTGTATCATCGCCCAAAAGTGCACTTTTTAGGGTATCATCGCCTAAAAGTACACCAACAAGAACCCTGAAAAATCTGAATTTGATGGCTGGATCACAGTTCGTTCTCAGACAGGTATTCTTTTATTTCCTTTGTCAAACAAAATCGGATCCTGTCGATTTTGGTAAAGTCACAAATAAAGTGTACCAAATTCCGACAGGATTCCAATTGTACATTCGACCACTCGGCTGTAATGGACGAACGGAAACTGTTTTGGATGCTCCGGCGTGCCGTCGTTCTCTCGGTCTATGATCCATTCGCCGAAGCTGTCGTCTTTGATCCTCGGGATGAATGCCGTGAGGTCTGCGAATTTCTTCTTCATAATTTTTCACCACCTTTTTTCTGTCATTTGACCTGACGTTTATGTTGACATGAAAACGATTGTTTTATATAATAGATTATAGAGAAGGTTTAAGCTTCATGCATTTTTCAAAGGAGGTATTTGCGTGTCTTTCTTTCAAAAAATTATTGCTTTTTTCCAGGCAATATGGCTGTTTATCGTCGGGCTTTTCGGCGGCGCGTCAACACCCAACCCGCCAAAGCCAACGGATCCGGTTACACCCGCTGTGGTGATCAGCTATGCGTTCAGCGACGCAACCGTGAAGATTCAGCAGGACAAAGACGCAGGCGCAGCGAAGTCCTACACGATGTTCACTGCAAAGAACGAGTCCGAGTATTGTCAGGTCTCTTTCAAAGCATCGGAAAACATCAACGGCGCAAAAGTGACGCTGACCGAATTTAAAAACGCAAACGGCGACCGGATCGACACGGTATTCTGTGAGGAATACTTTGTTAAGACAAAGGGCAGTAATGTCTGCCCCGATGCGCTGATCCCCGTTTCTGTGGGTCAACCTTATACGTTTCAAATGACAGCGCAGAAAAATCATCCGTTCTTTATCGGCATAAAGACGTCGAAAAATACCGTTCCCGGGGATTATACCGCAAAGCTGACGCTGGACTACGGCGGAACTGAAACGCTGCAGGCCGAGGTAACTGCGCACGTCTGGAACTTCACACTTCCAGACGCCCCTTCCATGGATACCGCCATGGGCCTCGGCAGAGGCAATATTGCAAAAGCGCATCATGTTGCTGCTGACTCCGACAAGGGAAAAGCGCTTTACGCTGCCTATTATGAGTTCCTGCTTGAACACAAGATCTCCGCTTTCGAAATGCCCGTCGATATTCTTTCTGATGAAGCAGACGCCTACATGAGCGACCCCCGCTGCACCTCTTTCGGGGTGCCGTATGCAGAGGATGACGATGCGCTTCGCAGTTATGCTGCAAAGGTGGAGTCGAATCCTGTTTGGTCTGAAAAGTCATTTTTCTACCCGGTCGATGAACCTGCATCCAAAGAGGCTTACGAAGAGTATGACAGGGTCTGCGCAAGGCTGGCTTCCGTCTATCCCGACTATAACATGGTGACGCCGTTTTATGTCAACACCGGAGAAATTGACGGCGAAATCAAACACGCCATTGATCTTCAGGATGGCAAGAGCAATATCATGTGCCCGGAGACGCCGTTGTTCGATGAAGCCGGATTTGCCGCACGCGCCTATGAGCGCCAGGCGAACGGCGACAAGCTCTGGTGGTATGTCTGTGCCGGTCCCGGTCCGAATTCCGGCTATTGCAACCTGTTCACCCAGCAGGAGGGCATCCGCCACCGCCTGTTGTTCTGGCAGCAAAAGCAGATGAACGTGACCGGTTTCCTCTATTGGAGCACGACATATTGGAATGAAGTGGGCGGAGACCCGTGGTCCAGCGCTGTGACAACACCGTGGACAAATGCGGACACATTCGGAGACGGGTCACTGTTATACGACGGATATCATCTTGGACTTGACACGCCCGTTTCCAGCCTTCGGCTCGAAGCGGTCACAAACGGTATCGAGGATTACGAGTATCTGACCCTTGCTGAACAGCTTCTCGGCAAGGATTATGTCGATCAGACAATCGCACGCCTTTCGACTGATTTGAAGCATTATACGCTTTCCGACGCATTGTTTGCTCAGGTAAGAACCGAACTCGGAAATGCGATCGAGGCAGCAACTGATTGAATTTGTTTTTGATACTCTCATGCTATGAGTTCTGCGAATCGATCCGCCGTATTCTTTCAACACCTTTTGATTGATTATAGCACATCCTGTGCGTCTTTTCAATCAGTTGTCTCGACGAGTAACGGTTCCGTTACTCCGTTACGCAAAAAAGCCCTCGACCATCGGTGCTGCTGCCGGTGATCGAGGGCTCTCTTTATTTGATGTATTCCTGCTCGATGGTGACGCCGCATTTGCAGTGGATCTCGATACCGGTGTCGTTTACGATGATCTCATCGACCAGTGCCTTCATGACCATGGCATCGTTGGCATCCAAGCGTCCTTTTCTTTGGCGTCCGGAAAAAGTCCCCTTTTTTACGCGTTGCATCCGCAGACCAAAGGGTCACGCTTGACCTGCGGCGTTTAATCTGATAAAATAGAAAATACAAGAAACCTATCGGAGGTTCTTTTCATGCGTAAATCCAAACAGTTTTTAAGCTTGTTCCTCGCCGCCGTATTGATGTTGACGCTGCTGCCCTGCATCGCCGCGGCAAAGGAAGATCAGTTATACGCTTATCCCGACTATGACCCAAAGATCGACCGCTGCTACGACTATGAGGTTACGGTCACGCAAAATGAACAGACCGTTCCGCTGACGGTCTATGACTGCGGTAATTCCGCCACGCTCCTCGGCGCACGCACCCGCCGCCCTGATCTGCACCGGCGGTTTTGCGAATTTGCGTTTTTGGGCAGCGCGGTGACAGTCAACATCAAAGTCAAGCGGGATTTTGAATTCTTTTCCGTGATCCCGGGCGCAAAACAGTTTCCGGTCGTTTGCAAAGACGGCGTGATCTCTGTTACGGTTTCCAATCCGGACGAAGTCTTTGCTTTGCGTCTTGACGGCGACGACAATACGATCCTCTCTGTTTTTGCCGACCGCCCGGAAGACAGCAGCTATACGGAAGCATCGCCGTCGGTTCTGGTCATCGACACCCCGTGGGCCGAAATGAGCAGTGGCACAACGCTTGTTCTTGACGGCAAGACCTCGTTTGAAAAATCGCAAAAAGACGGCAAAACGCTGCTCACGCCGGTCAGCGACACACTTCATCCCGCAACGGCGGTCTATGTTGCGCCCGGTTGTGTGCTGAACGCACGGATCTGCACGCAGGCGCCCGGTGTCAAAATCTACGGTCACGGCGCCGTCCTCGATCCGTTTTCCAATCTTTTTGCAGCGGACATACGCACGGCAGAAAGTCCGTTTTTCATCCTGTTTGGCACACCCGACTGCTCCATTTCCGACATCAAGCTCCTGGACGCGCAGCACTATACGCTGACGCTCGGCTGGCAGTGTGACCGCTCTGTGATCGCACATATAAAAATTCTTGCCGCAACCATGTGCACAGACGGCATTTCCATTTTTGAAAGCAAAGACGTTTCCGCGTCCGGCAACTTCCTTTACCCGGGAGACAACGCTATCGTTTTCGGCGGCAACTGCAACAACTGCACGTTTGAAAACACCGTCATCGGCACCACCTGCGCGGCCTTCTTCCCGCAAAGCAGCATCCCCGGCACGGTCACCTTCCGCGATTCCTATGTGTTCCGCTGCGATGAAGGGTGCGTGAACAACTGGTATGGCGCCACGGGCGACGGCGCGAGCATTGAAAGCATCGTGTTTGACGGACTGGACTGCACCGACGTCACTGCGCTGCCCTGGCTGTTTCATTCGCAAAACCAAGGCTCGCCCCAAAAGAAATTCACCTTTAGGAACACCGTGATCAATACGCCAAGAGGCACAGCGTATCTTTCTGTTCCGGCAAACGGTACTGCGGTGCTGCTGGGCAATGCCGCAGGCGAAACGTATCCTTCCGGCGGCTATGATCTGTATTTTGAAAACCTGATGATCGGCGGCACACCGGTCCGCTCCAAGGAAGAGCTGACCTGCTCGATGCCGGAAGACGCCGCTCAAATGCATTTTTCGCAGTCGGAAAGCAGCGCGATCAACCCGCTGCCCGTCACCGTTCAGGCGAATTACAACTATCCCTACAAGCTCCTTCTCGGAAAAAGCGAAACCTTCCTGCCGGGCTGTCCGCAAGAGAGCGGAAGCGAGCTGCTGCTTCCTGCCGCGATCCTGCAAAAGCTTGCCCTTGCAAAGAAAATCAGCCCCGTCACGGTCGACGGCAAAGATTTTGTTCGCCTTTCGGATCTGCAAAGCGCAGGCGTTGCTGCAAAATATGACCGAAATGCAGGCGTGATCTCGATGCAAGATCCTGCCTGCCGGACAGAGAACCTTCTTGCGGAAAAAAGCGACGCTTTCAGCCGCTGGACAGAGATGATCTGTTATGAGACCGATCTGAGCGCGGCAAAGGAGGGCAGCGGTATTGTTTATCAGACGGACGTCCCGTCCGAAAATTCCGCCGCAGGCATGAAGTGCTTTGTGACCGATGAGATCAAGCGCAACGGCAACAGCAGCTATTTGCTCACCTTCCGCGCAAAAACAACCGCGGGCGCGGCGCAAAACGCAAATGTTACGCTTGGCGCTTTTCCGAGCGAGCTCGGCTCCATCCGCAAACCTGTCACGATCTCCGGCATGTGGAGCACCTACACCTTCACTTTCGATCTCACACAGCTCGACCTTGATAAAGTCACCGATCTTTATCTTTCGATCGGCAACAACGGAACGAAGGATTTTTCAGTGCAGTTGACAGACCTTATGCTCGTCGATCAGAATGCGCCGGAAGAGCCGGCCGCTTGCGACCACACGCAAAGTGAGCAGCAGCCCTCCTGCACGGCAGACGCCGTCTGTTCTGTTTGCGGCGCAACGCTTTCCGCAACCGGCCACAGCGACAAAAACGGCGATGGCGCCTGTGATACCTGCGGCGTAAAGCTCGGCGAAAGTCCCGCCCCTGCATGCGGCCATCTTTGCCACGCCGAAAATGGTTTTTTAAAGCTTCTCTGGACGATCGTAAACTTCTTCAACAGACTGTTCGGCATCAACCGTTATTGCCCGTGCGGCAAAGCGCACTATTAAAAGGGAAATCGTTTTTCGAGAAAACCATACACAAAATCCGCACAAGGCAGCTGCCTTGTGCGGATTTATAAAACCGTTATTGCAAAACAGAAGTGCTTCGCTGACTTCTGATAGTGCTTTTAGAATCGTTCCAAGAGTAACATTCAAGTCTATCCCATTATATTCAATTGTTTTGATATCCGGTATTGTGACTGAAGGTCTGAACTCGTAGAAAAATCAACCTTTTGCCGTAAGTTGAATTCGAAATCATTTTATGATAAAATCAAAAAAACGGATTACGACGCTTAATTCCTCCGTTTTGCTCTATTTATCGCGCTGCTCTGAGAGGTGAACATATGAAAAGACCGCTTATTCTGGAACTTAAAGCGAATTCTCTGGACGACGGGCCGGGGATCAGAACGGCTGTCTTTTTTAAGGGATGCCCCTTAGACTGTATCTGGTGCCATAACCCGGAGAGCAAAAAGACCGGAACAGAGCTGATGGTTTCCGCCGACGACTGCATCGGCTGCGGCAGCTGCAAAAACGTTTGCCCCAAACAGGCAGCCGGCCCCGAACGGCCGGGGATTGTGGACAGGACGCTTTGCGGCGGATGTTTTCTTTGCGCCGAAGGCTGCCCGCCGAAAGCGCTGCAGCGAATCGGCAAAGAAATGACGATAGAAGAAACAGTAAAAAAATGCGTTTCTGACAAGCCTTTTTACGACGTTTCCGGCGGCGGAGTGACGATAACGGGCGGCGAGCCGACGATGTTCCCCGAATGGACCGGCGCGCTGTGCTCTCAGCTTTCCGAGGCGGGCGTCCATGTCCACATGGAGACCTGCGGCATGTTCAGCTATGAAAAAGTGAAAGCACTGATCCTGCCCTACCTCTCCGGCGTGTATATGGACGTAAAAATCATAGACCGGGAAAAGCACAAACGGTACTGCGGCGTTTATAACGACGTGATCCTCGAAAATCTGGAGCGCCTGCTTCAGGACTCGAAAACGATGGGGTTTTCGTTTATGCCGCGCACGCCGCTGGTTCCGGGTATTACCGATACGAATGAAAACCTTGAAGCCATCGCGCGGCTATACCTGTCGCTCGGAATAACCGAAACCGAGCTTTTGCCTTATAACCCCACGTGGTATGGCAAAAACGAAAAACTCGGACGAACTCTCGCCCCGGAGCTCAAGGGGCTTGACCGGTGGCAGCCGCCTGAAAAAATAACGCAGTGCAAAACGATATTTACACAAAAAGGAATACGATGCAGGTAGAAGGAGCAGGAGAAATGGATAAAAAAGCAGCGGCTGTGATCGCGAACCGGGTCACGAACACCGTACTGAATTATTTTGCGTTCCAGTTCACACACGTAAAAAAGAACAACGATTATCTCAGGACCTGCGACGGCTGGCTTGATTTTTCGATCAGTATCGAAACGGAAGACGACGCGGTGCAGCAGAGTCTGTGGTTTAAAAACGGCAGGGGTTTTGTGAAAAACACCGCCGAAGGAACCGTTTCGCATATCATTCTCAAGGATACGAACGCGCTTGTCCGTCTCGCTACTCTGCCGCCCAACGAGGTGCTTTTGATGGTGCTGCGCCACGAAATGACCACAAGCGGCAACATGGTGTATATTGAGACCTTCGATTTTCTGATCTCCGTGCTCATGAAAAACGGCCAGATCAAAAAAATGCGCAAACAGCGAGAGGAGCGCCTTTCTTCGGGCAAAGAGATAGCGGGCGATACGCCTGAAACAAACGGCAGCCGGAAACCGAAGGAATTCCTGCGCGCCGACAGCGTTGACCCGGGCGTGAAATATCTTTCGGACGATCCCTATCTTTCCGCCTACAAAATTGAAGACTACCCCCGTTTGCGGAAATTCCTTGACGTACACCGCAGGGGAACTCCCGAAATTTGCATTGAGCGGGCAAAGATACTCACCGACTTTTTCAGAGAGAACGGTTTTGAGAAAAAACCGGACGGCACGCCGTGGGTGCCGGCGCAGCGGCAGGGACAAGCTATGCGTTATCTTATGGAAAAACGCAAACCTATCATCCGGAAGGGCGATCTGCTTGCCGGAACCACAACAGCAAAGGAAGTCGGCGTGCCGCTGTATCCGGACGCGCAGGGAACAATGATATGGGCCGAGCTCCTTACCGTGCACGAGCGTATGCTGAACCCCTACGGCAAGGTATCGGACGAAGATATAAAAACGCTCAACTCCTATATATTCCCCTTCTGGGCGCACCGCAATTTCCGGGAATACGTGCGAGAGAAATATAACGAGCCCGTCTGCCAGCAGCTTGACGAGCGCTGGGCGGCCGTATTTCTCTGGAAGACCGTTGCGCTTTCGCACACGATTCTTGACTATCCGAAGGTTCTGAAACTCGGTCTGCGCGGGATCATTGAGGAGATACGGAGCGAGCTTGAAGCGGATAAAGAAGCATCGGCAGAAAAACAGCTGACGCTTCGCGCCATGATCGACTGCTGCGAGGGAGTGATCGCCTACGCGCGTCATCTGGCGGAGCAGGCAAAAAAAGAAGCCGAAAGTGAAACCGATCCGAAACGAAAGGCGGAGCTGAACTCCATCGCCGGGGCCGTTGCGCATTCGCCGGAATATCCTGCCCGAACAATGGACGAAGCGGTTCACGCTATATGGGTCCACTGGGTGGGCGTACATATGGAAAACACAAACGCAGGTCTTTCCCTGGGCAGAATGGATCAGTGGCTTCAGCCGTACTTTTCCGCCGATATGGAAAAGCTCGGAGACGACAAAGAGAAACGTGACGCTTATATCTCTCACGTGCTGGAGCTGCTCGGCTGCTTCTATCTGCGCTGCCAGGACCATCTTCCGCTTATCCCCGATATCGGCAATTATCTGTTCGGCGGAAGCTCCTCCGATCAGGCTATCACGCTGGGCGGCGTCACCCCCGACGGAGAGGACGCCGTCAACGACATGACGTATATTCTCCTGAAGGTCACTGAGATGCTGAGCATCCGCGACCCGAACGTCAACGCCCGCTATAACGCTTCCAAAAACAGCATGACGTATCTCAAACGCCTGTGCGAAGTAAACGTCAATACAACCGCTACCCCTTCGATCCATAACGACGAAGCGGTGATGGCGTCGCTTGTTGACCATCACTATGAGCAGAAAGATCTGTACGACTGGGCCGCCACCGGCTGCGTGGAGCCGACGATCTCCGGCAAACATCTGGGGCATACCAACTGCATGATGTTCAACATGGTATCCGCCTTTGAAATGGCGCTTTACAACGGCTACCATCCTCTAATGCGCTGGGACCTCGGCCCGAAAACCGGTGAAGTGAAGGATTTTGAAACCTTTGAGGATTTTCTGAACGCGTTCTTTACGCAGCTTTCCTTCCAGGCCGATCTCGCCTGCGAATACAACAACCTGCTGGGCGAAGCGCATTCCGTTCTGCGCCCCACGCCCTTCATTTCGTCCGTCATCGACGGCTGTATAAAGAAAGGCCTCGACTGCACGAAAGGCGGCGCAAAATACAATTCCTCCGGCACGGCATGCATAGGGCTTGCCGATATCGTTGATTCGCTCATGGCGATCAAAACGCTCGTCTACGACCGGAAAAAGTATACGTTCGAAGAAATTGTGCGGGCAACGAAGGATAACTTTGAAGGACATGAGGTCATGCGCAGCATCATTCTGACAGAAACGCCGCGCTTCGGCTCCGACAACGATGAAGCCGCCGCCATGGCGAACCGTGTTACAAAATTCATGAAGGACTGCTTCTGGGAGCACACGAACTTCCGCGGCGGCCACTATACCACAGGCTTCTGGTCGATGTCGAACCACGTCGCCTTCGGCTCCCTGACAGGCGCGCTGCCTTCAGGACGGCTCGCGTTCCAGCCCTTCACGCCGGGCCTTACCCCCGAGGCCAACGCCTCAAAAAGTCTGCTCGACAACATAAAGGACGTCTGCAAGCTTGATCCCGCGAGCATGAACAACAACATAGCGTTTAACGTCAAGGTCAATCCGTCGCCGCGTGATACGCATGAACAAACGGTTTCTCACGTGACCGCCTACGCAAAAGCGTATTCGGATCTCGGCGGCATGCAGATGCAGTTCAACGTGGTATCCTCCGACGTGATGCGCGCCGCGATGGCGGATCCGGAGGCTTATCGCGACCTGATGGTGCGAATCTCCGGCTACAACGCTTATTTCGTCGAGCTTTGCAGAGATCTGCAGCTTGAACTTATAAACCGCGCGGATTACGGCATTGGATAAAATACAGACAGAAATATTGCAAAAGCGCCCTTTCGAGCGCTTTTTTCAATGGATAAAACGATTGCGCGGACACAAAATGCACCGCTGTAACCGGAATAACAGAGTCCAATGCGCTAAGGCGCATTAGCTCTTCTGAACCAACTACCTGCTGATTTTCAGGTTTCTTTTTTGAGAATAAACGATGGAAGATGCCCATTAACTACTCCGTTTTCTTTCTCACAAGTTTGCTGTAGAAAACTACTTAATCTTTTCCATTAGCCGAGATTTTAATGATCTTTCCACAATTCTTTACCGCGAATCTTACCACTGCAACAAGTCCGACCGCGCCAATGACTGCACCAACGGCTCCGTATTTATCCAAGTAAATACAGTTAATAGTAACATGCGTCCGTAGAAAAATCAACCTTTTGCCGTGACGAATTCGTTACTTCTACGCCTATTTTTCTCTTTTTCCGATTATACGGGTTCGACTCCCGCCGCATCGTCTCTTTTATGATTTGTTTGCAGCGTAAAGAAACGCAAAAAGTACACCAGCGTATTAACCCTTTGAAACACAAAAATCGGG
>JAEEGH010027812.1_pt1 | contig 11171 bp, 7 predicted proteins | sample 9134181 | NCBI WGS metagenome assembly JAEEGH01 (sample SAMN16246544, study PRJNA631951) | gut metagenome | biome: gut microbiome; feature: rumen; material: DP-attached | host: Bos | place: Iran: Karaj | collected 2018-10
TTAGCGGTCATCCATTGGAGGCTTATAAAGATTTTATCGAAGAAAACGGTGCAAAATCTTCAAAAGAGTTTACAATAGATGATGAAGGAAACGTTGCGGTTAAAGACAAGTCTCAGGAGATAATTGCCGGAATGATAACCTCAATAACCGTAAAAACCACAAAAAGGAACGAGCTTATGGCTTTTATTACGGTGGAAGATTTCGTGGGAAGCGTTGAGGTTATAGTTTTCCCTAAGGTATATTCCATGTGCAGAGGGGCTATTTGCGAAGATAACAAAGTCTTTGTTAAAGGCAAGGTAAGCCTTGAAAGTGAAGAATCCGCAAAGCTTATAGCCGATACAATTATTCCTTTTGATGGAATTTCATCAGACATATGGATAAAAATAGACAATAAAGATATATACAAACAGCACGAAAGTGCTATAATAAATCTGATTACGAATAACCCGGGCGCTGATACGGTCATTGTTTATCTTGAAAAAGAAAAAGCAAAAAAAGTATTTCCGCGAAACCAGGGAATGAAAATAAACAGTAATATAGAAAAGACTTTAAAAGATCTTTTCGGAAATGAAAATGTAGTAGTTAAAAAGAAAAAATTGTAGTAATGGAGGTTATTCTATGAGTGAAATCAAAACAATAGGCGTTCTTACAAGCGGTGGTGATGCACCGGGAATGAATGCGGCAATCAGAGCCGTTGTCAGAACAGCCGTAGAATACGGAAAGAGAGTTGTAGGTATCAAAAAAGGTTATTCGGGCCTTTTAAACTACGAATATGAAGAAATGGGAAAAAGAAGCGTTTCCGAAATCATCGGAAAAGGCGGAACAATCCTTTATACAGCTCGTTGTGATGAGTTTCTTACGGAAGAAGGCCAGCAAAAAGGTGCCGAAGCGTGTAGAAACTTAGGCATCGATGCACTTGTTGTAATCGGTGGTGACGGTAGTTTTAAAGGTGCACAAGCACTTTCAAAACTCGGCGTAAATGTAGTTGGTATTCCGGGAACAATCGACTTGGATGTTTCAAGTACTGATTATACAATCGGTTTTGATACAGCGGTAAATACCGCAATGTCGGCTATCGATAAAATCAGAGATACATCAACATCTCACGAAAGATGCTCAGTTATTGAAGTTATGGGACGTTCCGCAGGCTATATTGCCCTTTGGTGCGGTATTGCCAACGGTGCCGAAGATATACTTCTTCCGGAATATTATGACGGTAACGAACAGGCAATAATCGATCATATTATCAGAAACAGACATCGCGGTAAAAAACATCATATTATTATAAATGCCGAAGGAATCGGCGGTTCCGTGGAAATGGCTCAGCGTATTGAGGCCGCAACGGGACTTGAAACAAGAGCAACAATTTTGGGCTATATGCAGCGTGGTGGTTCACCTACATGTCGAGACAGAGTTTACGCTTCTTTGATGGGAGCAAAAGCGGTTGACGTTCTTTGCGCGGAAAACAAAGAAAACAGAATCATAGCTTTCCAGCATGGTGAAGTCATGGATTATGACATGGATGAAGCACTTGCAATGACAAAAACGGTTTCCGATTTTGAGTACAGAATCGCACAGATTCTTTAATCAATCTGATTTGTAAGGATGGTTAAATGATTACATCTACATCAAATAATAAAATCAAAAAAGTAAATGCTTTACAGAAAAAGGCCAGACTCCGAAAGGAAGAAGGTCTTTTTGTTGTGGAAGGCATAAAAATGTTTAAAGAAGTTCCGGGTGACCTTCTCAAAGAGGTATATGTATCCGAAGATTTTTTCGAAAATAATAAAGAAGAAATAGAAAAATACGCAGCAGGGAAAATAGAAATTGTTTCCCGAAACGTCCTTGAATACATGTCCGATACGGTTACCCCTCAGGGAATTTTATGCCTTGTTAAACAACCCGAACACAGTCTTGTTGACATAATCAATTTGTTTGAAAAAAGCAAAAAAAATAAAAACAGGTTTTTGATTCTTGAAGATATAAGAGATCCCGGTAATTTGGGGACGATTATCAGAACGAGCGAAGCTGCGGGTGTTACGGGTGTTATTATGACCTTGGAGACGGCGGATATATTCAATCCGAAAGTGGTTCGTTCCACCATGGGATCGATTTTCAGGCTTCCCTTTGTGTATGTCGAGGACATAAAAGAAGCTGTAAAAAGCTTGCAAAAATGCGGCATTAAGACCTATGCCACAAGCCTTGAGGCCAAATGCTATGTTGATGAAATCAGTCTTTCGAAAAACTGTGCGTTTCTTATCGGCAACGAAGCGAATGGGTTACATAAAGAAACTTGCGAGCTTGCGGACGAGCTCGTTAAAATCCCTATGGATGGGGGCGTTGAGTCCTTAAATGCAGCTATCAGTGCTGCGGTTTTAATCTACTATCACAAACTTGCAAAATAATGTGCAAAAATCGATTAGTTTCCATAAAACACGCTATTTATGGAAACTTGACAAACTTTTTTTATTCTGATAACATATGGGCAACGTGTTTGTAACAAAGTTGTAACAAACCAAATAAAGCAACAATAGGTTGTAAACCCAGGAGGAATAATGAAGTTTAATCTTAAGAGAGATCTGGGTATTGCTGCGGTAGCAGCGGTAGCCGTTGTCGGTTTAGCAGTCGGCATGGGATCTCAAAAAGGAACAGAGGATGCCGTCCTCGCGGCGGGAATCGCCAAGTTCGACCTCATCGGACAGGTTCCCGACGAAGTAGCGATGGTTACGGCAACGCTTCTTGGAGACAAAACTGACACAGTTGCAGCATCAGAGAATGCAGTAAGTGCATATGCAAATATGTATATGGTAATCACAACGGAAGGTGAATACGTAAATGTCAGAGCTGAAGCAAGTGAAGACTCCGAGATTGTAGCGAAAGCTTATGCTTTCAGTGGCGGAACGGTACTTGAAAAAGGTGACGCATGGACAAAAATCCAATCGGGAAACGCAGTCGGTTATATCAACAATGCATTCCTTGTATTTGGAGATGATGTCGAATATTACGCAACCCAGAGATGTTTATTTAACGCAACGGTTCTTGAAGATGAGTTAAGACTCAGACGCGAACCGAACATGAATTGCGAAACATGGGGAATCGCAGCCGCAGGTGACGTATTTAACGTTACGGCTATAAGAGACGATGGCTGGATTGAAATTGACGTAAACGGCTATCCCGGATATCTTGCAGCAGAATATGTTTCATTAGGCTTAAATTTAAGCTCAGCGATTACAATTGCCGAAGAGGAAGAAGCAATTCGCCTCGAACAGGAAAGAATCGCAGCAGAAGAAGCAGCAGCACAAGCAGAAGCAGCAGCATTTGAAAATGCTATACAGGCAGCCATCGATGATGGCACAACATCTTACATTTTAGCTAACTCTATCTACGGAGTAAGCGACCGAGATGCATATCTCCTTGCATGTCTTGTAAGTGCGGAGGCAGGATATGAAACTTATGACGGTAAGCTTGCAGTTGCAAATGTTATCGTTACCAGATATCTTGGTGGCTCCTACGGAAGCTCAATCAGCGACGTAATCTACTCAAGAGGTCAGTTCTCGGTTGTAAGCCAAGGCTATTTTGACAGAGTTGTTAAAAACGGACCAAACTCCGAATCAATTCAGGCAGCGGCAGATGCCCTTGCGGGAATCGATAACAGAGGATATACCAACTTCTGTTCGGGAGGCTATTACGAAAGTCATGGAGTAAGTGCTTCGCGCGGAGAGATTATAGGAAGCCAGTATTTCTATAACAGATAAAAATTGAATATTGAAAAATTGAATAATGATAAAAAGGAACTCAAATTTGAGTTCCTTTTTTACATATGTTTTTACAGTTTGCGTATTTCCACCAGTCTGATTTCCAAAGGCTCCAAGACGGATTCGATGTTTAAAGTGCCTTTTTCCACAAGGTAAAACTCTTTGTGAAAGCCCGGAACGCTTAGATTACGAAGTAAGGAGCCCTCAGAGCTGTCCAAAGGAACAGAACCGATCTCCAGCCATTTGTCGTAGGCACTTCCGTATTGCCTGTTAACAAAGAATTCTCGTATATCATATCGCCCGTTTTCCAAGCCCGTAAGTTCAATATTTACCTCAAGATTTCTTGACATGTCAAATACGCCGTAACGGCTGTTATGCGTGATATTAAAGGATTCGCCGGAAGCAAAAACATTGCCGTAGTGAACGTAGTGGTAAAGTATTATGCTGTAGCCGTGATCGTTCTTTGTTATAAAATAGCCTTCTCCTTTGGCAATCAATTCATCCCCCAGACGACCGGCAAAGAAGAAGCTCCAATAAACGCTTTTCTTGATGCCGTTCATGGTATAAAGACCCAGACCGCCGTGGAAAAGCTCTTTCGGCAAAGGGTTTTCCTCCAAAAGGTCGGTAAGGCTCCAATAGCCGAAACTATCCAATCTATCATAGTTTTCCAACAGATTCTTTAAAATATAGCAAGACTTAAAACAGGTATCGCTTATAAGAATTCTGTGTGAAAGAGTAAAATTCCATTCGGTCATGTAAATAGGCACATTTCTGAATCCCATGCCGGAAAAGAATTTCTTTATCTTAGTTATCCAGTCTGAAAAATCGTTTTCGTTCTTCGGAAATTGCGAAGAGGTTGAATGACTGATGTTAAAGGAATTATTAGCCCCGGAAGGAATAATATCCGAATAATAATGTACATTTAAAAAGTCGGGTACACAATCGTGGTCTTTTGCAAATGTTAAATACGAATACATCCATCGGTCGGATTCCATGGACTCTATATATAGAAGAGAAGTGGATCCAAACTTGATTTCCGGACAGACCTTTTTGACGGTTTTGTATGTGTTTTCGTATAATTTGTAAAAATCATCATCATTAACAAAACCAAACATGGTAGGTGGAGTTGATGGTTCGTTCCAAACACAGAAAGGCCAGGATGTAACTTCATCTTTGCCGTATTTATCAATTAAATGTAAGGTGAAATCTTCTATTAAATTGTTCCATTCATTCATTTCCTTTGGAGGAGAGGTGTTGAAAGGATTGTAAAATATTGTCTTTTTGGGATCGCTTGCAATTGCCCTCGGCATAAATGAAAGCTGCATAAAAGGCTTTAAACCGATGGAAAGTAAGAAATCAAGCACCATATCAACCATGGTGTAGTTAAACAAAAGCTTACCGCCCACTCGGCTGACAACCATCATATCATCTGATAAAATGCCATGGAATTTAATAAATTTGAAGCCTACATCCCGCTGCAATTCCCTAAGCATGTTTTGGATGCTTGTATTTAAAAGCTCTTTGGCGCGACCTACGGATGTGGTTGTCTTAAAAGTGTGAAGAAGCTTGACTTCAGTCTTATTAACATCAATATTTTCAAGCTTGAGTTTCTTTGAAGAAGAAAGGGTCGGCTTGAAAATAGGTTGCGATTCATCGGATGTATATTTTGTAAGCAAATGCAAATAGTTGTTTGGCTCCAAAAGAAGATAATTTAAGTTTGAATTGGCGCGAACATTGGAAGAACCGGATTTATGTTCTTTTCTGTAGGCGCTCGGAAGCATGTTGTATTTTTTCTTAAAGGCTCTAATAAAAGCGTGCTGTTCGCTAAAACCGTTTCTGATAGCTATACTTTCTATGGAATCGTTGGTATTCAAAAGATCTTTTACGGCATGTTCCACACGAAGGTCGCTGTAATAGTTGCTGAATTTGATGCCCATATGCTTTTCGAAAAAACCCGAAAGATAAGGAACCGAAAGATTTTCGTTTTCGGCAATCTCGGCAAGACTTAAGTTTTTGTCGTAGTTTTCTCCTATATAATTAATGATTCTTGTAAGTCTTTGAATGTGCTTTTGCTGTTTTTTTCGCTCGCTGCTTGCATCTATTTTGAATTTTTCTATAAGTTCCGCAAGCAAATAATAACCAAGTGAAAAACTCTTATATTCCGAAACGCTTGAAGAACGGGCATTTTCCGTTATGATTCTGGCGATTCCGAAGCGAAGACCGTCAAAAACATCACCATCTCTCGGCGCAGAACTGTTGCAATCGAAAATAAGCTCGTCCAAGCCTTCTTTTATGGCCGGATAGCGAGGCAAATCGAATTGAAGAGCAATCATAACCGCATTATCGGAATAAAACTCGTGAATACTGTTTTGGTTAACAACGATTACATCTTCCGTAGCCAAATGATAATGAACTTCATCTATAATGGCATCGACTTCCCCGTCCAAAACCATAAGAAGTTCAAGATAACTGTGCCAATGTTTTGCAACAAATCCTATCTTATGCATAAAGATTTTAAGGGGAATATTGTGGCTGAAATTGATAATCTCTCTGTCTTCTTTTTGGATAAATTCTCGTGTATTTGCTTTCATAATAACCTCAAAAATTAAATAATGTACAAAAATCTTTGTTTTTACCCCAATACATAGGGTCAATGCAAGTTGCTTTTTATTATTATAGCATTAAATGGCTTTATGTAAATGGTGTAATGTACAATTTTTAATGTGCGTTAAAAAAATAACGAAGTTAAAAGTAAACTAATTATGTTTTTTGTTAAAAAATAACCATAAAAAAATTAATCATTGTCATTGGTTGTATAAAATCGACAATATATAATTAGACCATAACGAAAAGATGAGAATCCATATTGATAAATGGAGGTAAGCATGGAACGAGAAACTATTATAGAAGTTAAGAACATGCACAAGGCATTTGGGCCGACAATAGCACTTAAAGATGTAAACATTACATTTAAAAAAGGCGAAATAAGAGGACTGATCGGAGAAAACGGAAGCGGTAAATCAACCGTTACTTCAATTATTGCGGGTATGCAGCATGCAACAAGCGGTGAAATGTTTTACAAAGGCAAAGCATGGAAGCCACACAGCATGGTAGAAGCTCAAAAAGCGGGTATTTCCATGATTTTGCAGGAAGCAAACACAATATCCCATGTTACGGTTGCTCAGAATATATTTGCGGGACGTGAAAAAGAGTTTTCGAAATGCGGTGTTATCAGCATGAGAAAAATGAACAAAGCCGCAGACGAACTTTTGCAAAAATTCGGCGTGGGTCATATTAAGGCATCCGCACCTATCGATATCTATAATTTTGAAGACAGAAAACTTATAGAAATCGTAAGATGCGTTTCCGACGAAACGGAAGTTTTGGTTGTTGACGAGACAACAACGGCGCTTTCCCACGAAGGACGTAAGATTTTATATAAACTTATACACAAACTTTCGGAAGAAGACAATAAATGCGTAATATTCATTTCTCACGACATGGATGAAATATTGGAACATTGCGATGTTTTAACCGTGCTTAGAGACGGTGACATCGTAGGTGAATTAAGCGGCGAAGAAATGCACGCAAGCGATGCGGTTAAAAAAATCAGATATTTAATGGTTGGCCGCGAAATCGGCGAGAAATATTACAGAGAAGACTACGATACATCACACTCGGATGAAGTGGCTTTGGAACTTGAAGATATCTCCATAGGAAATATCAAACATTTCAACTTAAAACTTCACAAAGGCGAAATCATCGGTATGGGCGGACTTTCCGGATGCGGTATGCATGAAATCGGCAGAGTTTGCTATGGCCTTGAAAAACTGGAAAGCGGCAGAGTTTTAAGAAACGGCGAGGAAATAAAAACACCGCTTCAGGCAATTGAAAGCGGAATCGGATATATATCCAAAAACAGAGACTCGGAAGCTTTAATACTTAATGCTTCAATAAAAGACAACATTGTGCTTCCGTCTCTTACTCATTTAAGCCACGGCACATTCATCAATCCAAAAGATGAAAACAAAATGGCTGATGCGGAAATAGAAAAATTCAGAATTAAATGTAATAACTCAAAACAGTGGGTTTCTACTCTTTCGGGTGGTAACAAACAGAAGGTTTCTTTTGCAAAATGGATGGCAAAGGGCTCGGATGTTATTATCATGGACTGCCCGACTCGTGGTGTTGATATCGGTGTTAAGCAGTCGATGTACGGCCTTATTGAGTATTTGAAAGAGCAGGGTAAAGCAATACTTATGATTTCTGAAGAACTTTCAGAACTTATCGGAATGGCAGATAAGATGGTAATCATGAAAGACTTTGAAGTGACAAAGGAATTTATGCGTTCCCCGGAACTCAAACAGACAGACGTTATCGAATACATGATTTAACTTAGACATTTGGAGGATTGTCATGAAAGAGAAGAAATCATTTGGCAAATGGTTAAAAGAACATAAAATGGACCTTGCCGCATACGGCGGTTTGGTCATCTGTATAATAATCTTTTCGATTGTTCCGCCTATGTTTGGCGAGAGCATTTGGACGGCCGAAAAATTGGCAAACTTAATGTCAAACGTTATAGTTTTGGCACTCCTATCCGTAGGCGCGGTATTTGTTTATTCTTTGGGTAACATGGATATCAGCGTGGGCGGTCAGGTAAGAATATACGCACTTTTGATGGTGCTTTTTGCCAATATGACCGGATCGCTTTTACCGGGTATATTAATTTCACTTCTTATAGCGATAGTGGTTGCGGTTATAAACGGCGCGGCAGGACAGCTGCTTAGGATTCATTCCATCATACCGTCTTTGGTATTTATGATGGTTTTGGGCGGAATAAGCAGTATAGCATACAATAAAATAGGATCGAGAAACATATCAATAACAGGTATGGACTTGGGCTTCTTCAAAAGCCCTATAGCAATGGTTGTTGTTCTTGTGGCAGAGGTAGTGGTAATCAGTTATCTTTTCTACTTCACAAAATTCGGCAAAAACGCAAGAGCAATAGGTGCAAACCCGATAGCCGCAGAACAAAGCGGTATCAACCTTCTTAAATACAAAGTAATATGTTACGTTATTTTCGGTATAACGGTTGTGCTTGCTTCGATGTTTAAGATGGGATACACAGGGGCTGCATCGGATTCAACCGGAACAGGTTTTGAAATGGACGTTATGGTTGCATTAATTTTAGGTGGTATGCCACTTTCGGGCGGTATGCGTTCCAAAGTATCATGTGCGATTGTAGGTTCTTTCACATATTCTATCTTGGCAATCGGACTTCCTCTTATCGGAGTTCCGACAAATACGACATTCTTTGTAAAGGCACTTGTATTTATAGCAGTTGTACTTATTACTTGTCGTAAGAAAGATGGAGTACTACCAAGATAACACTTGGTTATAAAACACTTTTATAATTTCATGGAAGACAAAGGGTGTAGGTGAAAACTTTCCTTCCCCGGTCAAAAAGGAGGCAAAAAATGAAAAAGAATGTGTTGAAAAAGGTCTTGGCGCTGGTATTCGTTTTAGCGCTTGCAGTAGGAACACTTGCAGGCTGTGAAAAGAGCGGCAACGGCGGTGGAAGCTCACAAGCTTCAAACGGAACAATTATGTGGCTTTCAAACCTTTCATCGGGTGCACAGTATGAAGCTCAGAAAGCTTATGCTGAATACCTTTGCGATCAGATGGGTTATGATTTCAAGGTTATTTACGGTGATTCAATGAACGATCCTGATGGTAACCTTACAGCAGTTAAAAACGGTATGACAAGCGATGTTGTTGGTCTTATCGTAAGCCAGGACGGTGGTGTTGCAAACATCATGGATGAATATCCTGATCTTTGGGTAGTAGGTCATAACTCAGACTTCAACTCAATCTACAGTGACAACCCACAGGCAGCTACATCAGCAGCAGCAAAAGACAAAGAAAAATGGTTAGGTACACTTGCAGATGGTCATATCGATGGTAATGATACAGCTCAGCAGATGTTTGATTATATAAAGGCACAGGGCTGGAAATCAGTTGGTATCGTTTCATTCCCTGGATTTGCATATCCAAACCTTCAGGTAGCTTCAGCTAAATTAGTTGAACTTTGCGAAGCAGCAGGTATCCAGGTACCCGGCGGTCCTGTAGAAATCATGTTCCAGCCATTGGAAGAAAGCTACTTCCAGGAAGCAGGTCGTAACGATCTTGATGGCGTAGTTGCATTATGTGCAGGTACACAGTTCGTATACGCAACACTTCTTCAGGCTAAAGGCGATGGACTTTGCGCAGCAGATACAAAACTTGTAACATCAGGTTTTGACAGCGATCCTTCACTTATTGCAGACATCGGTGAAAACGGTACAATCGCTTACCTTACAATCTCACCTAACGAAGATATCGCTTATGGTCTTACACTTTTAGACAAAGCAATCAAAGGTGAAATGTACTCAGATTTCGTATCTGAAAGAATTGACGCTGCTGAATATGTAATTGACAGCGCTGATGATATCAACAAAGTTATGGAAAAAACAATGATGGGAACAAATGATCCTAAAGATGCTCAGGTTTCATTTGAAGATCTTCAGGCAATCACATCATTCGCTGATTTACAGGCATTATTCCTCGGAATAAGTGTTGATAGCATTAAATAATTAAGATAATTAATTACCTTTAATTATAATTTTCAGGCCCTGTGACTGTCATAGGCCATGGGGTCTTTTGTAACAGAAGTTACACTGCCGCAATGTGCGGAAAGCTCATTAGATTTAAACGGAGGTTTCTTAAAATGAAGCAAGGAACAAACATAGTAAAAAGAATAGCAGGAACCGCAATACTGCCGGTTGCCATGTATATTGTCATGATGATACTTTGTTATGCTAATGGCAAAACATACTTTGGATCTTTGCAAATGTGGAAAATAGTAATAGTGGATGTTGCAATATCCGCATCATGCGCTATGGGTATCGGACTTCAGTTTAAATGCGGTAGATTTGACTTTTCAGGTGGTGCCATAATGCTTGTTGCCGCAATTATTGCAGGAAACATGGCGCAGCGCGAATACAATAGCAATCCTCTCATATTCTGCCTTTTATGCGTAGGCATCTGCGTCTTACTTAGTTTCATCGTAAGTATTGTATATGTATACGGAAGACTACCTATTATTATCGCAACAATCGCAATGGCACTGCTCTATGAGTCGCTTACATGTATCATATTTAATGGCGCCGGTGCAAAATATGTGGCAAATATGTCATTAAACAAATTCTCTTCTTTCCCGCTTGCACTGTTGCCATTCGGTATATGTATTGTAATTTACGGCATATACAGCTATGTAACGGTTTCGGGAAAACAGTCACAGTTGCTTAATAACAACCAGCAGGCAGCCGTAAATATCGGTATTAACGAAAAGAAAAATGTAATTATTTCATATAT
>JAEEGH010027813.1_pt1 | contig 11171 bp, 11 predicted proteins | sample 9134181 | NCBI WGS metagenome assembly JAEEGH01 (sample SAMN16246544, study PRJNA631951) | gut metagenome | biome: gut microbiome; feature: rumen; material: DP-attached | host: Bos | place: Iran: Karaj | collected 2018-10
TGCAGTCATGCAGGGACATCGTAGCCTGGGCACTGGCGTGCACCGTCGCGGCGGACGCCAGAACCAGAACTACACTCTTAATGAAAAGGTTTTTCATGTCAATAATGTTTAACCGCCTTCTTCCCGCGCATATGCCGTGCCAAAACAGTTAAAGCACTGATTAACAATCAAATATCATTTTGCGCCAAAACAAAAAAGTGTAAAGGTCTTTACAACTCTTTACACTTTCGGCTTTACACTTTACACTGCTTGCAGTCTTGGCGCAGGTCACCGCCTTTCTTGGCGCAAGTGTGACTTTTGGGGTGGGACCTGCGCCACGAAAGGGGCTCTCGTGCGTTCTGGCGGCGCAGGTCCCTACCCTTTTTCCACACCTGCACCCAAAAACCCATATACCTGCGCCAATGAGGCCATACACCTACGCCCAAAACCCCATATACCTGCGCCAAAAAGCCCATACACCTGCACCAACCCCAAAGGCTTATACGAAAAAACAAACGCCCCCGAACTACCGAAAGCGGAGCCGGGGACGCACTTAATCGGTGACGCCCATGAAATCATTCACCATCGTGTCCAGGAGTTCCTCCGTGTACTGCTTCAGGAGGCCTTTGTAGAAGGTGACATCCTTGTGATTGGTCTTGGTGATCTTCTCCCAGCGGGTGATTGTCTCCGCGCTGAGACGGGCGACGGGAAGATAGTCATCATAGTCATCATGGACGAGCTCCATGCTGCGACTGAGGTTCATCACCTCGTCGAAGGACTTGCCTCCTTCGGGAGAAAGCTCATTCCACAGCCCGGACAGGAACAGACGGAACTCTTCGGATATCTTCCGGGGAAGCCCGTCCGTGTAAATCGGGTCCAGTGTCTCGGGCTTCTCCACGCCTGACACGTTGGAGAAGTCCCCGAAGTACTTGTTCATCAGTTCCTTGCATTTCTCGCGACAACGGTCCTCTATAGTCTGTCGGTCCATGGTTTATTCATATAATTCAGCTTGATGACGAAGTTGATCGGCTCCCGGTCTACCGGAACCGAAGTTCGAAGACGGTCCGGGCGGCGTCGCTGCGTACCAGTTCGATGGTGCCGTTGTGGTTCCGCATGATCTGGCGGGAGATGCTCAGGCCGATGCCGGAGCCTTCTTTCTTGGTGGTGTAGAATGGGATGAAGATCTGTTCCTGGGCCGATGCCGGAATCGGTGCGCCGTCGTTGGCCACGCAGACGACCATTTCGTCGTCCCTGTCCATGCGGGCGCTGATGGCGATGTGCTTCGCGCCAGCCTGCAGGGCGTTTTTGATGAGGTTGATGAGAATCTGGGAGATCTGCCCCTCGTCGGCATAGATCATCAGGTCCGGTTCCTCGGGCCGATAGACGCATTCCGCGCCGCAGGAGGCGATGAACTCCCGGTTCAGGCCGATGACACTGTCCATCAGTTCCTGCAAGTCCAGCGCCTTGCGGATGGGCTTCGCCACCCCGGAAAGCTGCCGATAGGTCTGCACGAAATCGATCAGGTTCCTGGACGAATCGGAAATGGTCTCCAGCCCGGCTTTGATGTCCAGTTCGCTGTGTCCGTTCTCATCGACGGACTTGGCCATGGCGTCGGAAAGGGAGGCGATCGGCGACACCGTGTTCATGATTTCATGCGTGAGCACCCGGATGAGCTTGGTCCAGGAATCCTGCTCGTGGGCCTGCCGCTGCTTCTCGAAGATGGTCCGGATGCGGTTCAGAGTCCGGTTGAACCGGTTGCTGTCCTGGAAGCGGAAATTCAGCTCCCCGTCCTCCAGGGCGTCCATCATGTACGCCACCTTCCGGATATCCTTCCGGCGCGTCCTCACGGCCGCCAGCACCGCCGCGAGAATCGCAACGATGAGGACAAGCAGTATGATTTGCCAAACGGACATATAGATTTCTCGACTTCGCTCGAAATGACAAAAGGTAGGTGATCGTATTGACTTCGTCATGCCCGGCGGTGACCGGGCATTTTAGATATCGTATTTCTTCAGTTTAGCGTACAGGGTCGGGCGGCTCACGCCCAGGAGCTTCGCGGCGGCGGAAATGTTGCCGTTGGTGCGTTCCATCGCTTCGCGAACTTTAGATTCCTCGACTTCGCTCGGAATGACAGAAGATCTCGGAATGACAGAAGAGGACCCGGAGATGGCGGAAGCAACACTGTCATTTCGACCGGAGCGAAGCGGAGTGGAGAAATCCAGGTCCTTCACCGTCAGCTTCGTCCCCTCCGACAGAATCACAGCCTTCTCAATACAGTTCTGCAGCTCGCGGATGTTGCCGCTCCAGCGCTGTTCCTTCAGGAGTTCCGCGGCCTCCGGCGCTATCTCGGTCAAGGGCCGACGATACTTCTTAGCGAACCGTCCGAGAAAGCGCTCTGCCAGCGGGACAATATCTTCCCGACGCTCCCGAAGCGGCGGCAGCGCGATATGCACGGTGTTGATACGATAGTAGAGGTCCTCCCGGAACCGGCCTTCGCGGACGAGGGCCTCCAGGTCCATGTTGGTCGCGCAGAGCAGCCGGATATTGACCGGAATCGCGCGGGAGCCTCCTACGCGTACGACGCTGCGGCTCTGAATCGCGCGAAGCAGCTTGGCCTGCAGGTGAAGAGGGATATTGCCGATTTCGTCCAGGAAAAGCGTTCCGCCGTCGGCCTGTTCGAACTTGCCCGCGTGATCCGCGTGCGCATCGGTGAAGGCGCCTTTCACATGGCCGAAGAGTTCGCTCTCGAACAGCGTTTCCGGAATGGCCCCGGCGTCCACCGCCACCATCGGCTTTTCGCTCCGCAGACTCCGGGCGTGGATTTCCCGTGCCAATACGTCCTTGCCGGTACCGTTTTCGCCGGTAATCAGCACGGTGGCGTCGGTGGAGGCGATTTTGTCGACGGTTTTCCGGATGGCGGCCATGGGGGCGGAGGAGCCCCAGAACATAGATTCCTTCGCTTCGCTCGGAATGACAGAAGTATGGCCCGAAATGACAGAAGAAGAACCCGGACTGACAGAAGAAGAGCCCGGACGGGCATCCCGCCCCATCGCTTTCCGGGCTTTGTCCCGGGCGGCCGTGAGGACTTCGATCAGTTTTTCATTCTCCCAGGGCTTGACGATGAAGTCGAACGCGCCGCGCTTCATGCCCTCGACGGCCAGCTGGATATCGGCATAAGCGGTGAACAGCACCACTTCCACCTCCGGCATCATTTTCTTGATTTCCCCGGCCCAGTAGAGTCCCTCGTTCCCGGTATTGATGGACGTGTTGAAATTCATGTCCAGCAGCACCACGTCCGGCCGGAAACGCTCCAACACCGACACCAGCGTCACCGGTGAAGGCAGTGTCTCCACCTCCGCGAAGTGCATGGGCAGCAGGATTTTCAACGCCTGGCGAATGCCGGCGTTATCGTCCACGATCAGTATTTTCCCTTTCTTTGAGACCATAACCGGCCTCAAAAATACGCAATTATTCTTGCCCGCGCAAGCCTCAGGCCATCTCGGCCATCAGGCGCAGCAGGGTTTCCTTGGCGTCACCCAGCTCCAGATACACGCCCTTTTCGCGGCTGTAAATCGGGTTCTCCACGCCGGCGTAACCCGGCTTGAGGTCAAAATTGCACACAATCACCTCCGGCGCCTCATCGACATTGAGGACGGGCATTCCGTAGATGGGTGTTCCGACGGCATTGCGGGCGGCCGGATTGAGCACGTCGTTGGCGCCGATGACCACAACGGCATCCGCATTCTTGAAGTCATCGTTGATGGCGTCCATCTCGTACAGCTTCTCGTAATCGACATCCGCCTCAGCCAGCAGCACGTTCATGTGCCCCGGCATGCGGCCGGCGACCGGATGGATGGCGAAACGGACACGCGCGCCGCGGCTCTCCAGCTTGTCCGCGAGCTGACGGACCTGATGCTGGGCCTGCGCCAGCGCCATGCCGTAGCCGGGGACGATGATGACGTCCTTCGCCTTCGAGAGGACGGACGCGGCGGTGGGCGCTTTTTCAGCGGGGGCGGCAGGCGCGGGGGCCGGAGCGGCGTTCAGTTGGCCGTCCAGCACTTTCACCCGGGCCTCAAGGTCGGCGACCATCGCCTCCAGTTCCTTTATTTTCTTTTCTAAATCCATAATTCGTTCGACCAGTTGTTCGTTTTCTTCAGGGACAGGGGTTGGGGCGGACGGCTTCATCGTGCCGCCCGTGAGGATGCTCATCAGCTTGCGGTTCATGGCGCGGCACATGATCTGGGTGAGCAGGAGACCGGAAGCGCCGACGATGCCGCCGACCGCGACCAGGAACACGTCACCGATGGCCATGCCGGCGATGGAGCCGGCCACGCCCGACAGCGAGTTGAGCAGGGAGATGGTAATGGGCATGTCCGCTCCGCCGACGCGCAAGGAGAACCAGAGGCCGAAGAGCGAGGCCGATACAAACGCGCCGATGAGGCACGCGGTCAAACCTGCGCCCTGAGCGAAAGCGCCCGCGACCACAAAGCCCAAAGTCAGAGCCAGGAACAGCAGGGTGCACAGCGAGTGGCCCTTCCAGACCACCGGTTTCTGCGGAAGAATCCGGTGCAGCTTGCCGGCCGCCACCAGGCTGCCGACCAGGGTCACCATGCCCACCGCCACGGCCAGAAGCGCGGTAAACCGGACGAAGGCGCTGTCTCCATGGACAGAAAGAATGCCCACGAGGGCCGATGCTCCGCCTCCGAGTCCGTTGAACAGCGCCACCGTCTGCGGCATCTGGATCATCTTGACCCGGACGGCGAGCAGGCTGCCGACCAGCGCGCCGATCAGGATGGACACGTAGATGGTCCAGACCGACACGACCCCCGCAAAGAAGAGGGTGGCGACAATGCCGCAAAGCATGGCGAAGGCCGACAGAAGATTGCCGGTGACCGCCGTCTTCACTTTGCTCATCATGGAGATGCCGACGAGCACCAGCACCGCCAGAAGAGCGCTTATGATAATCTGCAAAACCGGCATGCCCTACTTCTTTTTCTTGTCGAACATCTTCAGCATCCGGTGCGTCACGCCGAAACCGCCGAACACATTGACCGCCGCCAGCACGATGGCCAGGCCGCCGGCGATCTGGGAAAACAGACCGTCCCCCGCCAGGAAAGCGACGCCGGTGGCGGCGATGGCGCCGACGATCGTCACGCCGGACAGGGCGTTCATACCGGACATCAGCGGCGTATGAAGCAGACTGGGCACGGTTCTGATGATAAAATACCCCAGAACCGTGCTCACGACAAATACCAGGACGAGAATCAGCGGGTGGATCATAAGCCCATGGCTTCGCGGGCGCCCTGATGGACCAGCTGACCGTCGATGCAGACGAGCGACTTCTGAACAATCTCGTCGTCGCGGTCCAGCACCAGTTTTCCGTCCTTCACCAGGTAGCTCACGAGGTTGTGGAGGTTGTTGGAGAACATCCAGGTCGAGCTGGTAGGAAGGAGACCGGGGATATTCTTCACGCCCATCAGCGTGACGCCATACTTGGTCTCGATGCCGCCCTTCGGGGTAAGTTCGCAGTTGCCGCCCTGGTCGATGGAAATGTCCACGATGACGGAACCTTTCTTCATGCCTTTCACCATCTCTTCCGTGATGATGATCGGAGCGATCTTGCCGGGAATGAGGGCGGAGCAGAAGACAATGTCCATCTCCTGGATGGTGGCCTTCAGGGCTTCCTGCTCCTTGATCAGCACATCGGCGGGCAGACGGTTGGCATAACCGCCCTCCGCGATGGCCAGCTCCGGCGGAACCGTGGTGTCGACCACTTTTGCGCCCAGGGACATGGCGTTTTCGGAAGCCATGGGACGGATATCGGCGGCATAAGTGATCGCGCCCAGGCGCTTGGCGGTGGCCAGCGCCTGCAGGCCGGCGACGCCCACGCCGATGACCATCACCTTGGCGGGCTTGATCTGGCCGACGGCCGTGAACATCGGCGGAACGAAAGTGGTGAGCAGGTTGGCGGCCATCAGGATGCCCTTGTAGCCGGCGCAGGTGCTCATGGAAGTGAGCGCGTCCATGCTCTGGGCGCGGGAGATGCGCGGGATGCCGTCCAGGGTGATGGCCGTGACGCCCTTGGCCGACAGGGCCTTCACCATTTCATGGTTGACCGGAGAAGCCGGATGGATGAAGGTGATGAGCACCTGGCCCTTGTGCATCATGTCCACTTCGTGTTTGTTCAGGGCCTCGTTCATCAAGGGCTCCTTGACCTTAAGGATCATCTCCGCGCGGTCGTAGATCTCCTGCGGATTGTCGATGATCTTCGCGCCGGCCGCGATGTAATCCTCGTCATGATAGAGGGCGCCGTCTCCGGCGTGGCGCTCCACGAGCACCTCAAAACCCTCCTTGACATACTTCCCCACCGTTTCAGGGGTGGCCGCTACACGAGCCTCGTCGTGCATGATTTCCTTGGGAATGCCAATGATCATAGTTATTCGTGTTAGTAATTAAGCAGTCTAATTAAAATGCGCTGCTAAAGTTACACATTTTAACCATTCGTTGTACAATTTCAACGAAATTATTATTCCCAATCTTCTCATTGTCTTCCAGTCCTGCCAAATTGACGTTTATTCACGGCTTTTGTTTGAATATCGTGATTAATTGGTTATTTTTGGATTCGGAAGTCTATGTTGAATTTGATGTTACAATTCCCGAACCATGAATACATCTGGTAATCTTCAGCGTTTTTTAGATGCGCAGCTGTACTCGTATGGACAAGCCCTGCTGGAAATAAAAAACGGACTCAAGCAATCCCATTGGATATGGTATGTTTTCCCCCAGCTGAAAGGGCTCGGGCATAGCTATAATTCCGAATACTATGGCATTCGTGATCTGGATGAAGCGCGGGAGTATTACGGCCACCCCGTATTGGGCAGCCGATTGCTGGAGATTACGGGAGCCCTTCTTGAGCACGCCGGCAAATCTGCACAAGACATCCTATCCCCAGTTGACGCCATAAAGGTGAAATCCTGTATGACGTTGTTCTGGCTCGCTTCCGGGAATACGTTGTTCAAGACTGCCATTGATACCTTTTATCACGGAGAGATGGATGGGAAAACGCTCCAAAAATGCGGATGCGACAAATCTGAAAAACAATTCCCTCGCATTCACGGAAATCCTTTCAAGGTGGATCACCTTGATTTTTTGATTGCCGACCGCGCCCTGCGAGGCAGACATTGTTCGGAGGACAGCCGGGATGTTATTGCTCTTTATAATTTCTTTGGCCGGTGGTTTTCAAAACGCTTCATTACCGACCGGATACAAGGTTTCGACAAAGCAGATTCAGCTGGCGCATTTCGCAGTGCGTTTCAAGAATTGGACGAACTGTTTCGCCTGAAATGCGAGGCTGAAGAGAAAGACGGGCAGGTCGTTTCCATTGATACGGAGATGTTGGTGGAAATCAATAATCTGTGCCACTTTAACGAAATGCAGAAGATGTTCTACCTGCTGAAAAAATACTTTTTTAAAGAAACCCATTCCGGAGAATGGGGAATATTCTTCAAGTCATTTGAATTGCAACATTTGTCCGGATTGCCGAAAAGTATGTTGCTTTTCCATTGGAATGAAAAGGACACGCCCCATTTATTGTGTTTCATTTCCGCTTCTGAATCCGCAAATCTTCATTCATTCCATCTTGACTATTCCCATACGAACGGCAATGACTTCGGTTCTCATGATTATGGTGAATACGGATTCGTTGAAAAGGATTTGAACATTGAGAAGATTGTCCATAATACAGGGGCAGATTTTACCCTTATGTTTAGAATGGATGGGGATAATCTCACCAGTTTCCTTCCGCCTTTGATCCGGCACAAGTATCACCTTCGTCCTTTGAGGATTCCGGGCGACAATTTTGCTTTGGGGAAGAAGCCAGAGTTTTTCGACAAATACTATGACTTGTATCGTTCCGGTAACTGGAATGCGAAGCATGCCATAGAGCGCGGTGGTTTCAATCTAAATGGATAGTGTCGAAATCACTATCTTTGTAAACCAAACATACGCTGAATACTTCCGGCTCGGCGGCAAAGACAAGATGGAAGCGTTTCTCGACAAGGGCCGGGAGTTCGATGACCGCCCGGCATCCCGATAGGCAAAGTCATTCCATCACTTACCCTTCTTCTCTCCCAGCACGCACCAGCGTATGAAGGGGATGCGGCGCAGGAGTTCGTACAGCAGCGGGGACAAGGTGAAGACGGCCACGGCCAGGATGACATACATCGTCCACGGCGGCAGCTGGGTGTAGGTTTTCATCATATAGCCCAGGCTGGCGATGACCAGGTAATGGACGATGTAAATGCCGTAGCTACTCTTGGTCATATAGGTCGCAAACGGGTTGGTGCAGTCGAACTTCGCCTGGAACCAGGCCATCATCGCGAGACACATCAGCCAGCCGTAGATGCAGTTGAGCGGGCTTCCCAGGTACTGCGGCGAGGTGTTGTCCTGACCGAAGGTTGTGCCGATAAGGATGCCTCCGGCGACCACCGCGCAAGCCATCAGGGGAATCCAGGCCTTGCCCAACTTCTCCTGCACCTCATCGTGAGAGAATACAAAGTAGCCCAGCAGGAAAGGGATGAGGTAGAATATGGGCTTGTACAAGTTCAGGAGGCCGTCCGCGGATTCCGGACGGGGGTTCCTTACGAGCGTCTGCTCTCCGGCCCAGAAGAGAACACCGAGCAAGATGACCCAGACGAGATTGGCCTTCCCGCACCATGTCCAGAGTCTGTCCTTTCGGTCCAGCGCCCTGACCGCGAGAAGCACCAGGCACAGCAGCCAGAGCACCTGGACGAACCAGAGCGGACCGGTGCCGGAGAACGCCATGATGAAGTATTTCGCCACGGCGGGCACGCCGTCGAAGACACCCTCCCTTCCGGCCACGACCGTATTGAAATAACCAACCATCCAATGGAACACAAGCAGGCCGATGGTACCGGGAACCAGCAGCTTCCGCGTGCGCGCCTTGAACCATTCCTTGGCGGAATACTTCTGGAGCGCATACCGCGCGCTGATGCCGGCCAGGATAAACAGCAACGGCATGAAGAAGGGATACAGGATGTACATCACCACGTCCTGATACTGGGGACACTGCGGATACTCGCCGAAACCGCCGATGCCGCCGAAGACTCCCTTGTTGTTGTAGAAATAGATGACGTGGTAGAACAGCACCAGGAGCACCGTCACCCAGCGCAGATTGTCAATCCAATGCTTTCTCATTTGGTCAGGCCCTCCATCGCCTGGTCGATTGCGTTCTGGAAGATTTCCGTCTTGAGCAGGGCGATGCCGCGCTCGTCCCCGAGCATGATCAGGGCGTCACCCGGTTTGATGTCATAAACATTGCGGGCGTCCTTGGGGATGACGATCTGTCCCTTGTCCCCCACCTTCACGACGCCGAAGATGTATTTGCCGTCTTTATCTTGCATGCCTGTAGGAACAGTTAGAAATTTCCCACAAATATAACGATTTTTCGGAAACCTGCAAGGCAAATCCGGCATTTCTTGGCGCAGGTAGTGACCTTCTTGGTGTCAATGGTGATATTCCTGGCGCAGATGGCACCCACTCTTGGTGCAGGTGGCACATGTTCTTGGTGCAGGTAGGGTTTTTGGCCGGGGATCTGCACCGCCGTAGCGCATAGGAGACTGTTTTGCGGCGCAGGTCCCTACCCCTTTTCCACACCTGCGCCACCAAGGCCTTACACCTGCGCCAAAATGCCATAGCACCTGGACCAGAAAAAAAACTGACCAGCGACGGGAATGGAATCGACTATTCCGGCTTTGCCGTTACGAACTGTCCCTTAGAATTCCGCAATCGGGAACAAAACTGTCGCCAGGAGCAGCAGAAGTCCCAGCACAAGCAGGACGGCCACCCCTTTCCAGGCCCATTTGACCCACTTTGCGTAGGGGATGCGGGCCATGGCAAGGGCGGCGACGAGGACGCCGGAGGTTGGGGTGACCATGTTCGTGAAGCCGTCGCCGAACTGGAAGGCAAGGACCATTGCCTGGCGGGAAACGCCGACCATATCGGCAAAGGGAGCCATGATCGGGATGGTGATGGCGGCCTTGGCCGTGGCGGAGGGGATGATGAAATTGATGAGGGCCTGGATGCCGTACATGGCCGACAAGGAGGCTGCCGGCGAGCTTCCTTCCAGCCCTTCCTGCATCCCGTGCAAGATGCTGTCCACGACCTTGCCGTCCTGCAGGATGACGATGATACCGGAAGCGAAGCCCACGACGAGGGCGGCCGACAGGATGTCGCGCGCCCCGGCGATCAGTTCGTCGGCAATCCTGTTGGCGGAGAATCCGGCGATGATGCCGCACACGATACCCATCCCGAGGAACAGGCCCGTGATTTCTGGCATGTACCAGTCCCAGCAGGTGACGCCGATGATAAGGGCGATGACGGTCAGAAGGAGGACGACAAGGATCCAGGACTGGCGCTTCGTCAGGTGCGTGGCAGATTTCTCGACTCCGCCCGCGGCGTCGCTCGAAATGACAATATCCTTCCGCGTTCGCTTCGCGTAGAACCACACGAAAACGACCATCAGGAGCGTCAGGAAGGCCCAGCAGAAGATGCGGTAGCCCATGCCGGAGAAAAGCGGAAGGTCCGCCATTCCCTGCGCGATGCCCACGGTGAAAGGATTCAGGAACGCGCTGGAAAAGCCCACGTTGGAGGCCACATACACCACCAGCATTCCCATAAAGGCGTCATAGCCCATCGACACGACCAGCGGGACGACGATGCCCACGAAAGGAATCGTCTCCTCGCTCATCCCGAACACGGCTCCCGCCAGGGAAAACAGCACCGTCAAGGCGACCAGCACGAGAATGTCCCGCTTGCCGATCCGGGCGATGAAGCGCTGGATGCCCGCCTCCACCGCCCCGGTGGCGTTGAGCAGCCAGAAGGCTCCGCCCACGACCAGGATGAAGACGATGATGCCGGCCTGCTTCACGAACCCGTGATAGACGGCCGACAGCACCTGCCAAGTCTGCGGGACGGAATCGACCGCCTCGTAGGACAGCGTCCCGTCGTCGGCCTTCACGTACTGCCCGCCCGGCACGAACCAGGTCAGCACCGCGCAGAGGGCGATGATGACCGCAATGATGACGTAAGTATTCGGGACCTTGAACTTCCGCATCGCTTACAGGAGGCCGCGACTCTTGAAGAACTCCTGGATCCGGTCCAGCCAGGTATAG
>JAEEGH010027816.1_pt1 | contig 11171 bp, 9 predicted proteins | sample 9134181 | NCBI WGS metagenome assembly JAEEGH01 (sample SAMN16246544, study PRJNA631951) | gut metagenome | biome: gut microbiome; feature: rumen; material: DP-attached | host: Bos | place: Iran: Karaj | collected 2018-10
CACGTTCAGCTCTTCAGAACGCTACATCAGTAGCTTCAAGCTTCCTTACAACTGAGGCAGCTGTAGCTACAGTCAAGGAGCCAGTCCCTCCTATGCCAGGAGGCGGCGCAGGCGGAATGGGAATGATGTAAAAACATAACGAGCCAAGCAAAAAAATACGAGCATAACCAATTGTGGTTATGCTCGTTTTTTGTTGATTAACCTGCCACGGGAACCTGCCACGGGGACGGTTCTTTTGGCAGGTTTTCAAGAAACTTCTTGCCCACTGCGGTTTCAGTATTGTAGCACCGTTCGTCCCGCTGTCTGGGATGCTCTACTAAGCTTGAAAAAACCTCGCTAAGTAACCACCCATGGCTCGCACTAGCTTCGAAAGAACCTCAGCAAGTGCTCTGCTCAAAGGGCTGCCCATGTAATTGTGGGCCTTACTATGTGCAAAAAGATCACTAACCGGGTCAGGCAAGAAGGGGGTACTGGCTTTTTGCTTGTTATGGTCTTGCTTAATGTATAGAACATGCCGGAAGCAGCAGTCTTATTTGTCTTAACTTTAAGGTCTGAAATTCGGAATGGGTCACACCTTTCTGGCTGATTTCTGTATATAGTTGAGAACTGTTTTTTTGACTTCATCACAAGTACCTGAAATCAGGGCAAAAGTAGTGAATTCTAGAATTCCAATATTTTTGTGTTTTGGAAAAAGTCACCACAGTAGCCTTAAATACAGTCTAAATGTGAGAACAAACTGATCAAGGGGACATTTATAAATGCTCCTTTTGGTTTTTGACTACCTGGAAATTTACATCAGTAAGCTCCTTTTTAATTGATTGTGAAGACTCGAAAAAATGAGTTCTCACTTTGGGGCAAAATATAGCTTCATGGTGTGACATCGTGTAGTTGTTGCAATATATGTTAAACAATTGAATGGGTATTTGGTTATGAGGAATGCAGTGTGCATAGTGTAGATGTAAAGTTTAGACGGTCAAATGAATATTTAGACATAAAATAACTGCCGCAAATCAATCTTTCTAGCAGTGAGGCAGTAATTAAAATTTCACATATACTGCCTCAAATTTGTTTAGTGTCTCATAAGGCAGTCTTTTTCTTTGATTTTTGGGATGCTCATGAGTCTTCATACTACCGAATTATGAAAAACTAATAATTTAGGCAGATAAATCAGAAATGCATCTACTGCCGCAAAGTTGCATAAGAACCAATGCGGCAGAATCCACATCAATTGAACGACTGCCGCTAATTGAATGTACACTGATTACGGCAGTGATTAATGGCATTTTTGTTCAAATTCAAACTGCCTTATATGCTCAACTAATCAAATGAGGCAGAGATATCAGCGCAAGCAAGTCATATAGCCATATGCTCAGCAATAATAGGTATCAAAACGCTATCCATTAAGACTTCCCATAATCAATGCCCGCTTACAGACCAAATAACTATCCCCAGATATCTGTCAATGGAACCGTGGAATAAACCGGACCGCCCGTATGAATTATCAGAATGCATTACATATTTCCAATGAGGGCGGGAGGATTTATGCCGCGAAAGTCCATTGATAGATATCTGTGGATGGTTACAATCTATAAAGCGGGTCTTGATTATGACTTAGTCTACAGCCTTAATATTAAGCCATTCAGGCTGCTTAACCTCATTAACTCTGCTATAATGTTAAAGTGACATTTATAACAGGAGGAGAATTAGTAACATGAAAAAATCCACATTAATGACATATTCGATTGCAGCCGCAGTAATTGCAGCTTCTCTGGCGGGATGCGGTTCAGCGAAAACTGATGGAAGCACAGATGGTAATAATACCAGCATCTTCGAGCAGAATGATTCAGCAGACAATTCTGCAAATGGACAAGATGCATCCCAGACAAATACAGATACAACTACTGCAACAGCTCAGGATAATGGACCGTCAGCTGATGATGCCAATGCAGGGCAGCAATCAGACCTATATGAAGCTTTCAAAAACGGCGAAGCAAAGGCGAAGTTTCGTGGCACGGCAGATAGGGGATCATATCTTATTCTGTCAGATGTCCTTACACCAGGTGAGGCTTATTCACTTACTGAGCTTGCTGATAAGCTTGGCTCATCGGAAAGCTATAACTACAAGCCGGTTTCTGACCCGGAGTACAGATATATCGACTGTGGAAACGATGGCAATAAAGAACTGTTTTATCAGCAGTCCTTCCAGGATGATAGTTTTGGAGAACCTTTTACTCTCAACATGATCCTTAAGGATATAAACGGAGAGCTGACAATCTGCTATGACCAGGATATGTGGTCAAGAAGCAGTGTACAGGTCAATGATGATGGAACCATTGAGGGAGACGGCTCAGGAGGGGCTGCACTTCATTATACAAATTATTCTTTTGTTGATGCCGCAGGTGATTATCATTTTTACTATGAATTGGAGGAGACTCTGTCACCATTTGATGATTATTACTCCTACAAGGATGGAAACTACACATTGGTGTCCATGGACGGTCTGGATTCAGAACATCTTGGCATTGATGCTTACTACTTTGAATCTGAATATGAGAAGAGAAGTGATTATACAACCTATTTCATCTTCGACGATAGTTATAACGACATAACTTCAGATGCAGATTACGATGCTTCAAATGAAGTCATGAAGAGATTTACAGATGCCGGTATCAAGATTTACACCAATTCAGAAATCAAGGATATTCTTGATAAAAGAGCTAAAGAGATCAACTACCCGGTTGGAGGGTGACCAGCAAGAGTCATTAAACTAAACCAAAAGCGGAGGACAAACTACAACATGAGAGCAGTAGTAACAAGGGTGTTATCAGCTTCAGTCACAATAGATGGAAAAGAGGTTTCGGCCATCGACAAGGGATTTCTTATCCTGCTTGGGGTACACAAGGATGACACCAAAGACCATGCCCTTAAAATTGCAGATAAGATATGCGGCCTTAGGGTTTTCGAGGATGAAAATGGAAAAATGAACATAAATCCAACAGATGCCGGAGCTAAGCTTCTCATTGTCAGCCAGTTTACACTCTATGCAGACTGCAGCTCAAGAAGACCTGGATTTACTGATGCGGCCAGACCCGAGATTTCCGAGCCACTCTACGAGCTGGTGGTAGAAGAGTGCAGAAAAAGAGGCTTTGAAGTTGGCACAGGAGAGTTTGGCGCAGATATGAAAGTTGAGTCAGTAAATGACGGACCTGTGACCATTTTGCTTGATACCAAAGACTTCATGTAAAACTGACTAAAAAACGGAGGCATGATATGACACATACTTTAAAGAACAGCGATATCACATTATCAATTGCAGACCACGGCGCAGAGATCAAATCCCTGATAAGGAATTCTGATGGCAAAGAGCTCATGTGGCAGGCTGATCCCAAATACTGGGGAAGAACATCACCCGTACTTTTCCCTGTGGTAGGCTGCTATTACAACAAGGAGTCACGTTTTGAGGGAAAGACCTATTCCATGGGACAGCACGGCTTTGCCAGAGATATGGAATTTGAGCTGGTAACACAGACAGAGGATGAGATCCTGTTTAAGCTGTCCGATAATGAAGCTTCACATGAGAAGTACCCATTTGCATTCAATCTGTTTTGCGGCTATAAGATCAGCGGAAAAGACATCCAGGTAATCTGGAAGGTAGTTAACACCGATAACAGGGAAATCCATTTTTCAATTGGTGCACATCCGGCCTTTAACTGCGATCTTGATGCTGACAAGCTTCTCTTTGAAAAGGATGGAAAAGCGCTGGATAGCCTCCATGTAAATATAATTGCAAACGATGGCAGCGGATGCCTTTCAGATATGACAAAAGACCTTGCCCTGAATGATGGAGTGCTCGATATGTCTGACGAGCTCTTTTCCCAGGACGCGCTTGTTATTGAGGATGAACAGGCCGACGCGGTTACAATTCTAAATAACGAGGGTAAGGCTTTCATTAAGGTTAGCTTCACTTCACCGCTATTTGGCGTCTGGTCACCGGTTGGCAAGCATGCTCCGTTTGTGTGCATAGAGCCATGGTACGGAAGATGTGACAGAGTAGGATTTGATGGAGATATTAGCGAGCGTGAGTATGGCAACACCCTTAAGCCCGGGGAAGCCTTCGAGCGAAGCTATAAGATCCATACATTATAAAAATATAACAACAGGAGACAACAACATGACATTACTTGAACAGTACAAAGAAAAACAAAAACAGCTAAACTATCTGCATCACGCAGTGGCTCTCATGCATTGGGACATGGAGACAACAGCTCCCGACGGGGCTATGGAGAAGCTTGCTGAGGCACTCACATATTTTTCAACAGAAGCTTTCAAGCTTTCCACCTCCGATGAAGCTTATAATCTGGTAAAAGAGCTTTCGGAACCAGAAGAGTTTGATAAGCTCGACGACGTAATGAAATTTGATATAAGCCGTACCAAAAGAGATCTTGATAAGATGAGAAGACTTCCTCAGGAGGTTTATGAGGATTATGTAAGAGTCACAACAAAAGCAGGTGTTGTATGGCCGAAAGCCAAGCAGAGCAGCGACTTTTCCATGTATGAAAAAGACCTTGCTGCAGTTATAGATATTGTGAAGAAATATCAGAGCTATGTAAATCCTGATAAGGACGTTTATGACGCACTTATTGATCAGCACGAAGAGGGGATGACTCAGGAAATAATCGACAGAGTATTTGGCGAGCTGAGAAAAGAGCTTGTTCCCCTTGTGGAGGAAGTGACATCAAGACCACAGCCTGACCATAGCAAGTTTACATTTACTGTACCGGCGCATGTTCAGGAGAAGGTATGCAGATTCCTTGTTGAGTACATGGGAATGGACATGAACAGGATCTCCCTGGGAGAAACCGAGCACCCTTTTACAACCAACATGAACATCGATGATGTAAGAGTTACAAACCATTACAAGGAAAATGCCTTTATTGAGCCTCTTTTCAGTGCAATCCATGAGGGTGGTCACGCTATCTTTGAGCAGAACATCGACCATAAATATGAAGGAACAACCGCTGCAAATATCTCATATATGGGACTTCACGAGAGTCAGTCCAGATTCTATGAGAATATCCTTGGACGTAACATCAACTTCTGGAAGCCTATATGGCCAAAGATGTGCGAGATGATCCCGGAGCTTAAAAGCGTTACTCTTGAAGAATTCCACCAGGAGATCAACTCAGTACAAAGAAGCTTTATCCGAACTGAAGCAGACGAGCTTACATACTGCCTTCACGTAATTCTCCGCTACGAAATCGAGCGTGAGATCTTTAAGGGAATAGTAGAGGTAAAAGACCTCCCGGCCCTCTGGAATAAGAAGATGGAAGAGCTTCTAGGTATTACTCCTTCCAATGACGCTGAGGGTATACTTCAGGATATGCACTGGTCAGATGGAAGCTTCGGATACTTCCCGTCATACCTTCTTGGAAGTATTTATGACGGAATGTTCCTTGAAGCTATAGAAAAAGATCTTGGAAGCATAGACGATATTCTTGCAGCAGGAGATATTAAGAAGATTACCGCATGGCTTAAAGAGAATATTCACCAGTATGGTGCAACCAGAACCTCTGCAGAAGTTCTTAAAACAGTATGCGGACAGGAACTGTCAGCTAAGCCTCTTATTAAATATTTTAAGAATAAGTACGCTGATTAACAGTGTATTAAAAAACTATAAAGCGATAAAAAGCTTGAATTACTGATGTATAATTGAGTCAGATGATGAAATTTTGTTGTCGAAAGGAGATAAAAAATGTCTGGCTCAAATACATCTAAAACCCAGAAGGTCAAATTCTTCAAATCTATTCCTGTACAGATCCTGTTTTTCAACATTCTTATGCTGATAGTGTTCAATGTTGTCAGCTATGTGGTCAATGATGGTATATCATCAATGACTGACAGCGTGCAGAGCATAATGTCGGGGGTTACAGCGCTTATTTCCAGAGAAGGCACTGTAAAAGAGGATATGGCCAAGCTCGACGGCACCGTGAATAGTGCAATTGGTCTTTGGCAATATTATGGAGACTCTGATAAGCAGACTATATACAACAACGTTAAGTCATATGAGAGTGAAATAACTGCTCTTATCAAGAGCATAGGAGATGAATTTACTGTGTATGGCAATGCGGGCGCAACGACGCAGCTGTCATCATCTGCCGATGCCCTTATTGGCAATGTGGATGAGATAATGAACATTATGATGACGTCCGGAGACGGACAGGCTGCATCGGTCATAATCACCGGAGATTATGCCACAAACAAGCAGGGAGTAGAGCAGGGCTTTTCTACACTTGATGAGTCTATAACAACACTCCAGAACAATATTTCAGGATATATTACACAAATGAGATCAAAGATAACTACCATGAATGTTATCGGCATGGTGATCTTTATCATATGTCTTTTACTGAATCTCTATGTGTCATTTGTTCTGATCACCAAAGTTATTGTGGCTATATCCAATGAAGTACAGACAATCATCGGCGACATCAACGCAGGCAAGGGAGATCTGACCACAAGGATCAAGGTTAAGACTGGTAATGAGCTGGTATTTATAAGAGATGGTATAAACGAGTTTATCGAGACTCTCCAGGGTGTAATGAGAGATGTAAAGAACGGAACAACGATCCTTACAGATTCAGCTGATAAGATGACAATGCAGATCGCAGCTGCAAATGATAACATCACCAATACTTCAGCAGCTCTTGAAGAGCTTTCCGCAAGTATGGACAATGTATCTACAACTGCTTCCCATATCAAGGATCAGTTAAATGATGTAAAAGAAGCTGTTGAGAGCATTAACGAAGAAGTTGCATCAGGAAAAGAAAAAGCAGGCGAGATCCAGAAGGAAGCTGACGCTATCAAGAATGAAGCAATGCGCAAGAAGGAGAACACAGGAGCCAAGGTTGAGGCTCTTAGCCAGACTCTTGACGCATCAGTTAAGGACAGCGAACAGGTTAACCAGATCGGCGAGCTTACAAAAGTCATCCTTGATATTGCTTCACAGACTAACCTTCTTGCCCTTAATGCAAGTATTGAGGCTGCACGAGCAGGTGAGGCCGGCAAGGGCTTTGCAGTAGTTGCTCAGGAAATCAGTGCACTTGCTGATAACAGTAGACAGACAGCGGGCAATATCCAGACCATCAGTGAGAATGTTACACAGGCAGTAAAAGAGCTTTCCAACAACGCCATTGAAGTTGTTGATTTCATCAACAGTACCGTTATTGCAGATTATGAAGCCTTTGTTGAGACAGGTGAAAAGTATGAGAGCACAGCAGGTATCATGACAGATATCCTTGAGGGCTTTACTGATAAGGCAGATTCTCTTGATGAGACAATGAACAGCATGGCTGAGTCCATTATCTCCATTACCGATTCTGTTGAGGAGAGTACACAGGCTATCGGACTTTCTGCAAACAATTCAACTGAGATTGTTGGAGAAATCCAGGAAATCGGCGATGCAATGGACAGCAACAACAAGGTTACAACTCAGCTTAGCAACAGCACAAAGAAGTTTGTGAATCTTTAAGTAACTTTGGAGCGAAAACCTTTAATTAAACACAAATTTATAGTAAGATTAAAGCGTTAGGTGAATTAGATATTACAAGGGGTAGCATGAGAGAAATCTCATGCCACTCCTTTTCGCGTGTACATTAGATCAGATTTGTTGGAGGAAATGTAGTTGAATCTTGAAATGCAAAAGAAAGCTCCCATATATGATGCCCTGGAGCGTTTTAGAAAACAGAGGGTAGTACCCTTTGACGTACCCGGACATAAGAGGGGCAGGGGGAATGCTGAGCTGGTCAGATTTTTAGGGGACAGATGTGTGGGAATTGATGTCAATTCCATGAAACCCTTGGATAACCTGTGCCATCCCGTTTCAGTTATAAAGGAAGCAGAGGAGCTGATGGCTGATGCCTTTGGCGCAGCTCACGCTTTCATGATGGTAAATGGAACAACAAGTGCTGTTCAGGCGATGGTTCTTTCCCATGTGAAGATGGGGGAGAAGATCATTATGCCAAGAAACGTGCATAAGAGTGCCATCAATGCCCTGATACTTTGCGGAGCAGTTCCAATCTATATTGATCCAAAGGTTGATGTTAATCTTGGAATTCCTCTTGGAATGGAGATTGCAGACGTTGAGAAGGCGGTAAAAGAGAATCCGGATGCCAAGGCAATCCTTATCAATAACCCGTCGTATTACGGAATCTGCTCAGACCTTAAGGCAATAGTAGATCTGGCTCACAGAAATGGCATGAAAGCATTGGTTGACGAGGCCCATGGTACTCACCTTTACTTTGGACCAAACCTTCCGCTTAATGCTATGGCAGCCGGAGCGGATATGGCAGCCATCAGTATGCACAAGTCGGGCGGAAGCCTTACTCAGAGCTCGATTCTTCTTTGCGGACCTGATGCCAACATCGGTTATATCAGCAGAATTGTAAATCTTACCCAGACAACATCCGCAAGCTACCTGCTTCTTGGAAGCCTTGATATATCAAGAAGAAACCTTGCTTTAAACGGCCATGACAGTTTTGAAAAAGTAACCAAGATGGCCCAGTACGCAAGAGAAGAGATCAACGAGATCGACGGATACTACGCATATGGCAATGAGCTTAAGAACGGCGGAAGTATCTTTGATTTCGATGAGACCAAGCTTGTTGTTAATACAAGAAAGATCGGACTTACAGGAATTGAAGTCTATGATCTTCTTCGCGACGAATATGATATTCAGATGGAATTTGGAGATCTGTCAAATGTAATGGCATATATTTCCATTGGTGACAGACTTCAGGATATTGAGAGACTGGCAGGAGCGCTTGCTGATATCAGAAGACTCTATGCCAAGCCCGAGCAAAAGTTCTTTTCCGCAGAATACATCACACCTGTTGTCAAGGCAACTCCCCAGGAGGCCTTCTATGCGGAAAAAGAGTCCATTCCTCTTGACTCATGCGTTGGCAGAATAAGCGCCGAGTCAGTAATGTGCTATCCTCCGGGAATCCCGATCCTTTCTCCCGGCGAGATGATAACAGAGGAAATTTTGGAGTACATCAAAACAGCAATGGTAAAGGGCTGCTCCATGCAGGGCCCCGAGAGTGAGGACATTTCTGAACTGTTCGTATTAAAGTAAATGTGGATAACAGGTACAAAAGCTTTCCCCAGCAGCGAGCCCGTGCAAATTGCACGAGTAGCTGAGTGGTCATAAGAACTCGTCGGCACTTGGCGAGGTTCTTTCGAGCCTAGTACCGTTACGAAGTGAAATGAGCGAAAGCGTACCCGAAGATGCTGTGCAATTTGCACGGGCTCGCTGCTGGGGAAAGCTTTTGTACCTGTTTCTATATCTGAAGAGGAGAGAAGAAATGGCAGAGATGGATTACTGGTTTTCAGATATGCATACCGGGAATGTTAAGATCAGCATCAGGCTGGCTAAACAGCTCTTTTCCGGAACAAGTGAGTTCCAGAGAATAGATGTGTTTGATTCCCCGGAGTTCGGCAAGTTCTTAACTTCCGACGGCAATATTATCTTTTCCGAGAAGGACGAGTTCACTTACGATGAGATGATCGTTCATGTACCAATGGCGGTTCACCCTAAGGTGCAGAGGGTCCTTGTTCTTGGCGGCGGCGACGGAGGAGTTGCAAGAGAGCTGACTCACTATGAGGAAATCAAGGTTATTGATGTGGTTGAGCCGGACAACATGTTTGTAGAAGTGTGCAAACAGTTCTTCCCGGACAACGCTATTGGACTTGAGGATGACAGAGTCCATATCTACTATCAGGACGGACTTAAGTACCTTCGTAAGTGCGAAGACATGTACGACCTTATCATAAATGATGTTACAGAGCCCCTGGGACATGAGGCAGGTCTTTTTACAAAAGAGTTCTATGGCAGCTGCTACAAGGCACTGCATGATGACGGAATAATGGTTTATCAGCATGGAAGTCCTTTCTATGATGAGGATGAGGAAACATGCAGAGCCATGCACAGAAAGGCATACAGAGTGTTCCCGGTAAACAGGGTTTATCAGGCTCACATTCCTACCTGCCCAGCAGGCTACTGGCTCTTTGGATTTGCAAGTAAGAAGTATCACCCTCTTAAGGACTTTAACCCGGATCGCTGGGACGAGAGAGGGATCAAGACATGGTATTACACAACACACCTTCATAAGGGAGCGTTCATGCTACCTAAGTATGTTGAGGATCTATTACAGGAAGAGGAGGACATGTCTAGATAACACGGCTATAAGTAAGGAAACCACTGCAAGCAGGCTTGCGAGAGTGCTTTTTACGGAGCAATCCGTGTTATCTGTGTATAGAAAGGAGAAGAAAGATGAGTAAATTACTAGTTATAGGATGTGGCGGAGTTGCCCAGGTTGCAATCCAGAAATGCGCACAGAACAGCAAGGTGTTCACTGAGATGTGCCTTGCAAGCCGCACAGTAAGTAAGTGTGATGCTCTTAAGGAGAAACTAAAGAAGCAGGGTTCACCGGTTAAGATCACAACAGCTACAGTCAATGCTGATGATGTAAAAGACCTTGTAAAGCTCATTAAGGAGTATCAGCCGGATGCGGTTCTCAATGTTGCACTTCCTTATCAGGATCTGACAATCATGGATGCATGTCTTGAGTGCAAGGTTGACTATATTGATACTGCAAACTATGAGCCTGAAGATACAGACGAGCCTGTATGGCGTGCAGCTTATGAGAAGAGATGCAAGGAGAAAGGCTTTACTGCATACTTCGATTACAGTTATCAGTGGGCTTACATGGATAAGTTCAAGGAGGCTGGAATCACAGGCCTTCTGGGAACAGGCTTCGATCCAGGCGTAACAAGCGTATTTACCGCTTATGCCAAGAAGCATTATTTTGATGAGATCCATACCGTGGACATCCTTGATTGCAACGGCGGAGACCACGGCTATGCATTTGCTACAAACTTTAATCCTGAGATCAACCTCCGTGAGGTTTCTGCAAACGGAAGCTATTGGGAGGATGGCCACTGGGTTGAGACCAAGCCCATGGAGATCAAGAGAGAGTATGACTTCCCTGAAGTTGGTATGAAGGATATGTATCTTCTTCACCACGAGGAGATCGAGGCTCTTGGAAGGAACTTCCCAGAGATCAAGAGAATCCGTTTCTTCATGACCTTTGGACAGAGTTATCTTGATCATATGA
>JAEEGH010027818.1_pt1 | contig 11171 bp, 9 predicted proteins | sample 9134181 | NCBI WGS metagenome assembly JAEEGH01 (sample SAMN16246544, study PRJNA631951) | gut metagenome | biome: gut microbiome; feature: rumen; material: DP-attached | host: Bos | place: Iran: Karaj | collected 2018-10
CGAAGTTCCGCATCGGACAGGTCTCGGAATGGCTATTTAGGGGCGTTCGTCCGCAGGAAATGACGAATCTCCCGAAGGACCTTCGCGCAAAGCTCGATACGATCCCGTTCGGCGGCGCACGGATCTATGATAAACGCGTTTCTCCGAAGGACGGAACGATCAAATATCTGTTTGAGCTCGAGGACGAAAACCTTGTCGAAGGCGTTCTGATGCGCTATTCTTACGGCAATACAGTCTGCCTGTCTACGCAGGTCGGCTGCAACATGGGCTGCAAATTCTGCGCAAGTACGCTCGAGGGCTGTGTCCGCTCGCTCCGTCCGGGCGAGATGCTTTCCTTCCTTGCCGAGATCGAACGCGACGAACCTCCGGCCGAGGGCAAACCGCGCACGGTCACAAACATCGTGCTGATGGGCAGCGGCGAACCGCTTGACAATTACGACAATGTGGTGACGTTTCTCCGCCGCGTGACGAGCGAGCAGGGACCGAACATCAGCGCGCGGAACATTTCGCTTTCCACCTGCGGGATCGTTCCGAAGATCTATCGGCTGATCGACGATGCGCCGCACGTAACGCTCTCGATCTCCCTGCACGCACATTCGAACGAGGTGCGTTCCGAGCTGATGCCGATCAACAAGGCTTACCCGATCGAACAGGTGCTGGAAGCGGCAATAGCATATGCGGAACGGACCGGACGGCGTGTGGTGTTTGAATACGCGCTGATCGGCGGAAAGAACGATTCCGAGGCGGATGCGGAGGCGCTTGCCGCCAGGCTCAGAGGATTGCTCTGTCACGTCAACCTGATCCCGCTGAATCCGGTGAAGGAACGCGGGCTGGACGGTGTGACGAGAGCATATGCGCATCGGTTCAGAGAATGGCTGGAAGCAAGGCACATCTCGGCGACGGTGCGCCGTGAAATGGGCGCCGATATCGAAGGCGCCTGCGGACAATTACGAAGGAGGGTACTCAATGAACTTCGCGGGTAAAACGGAAACGGGTCTCAGACCGCAGAACGAAGACTTTTTCAGGCTTCTGCATACAGACACGCTCGACGCCGTGATCGTATCCGACGGCATGGGCGGGCATCAGGCCGGCGAGGTCGCAAGCCGTCTTGCCGTCGACACGCTCAGCGAAATCCTGCTGCGCGGTCACGGCGACCCCGAAGCGGCGCTTTCCGAAGGCTTCGGCGAAGCGAACCGTGAGGTACATCTTCTCGCCTCGATGCGGGACGAAATGTACGGGATGGGCTGTACGCTCGTGGCGGCGATCCTCGAGCCGAACCGCTTTACGGCCGCCAACATCGGCGATTCCCGGCTGTATCATTATGACGGGACCGTCCTCCGACAGATCACGCACGATCATTCCTTCGTTGCGGAGCTCGTGCGGCGCGGTGCGATCACGCCCGAAGAAGCGAAAACGCACCCGCGGCGCAATCTGATCACCCGTGCCGTCGGCACGGAGGCGCGCGTATACACCGATATTTTCTCCTGCGACTGGAAGAAGGGCGATCTGCTTCTGCTCTGTTCGGACGGCCTTTGCGGCGTTCTGGACGACGCAGAAATGGCGGAAATTCTGCGTCTGCGGTCTAATCTGGAGTCGGCTTGCGATATGCTGATCCGCCGGGCGCTTGAAGCGGGCAGCCGCGACAACATCACCGTCGTTCTCGCGATCAATGACGGAGGCATTGCATGATCGGAACGATACTCGACCGCAAATATCGTATCGTTGAGCTGATCGGAAGCGGCGGCATGGCGCAGGTCTATAAAGCGATCAATATGGTCAACCGCAAAACCGTCGCCGTGAAGATGCTCAAGGATGAGTATAAGGACGATGCGGAGTTTTTGCGCCGGTTCTCACGCGAGGCGAACGCGATCCTGACGCTTTCGCACGAGAACATCGTGCGCGCGTTCGATGCGGGCACATACAACGGCCTGCCCTACCTCGTCATGGAATACGTCGAGGGACACACGCTGAAGGATCTGATCGGCAAGAACGGCGCGCTGCCCGTTCGTACCGCAATCGGCATCACGTGCCAGATCCTCGATGCGCTGTCCGCCGCGCATGCGCACGGCATCATTCACCGCGACGTAAAGCCGCAGAACGTGATCGTTACCGAGAAGGGACGCGTGAAGCTTGCCGACTTCGGTATCGCGCGGGAAGTTAAGGCGTCGACCGTGACGTTCTCCGGCAGCAAGGTCCTGGGTTCGGTGCATTACATTTCACCCGAACAGGCGAAGGGCACGATCACGACGGAGCAGAGCGACCTGTATTCCGTCGGCGTGTGCCTGTATGAGATGCTGACCGGCACCGTGCCGTTTGATGCGGATTCCGCGGTCACCATCGCGCTGATGCATCTGCAGGAGAAACCCGCTCCCCCGATCGATCTTGTGCCCGATCTGCCGCGTTCGCTGAACGATATCGTGCTGAAAGCGCTCGAAAAAGAGCCCGCGAACCGGTATCAGACGGCGCGCAGCATGCGAAGCGACCTTGTACGCTCACTCTCCGATCCGAACGGTACGTTTGTAAACGACCCGAACGACAGGGAGCAAAAGACGATTCGCCGTCCCTCGGTCTACGTACTGATCGCCATGTGCGTTTTCCTGCCGATTCTGCTGATCGGCATCTTTGTGCTGGTCTATGCGACCTCGTGCAAAAACGTGCTTCCGCCAGAGACGGACGGCGAGGATGCGATCCCCATCCCCGTCACGATCCCGCCCGGTGCGCTTGCATCCGCCGATCCGCACGAGGCCGCGGTCGTCAACCGTTTTCTGCCGAATCTGGTCGGCTACTCAATGGACGATGCGCTGCACGTGCTGTATGCAGATTACGGGTTTACCGATCTGTCGGTCGAGTTTACCGACGTCGCGTCCGCAGACGTTCGCCCGAACTGCGTTTCCGCAATATTGATCCCCGGCACGGAGCAGCAGGTTCTGTTCCATGCACCGTCCGCACTGCTGCCCGTTTTCCCGGAGCAGGCGATCGCTACGCTCTCTCCTGAACCGGAGACGCCGGAACCCACGCCGGAGACCGGCGATACGGAAACCGTCGTGACGCAGCCGTCGGAGGGCCCTTCGGAGGAGGTCATTCCGGTCGCGACGGAGGTTCCTCCGGAGTATCCCGTATCGGACCTCTCCGTAACGCCGACGCCCGAACCCTCGCGCGAGCCGGAACAGACTGAGCGGATGTATCCGAGCAACACGCCGATCCGGCTGCTCGTCTATCGCAAGACGCGCGGATCCTACAAGGCGGACATCTCGTTCCCGCTGACCAACGAGGACGACGATCCCGTCAAACTCGTCGAGATCGGTTTCGAAACGGCAACGTTTGAAGAGATCCCCTATCGCGTGATCCTGCATTCGCGCCTGCGGCAGAATGAAAAGAAGCCGGATATCCTTGAGACGACCACGCTGTACTGGCATGAACCCGTGACGAGAACGATGTATCTCTATGTGAACGGGGCGGTCCAGTCCTCACCGCAATCGGTGACGTTCGTAAAATGACGGAACACGGATTGCTGTTAAAAGGCGTCGGAAGCTTCTATGAAGTGCTGACGGAATCGGGAGAGCTCGTGACCTCAAAGGCACGCGGAACGTTCCGGCGGGAAGGCATCGTCCCGACTGTCGGCGACCGTGTTGTGATCGAGCGCAAGGAACAGGGATATGCGCAGCTAAGCGAGATTCTGCCGCGCAAAAACCTGCTGGTGCGTCCGCCGGTTGCAAATGTCGATCAGCTTCTGATTGTTGTTTCCGCCTCCGCGCCCGAACCGGACTGGCTGCTGGTCGACCGGCTGATCATCTCCGCAAAGCGCATGGGCATCGAGCCGGTTCCCGTCCTGAACAAGATCGACGCGGCGGACGATTCGATCATGCAGTCGTTTCTCAGAGAGTATCACGCGTTTGAAACGCTTACGGTCAGCGCCGAAACCGGCGAAGGGATCGAAGCGCTGAAAGAACGCCTCAAAGGACGCGTGAGCTGCTTTGCCGGGCAGTCCGCCGTCGGGAAATCGTCGATCCTGAACGCGCTGATCCCGGATCTGCATCTGGAGACGGGCGGGCTTTCGAGAAAAACGGATCGCGGGCGGCATACCACGCGCCATGCGGAACTTTGGCCGTATGAGAACGGCGCGGTGCTCGACACGCCGGGGTTTTCGATGTACGAAACCGAGTGTCTTGAACAGCACGAGCTGGACGCATGCTATCCCGAGTTCCGGAATGCAGGCCCCTGCCGCTTCCCCGGCTGCATGCATCTGAGCGAGCCGGACTGCGGCGTAAAGCCGCTGCTGAAAACCGGAGAACTGACCAAGGGACGATACGAACGCTATTGCGAAATCGCTTTGGACTATCAAATGAGGAGGAAACACCGCTATGATTAAAATCGCACCTTCGATCCTGTCCGCAAACTTCGCCGCAATGGGCGAAGCCGTGGAAAAGCTGAAAGCGCAGGGCGCGGACTGGGTCCATTTCGACGTGATGGACGGCAATTTCGTACCGAACATCACCTTCGGTCCCGATATGTGCAAAGCGCTTCGTCCGCTGACGGACCTGCCGATCGACGTGCATCTGATGGTGGAGCATCCGAGCGACTGGATCGAGCCGTTCAAAAAAGCGGGTGCGGATATTCTGACCGTTCACGTGGAATCCGCAGAGCATCACCTGCACCGCGCGCTGCAGTCGATCCATGCCGCCGGCATGAAGGCGGGCGTCGTACTGAATCCCGCCACACCGATCGAAAGCTGTGTCCATCTCCTGCCGGAATGCGACCTCGTTCTTTTGATGAGCGTCAATCCCGGCTTCGGCGGACAGTCGTTCATTTATGAAACGCCGCGCAAAATCCGCGCGCTGCGCAAAGAGATCGATGACCGCGGTCTGAAAACGCTGATCGAGATCGACGGCGGCGTGAATCCCGAAACGGCAAAGCTCTGCATTGAAGCAGGTGCGGATGTGCTCGTCGCCGGAAGCGCTGTTTTCAGGGCGCCCGACCCCGCCGAAATGATCAAAGCGCTCAGAGGATAATCATTTCCGTAAAAAAGCGGCTGCCGAATGCAGCCGCATTTTTTTATGATTCCCGTATCTCTGGGAACAGGATTCCCCAGACGCGACAGGGATGCAGTTTGTTCTTTCGGAGATACGCAAGAAAGTCGGTCAACTTCATTGCAGAGGGTCTCTGAAACTGATTGTAAAGCGTATACGTGCCGTCTCCGTTGCCGATGCCCGCAACGTAGTGCGCGCTGAAAAAGCGCCAGTAGAGCACGATCACGCCGTCGAACCGCTCCGCCTCCTCCGCCTTCTTCAGCGGAACGTTTTTCACCGCAAAGCCGCGAAGCTTTAGATTCTTCGAGATCGAGGACGGCCGCGTTCCGAGCAGCCCGAAGAAGTTGGTTTTGATCCGTTTGCGCGCCTCGTAAAACGGTTCAAACATCGTTCTGCCGTCCGCCGCGCGTTCAATGTTGTAGAGTGCGATCATGCCGCACCCGTTCTTTGCGATCGTTCCGAAGCGACCGTACGGACGGTCGCCGAACCGCTCGTCGGTCTGCGTGTTCAGCAATCCGAAATCAAACGAATCCTGCATGGTGTTCCTCCCCTACGCGTTGATATCCGTGAAGTTGTCGAAGTTCGGGTTCGGGTTGACCGTATAGATGCCGTTGCTGCGCTGCATCCAGCCCATGCCTACAAAGCCCCTGCGGATCGTGCAGTAGTCCTCATGGACCTCGGAGATGATCGCGTTGACCTCCTTCTCCGTATAGGTCTTGCCCGGCTCGAAGCGCGAGAAAATCTCGCGGTATACGATGACGCGCTTCTTCAGCTGTGCGGGAAGCTGCGCGCAGAAGCCGTCCGGCATAAAGGATTTCAGCACCTTGCGCCGGTACTGCTCCTCACGAAGCGCTTCCGCCGTTTCGCCGCCGTCCGCACGTAAGATCAGTTCCCCGAGCGTATGCGAAAACACGCTGCGGCGAAGCGAATAGACCGTGTAGTACTGTTCGCGGCGCGCGTCGACCAATCCTGCCTGCTGCAGCTTTTTCATGTGGAATGAAACCGTTGCGGGCGAAAGACCGAGCCGCTCGGAAAGCAGTTCCGCATAGCAGTCCTTTTCGCCGAGCGCGCGAAGAATTTTGATCCGCGTCTCGTCCGCAACCGTTTTCAGAAGATTCAGGGTTTCATGCTCCATGGGTTTCCGCCTCTTTCAACGCATCCAGCGCAAACTGTACGGCAATGGATTTCTGTTCCGCGCGATCCGCTCCGTCGTAATCTCCGAGCTTATGAAGCCGCTCCGCCTCATCGGAAAACGATTCGATCAACGTTTCCAACGCGTTCGGACGTTTTCCTTCGTATTCCACACGTCCGAGAACCGAAAGCATATCGCCGAACATGCTCGCCTTCATCAAATGAATCGACTGCGCGCGCGCATCGCCCTTTTCCGATGCATCCGCCGCAAGCGTTCTTTCCCTTTCCGCTTCCTTTTTCAGCGTCTGATTGTACCGATCCAAAACAGTCAAAACAGATGCCTCCTTTCATTTCGATATTCATCGAAATTATTTTAGCATCTGTTTCGATATTTGTCAATATAAATTTTAGTTGAAATCGACGATGATCTCGTTGAATTTCTTATTGGTTCCGTAGTTGAACGCCCACGGCGATTTGTTCCATCCGGAACCGGTGGGTGCGAACGCAAGCGTGAAGTCCTTAACCTTGTTGTATCCGAAGGTCTTGGCTACCTCGATTGCAAGCGCCTGTGTGTCGGCAAGCTGCTTGAGGTACGTCGCCCCTACCGTGCCGAGGGAATTGCTGCTGCCGTTGCGTGCCTTCTTGGCTTCCTTGTCCGCTTCTTTATGGATCTTTTCGAGATCATTCACCGCGGTCTTGTACTGCTCAAACAGTTCGCGCTGTTCCTTGGTGTACTGGCGGATCGGTTCGGCCGTCGGCGCATAGTAGAATCCGTTTCTTGCCGAAAGATGCTTTCCTCCCCCGATCGAATCCGTACCGGACGTTGCTTCCGACGTGCCGGTCGGCTCCGGCGTATCGGTCGGCTTCGGTGTGTCGGTCGGCTTCGGCGTGTCCGTCGGCTCAGGCGTATCCGTCGGCTTCGGCGTATCGGTCGGTTCCGGCGTATCTGTCGGCGGAGGCGTTGTGCCGCCGGGAGTCGGCTCATCCGTCGGCTCATCCGTCGGTTCATCCGTCGGTTCGTCCGTCGGGGTCGGAGACGAAGTGAACTCCGGCAGTTTATCGTCCTCGTCGATCAGCTTCTGCACATACTTGGTCAGCGGATTCAGAAGATCGACATAATGGTCGTACAGAAGATCGCACCAGCGATACCGCGCGTAATTGTAGGTGTACTGCGTATACTGCTTCACTTTGGTATGATAGACCTTCTGTACGATGTCGACACGATTCGACTGATTCGTGAAGCAGAAGTTCCACTGGAACAGGGATGCCATCGTGCCGCCCATCGAGTACATACCGATGTTTTCGGGGTCGAGATTGTACGCGAACGCGGCAAGCGCGGCAGTCTGCTCAAACGTGCAGTTCGTGAACAGATCGCCCTTGAACGTGCTGAGCAGATCGGGAATCTGCGTGATCAGCTTATCGGCTTTGAGCTGCTTGAACATTGCAACCAGGATCCGCTTCTGACGGTTGACGCGGTTTACATCGCCCTGCTCATTGGCAGCAAGCCCGCTGCCCGCCTTACGGACGCGACAGTAGTCCAGAAACGCCTGCCCGTTGATATGCTGCATGCCTTTCTGATAGGACCGCCCCTGGATTTTGAAGCTGATGTCCATGTCGTATTCCAGTCCGCCGCAGAGATCGACAAGATCCTTTAAGGACGTCATGGTAACGGCGTAATAGTAATCGACCGGAATGCCGCCGAGCATCCACTCCGCCGCTTCACAGACCTTTTCCATTCCTTTCGGATTGAAAGAACCGTCGCTGTTATAAAGTCCGCCGCCGCAGTTCAGGGACGCGTTCAGCTTATAGATGCCCTTGACGTCCGGAATCTTTGCGTACGTATCGCGCGGAAGCGAAATCAGATCGGCGCGGTTTTCTTCGAAGTTGACCGCAAGAACCATCATCACGTCGGAATGCCATTCCTTTTTGCCGTTCCAGGTTTCGCGTTCGGTAGAATAGTCAACGCCGACCAGAAGGATATTCACAATATCCTTCATCATGGATGTGTCCGCCTTTTCAAGCAGTTCCTCGTAGGGATCAATGGGGACCTCCGTCGGCTCCGGCGTCGGTTCTTCGGTCGGCTCCGGCGTATCGTTCTCCGCCGTATTCCCCGTAGGTTCCGGCGTAACGAGAACGATAGACGGCGAAGTCGGCGCAGATGTTTCCGCTTCGACCGAAGGATTGGTCTTCGATGCGCAGGATCCGCCTTTTTTGAAGCTGTTTCCCGTTCCGAGAGAACTGAAAATCAAAGCCGCGGCGATGCCGAGCACGATGGCGCCCGCAGCGATCGAACTGAAAAGAATAATCTTTTTCTTCTTGCTCATAATACACGTCCTTTCGGATCTTTGCATTTATCATACTCCGTTCTCATTCAAAATGCTATGAAAAAAAGGATTCGTTACGAACATTTTACAAAAACAACGCATTTGGTATTCCGCTTACCGGAAAACTGGCGTGAAAACGGAATAAAGATGTAAAACCTGAAAATAATGCTTCCTTTTCTGCCGATTTGTGGTATACTGTAATATGAAGTAATGTGGAGGATTTCGCATGATCGTTGTTATTCCCGCTTATCAACCGGACGAGAAACTGCTCGGTGTGCTCAAGGAGTTTACCGAGCAAACGTCTTTCCCGATCGTCGTTGTCAACGACGGCAGCAAAGATGCCTGCCGGCCGGTGTTTGATGCGGTTCGGACATATCCGCGCGTCACGCTGCTCGAACACGAACAGAATCGCGGCAAAGGCGCAGCTTTGAAAACCGCTTTTTCCTATATTGCCGATCACTTTCCCGAGACCGAAGGCGTCCTGACCGTCGATGCGGACGGTCAGCATCTGATGCCCGACTGCATGAACGTCTGTGCTGCCTTTGCGGAGCATCCCGATCTTCTGATCACGGGTTCGCGCCGTTTCAAGGGAAAGGTGCCGCTTCGAAGCCGGATCGGAAACAGCATCACACGCGGCGTTTTTCGTCTTACGACCGGCAAGTGCGTATATGACACGCAGACCGGTCTTCGCGCGTTTGCCGCAAGCCGGATTCCCGAGATGCTTGCGCTTCACGGCGACCGCTACGAATATGAGATCCATCAGCTGCTGCATTGCTGCACAAACGGCACCGGCGTGTTCGAGGTCCCGATCGAAACGGTCTATATCGACGACAACAGTTCGTCTCATTTCGATACGCTGCGCGATTCCGCAAAAATCTATAAGGTCATCTTCAAGTTCCTCGGGCCGACGTTTTTAAAGTTCATGTCGACGTCGTTTTTGAGTTTTTTGATCGATTTTATCAGCTTCTGTCTGATCTTTTACGGTGTAATCGCCGCGTTCGGCGGCTTTGCCGTTGCAAAAGAGATGTTCTCTTTCCGCCGCGAGGTCTCCGAGAAATGGGCGGAAACGCTGCTTGCGCTGAATCCGATCGTCTTCGTCGGCGGCGGATCCGTGCTCCGCATGGTCTCGCTTGCGCTGGCGCGCGTGATCTCGGGATTCTGCAATTATCTTCTGAACCGCCGCTTCGTTTTTGAAAGCTCGAAAAAAGAGCGGAACCTGCTGAAATACGCGATTTGTGCGGTCACGGTTCTGCTTCTGAACTGGCTCTTCCTCGAGCTGTTTACGCGTCTCGGCGTACCCGCCTGGCTTGCGAACATCCTTTCGCAGCTGATTTGCTATCCGGTTTCTTTCGGGCTGCAGCGCACGATTGTGTTCCGCACGAAAGCGCCGGCGAAAAGCTGACCGGAGCGGATCATGTCCGAACATCGTCCCGCAATATCAAAAAAAACTTTGGCAATCATCCGTTTGATCGCCGTTGTTTTTCTGAACCTCGGAATCGTGCTCTCCGCGGTTTATATTCTGTTCCACCTGCTGGAATACTACAACCCGCATTCCTTCATCTATGCGAACATGCCGTGGCTGCCGATTGCAATCCCGATCCTGTTCGTGCTTTCGGTGCTGCTGTTTGACTTTTTGCGGATTTCCGGCGCATTTAAGAAGCATTATTTCCATAAGGGGCGGATGTGGCTGATCATCCTCTGCGATTTCATTCTGTTTGCCGCGCTTTCCCTTACGCTGTATCTCAAAACCTGCACAAATCCGCTTGTCGAGCCGAACACCATCGCGGAATACCGGCTTCCCACGCCCGTCGCAACCGAGCCGCCGGCATCGGAAACGCCCTCCCCCACGCCGGAGGAAGGCGAGATCGTCGTGCTCGAAGAAACGGCGGAAGCGCTGCCCACCCTGCCGCTTGTGACGCCTGCGCCGACGGAGGTGCCCGTGCCGCTTTCCGAGAAGTTCCCGGAGAAAATCTCCGCAACGCCGCACGCGCAGGTGTTCTCCGCAGACAACATTGTCGAAACGCTGCCCGACGGCACAAAGAAAGCGCTGATCTATTCCTACAGCGGCATGAACGCGGCGGTCGATATCTATCATTATCAAAAGGGAAAGCTCGAGTATCAGCTTGCCGACATTTTTGTACGCAGCATGGACTGCATCAAGGCAAACTACAGCATTTCGTTCCGCAGGAACGTAAAAACACAGTCCTATGCCGCCGATATCAATGCGATCGTCGCGGCAAACGGCGACAACTTCAATTCCGGCAAGATCGAGGACGGTATCGTGATCCGGAACGGTGCGCAGCTCTATCCGAGGGACGGCGCAAGACAGACAAAGTATTCCCGTGATCTGTGCGTGCTTTACAGCGACGGCACGATGAAGGTCTATGACTGCGTTACGGATCGCATCGATTATGACGAAATCATCGGCCGTTACCCGCGACAGGCGTTTTACTTCGGTCCGAAGCTTTTGAATGATGACGGGACAGCTAAAACAAAGTTCAACTCCAACCTTGGTAAGATCAATCCTCGCACGGTGCTCGGATACTACGAGCCCGGGCACTATGCCCTTGTCGTCGTTCTCGGCACACGTGAAATGATCGATTACCGCGGAAAAAACCGCGGCAACGGAAAGTCTCCGGGAATGACGCTGATCGAGCTGTCCGCTCTTTGCGAACAGCTGGAATTCACG
>JAEEGH010027819.1_pt1 | contig 11171 bp, 7 predicted proteins | sample 9134181 | NCBI WGS metagenome assembly JAEEGH01 (sample SAMN16246544, study PRJNA631951) | gut metagenome | biome: gut microbiome; feature: rumen; material: DP-attached | host: Bos | place: Iran: Karaj | collected 2018-10
CTTCAGTATTTTATAGATAAAGGTATGGAAGAAGCTGACAAGGAAGTTGCAAAAGCAATTGAAGAAGAACTGGATGAGCAGGTAACTGCTGCGATTGAAGAAAACGTCCGTGTCCAGTGCCAGGCATATGGAATAACTGATGAAGAGATCATAAAGCAGCAGATAGACGATGCAATGGAAAGCTCTTTTGACGAAGCTAAAAAAGAAGCTAAAGAGTCTGATGAGTATAAAGAAGCGGTAGATGAAGCTTATAAAGAAGCCCACGGCGAGGTCAACAAAAAGGTAGACGAAGAGTGGGATGAAATCGCTGACAGATACAATCTCAACGATGAAGACTTTGTTGTAGTCCCTGTCACGATCTATGAAAACTTCTACAGAGAAGCAGACGAAGACAAAGATAATGACGGCGTGGCAGATGCCAATGTCAGGATATTTAAAAGCGATGCTCAGATAGACAAAGCTTCTTTTAACGAAGGAAGAGCTCCGGAGAAAGATGATGAGATCGCGATAGACAGAATGCATGCAAGTAACGTTGGCATAAACATGGGAGATACCATAACTGTCGGAGGCAAGGAGTTTACAGTTGTAGGTCTTCTGTCGTATGTGGATTATCTGACACTTCATGAATCTAACACAGATCTTATGTTTGATGCCTTTGGCTTTGACGTTGCCATGGTGACTCCTGAGGGTTTCAACAGGTTAAGTACAAGAATTCACTATAACTATGCATACCTTTATGATACCAAGCCGCAAGATAAGATAGAGCAGGCTGATCATGCTGAGAATTTCCTGAAGGCGCTTATTACGCAGACACTTGTACATGATAATGAGATTGAAGATTACCTTCCTGAGTATCTGAGGCAGGCTAGCAATTTCGCTCCTTCCGATATTGAAGGCGACTCATCAGCTACAAGTATCCTGTGTTATATTCTGATCGGCGTAATCGCATTTATATTTGCTATCACTATAAGTAATACCATAGACAAGGAAGCATCAGTAATAGGAACGCTTCGTGCATCAGGCTACAGTAAGAGAGAGCTTATAGTTCACTATATGTCCATGCCTCTTATTGTCACGATCATCGGAGCTGTAATTGGTAATGTTCTAGGTTATACCTTGTTTAAAGATGTAGCTGTAAACCTGTACTATGAAAGTTACAGTCTTCCTACCTGTCACCTTGTATGGAGTAATACCGCACTTGTTAAGACAACTATTATTCCACTGGTACTTATGTTTTTCATTAATTTATTTGTAATAGTGAATAAGCTCCAGCTAAGTCCTTTAAGGTTCCTTCGTCATGATCTTGTCAGGAGTAGAAGGACTAAGGCAAGACGACTTCCAAAGTGGTCATTTATGAGGAGGTTCAGGCTAAGGATTCTTTTCCAAAATATGCCTAACTACCTGGTGCTGATCTTTGGAGTTATATTCATTGAGCTTATGATGTGCTTTGCATTCGGACTTCCGGATTCGCTTAATCACTATGCAGACAAGGCTACAGATATGATGTTTACTGATTATCAGTACATACTCATGGACTACGAGGATGAAGATGGTGACATCATTACGACTTCCGAAGAGTCTGCAGAGAAGTTTAGTATGACAAGTCTTTTATATGAAAAGAAAAAGAGCTCATTCAGGACCGGTATGGGAAGCGGCGGCGATGAAAGCGTATCTGTATACGGAATCGCTGATGAAAGCGCATATGTAAGTCTTGATAATAAGACAGCTCCAGGACAAGCCTATATATCAAGTGCTTTTGCATCAAAGTTTGGTATATCTAAAGGAGATACGATATCTGTTGATGAAGAATATGAGAATAAATCATACAACTTTGAGATCGTTGGAGAAGTTCAGTATGACGGCGGAATAGCGCTGTTTATGAGTGGCGATAGTTTTAACGACGTTTTTGACAGGAAGGATGAAGAGTTCTCAGGCTTTTTTGCCAGAAATGAAATTAGTGATATTGATGAAGAGAACATAGCAACTGTGATCACCAAGGATGACATATTGAAGGTCACTGTCCAGCTGAAGCATTCACTTGGCGGAATAATAGATATATTTAAGTATGCGCTGATAGTTCTTGCGGCAGCTCTCATATACCTTCTTGCCAAGATAATCATTGAAAGAAATGAAGGCGCAATCTCCATGACCAAGATCCTTGGCTTTAGTAATAAGGAGATCGCATCCCTTTATATGCTGCCGACGGCCATCGTTGTTGTGCTGTGTTCTATCGTAGGCTTTGGCATCGGCTATTATCTAATGACATGGGTATTCCACGTATTCATGCTCCAGATGGACGGATACTTTGCATTCTATTTGCTTCCTGTGTCCATGATATTGTCGATCGTATATCTGCTTATAGGATATGCGCTTGTATCGGTTGTTGATTACATCAGGATTAAGAGAATTCCGATGGATGTGGCACTCAAGAACGTTGAGTGAGATTGAGTTATGCATTTGATGTGAAAAAAGATGTTAAGCCCTGCTGTGGTGGCAAGCCGTGGCAGGGCTTTTTCATGCAAAAAGATGTTAGTTCTTGTGAAGAGTGTTGTTTCCTTTTGCTAAGAAAACAGATATAGTAGTAGGTGGTTTTTATGGAATTATTGATGGATTTTTAGGAGAGTAGTTTTGAGTAAGAAAATATTGATCATAAATACAGGTGGGACATTATCTGCTGTTATGAAAGGGAATGGACTGATTCCCGGCCTTTCCATCTACGATATGCAAAAGGAACTTAAGATGGTATCAGGAGATACGGATATTGAGATAGAGGATTTCTGTTCTCTTGATAGTGCCAATATCTTCCCTGAGGACTGGAGTCAGCTGGCGGAGCGTATCAGTGAGTGTAGGAATAGCTATGATGGAATCGTAGTTATTCATGGAACAGATACACTGGCATATACGTCATCTATGCTGTCTTTTATGTTAAGGAATATTGGTATTCCGGTAGTCATCACAGGTTCGCAGCTGTCTATAACCAATCCTGTGGCTGATGCAATGGAGAACTGCAGATGTGCGATCCACATGGCGGCAAGTCAGATACCTGGCGTGTTCGTAGCATTTAATAGAAAAGTTATGCTGGGCTGCAGAGCATCAAAGGTTAGGTCTCTTAGCTTTGATGCCTTTGAGAGTATTAATTATCCTAACATTGCTACAATAAGCTCACTTGGTATGAAGATTGATAAGGCAGCAGTACCTGATAGAACTGGTATCTTCAAGCTTTCGAATACATTTTCAGATAAGGTCTGCATGATCAAGATGTTCCCTGGTATTCACAGGAGCTTTCTTGAATCCTTGGCGGATCAGGGTTATAAGGGACTCTATATCGAAGCCTACGGAATCGGCGGAATGCCATTTTTAAAGCATGACTTCATCGGAACTTTAGATAAGCTTATAAAGGGTGGAATGACAGTTGTTGTTGGAACTCAGTGCAGATATGAGGGATCTAAAATGGACGTCTATGAGACAGGACGAAGAACCTTGGAGATCGGAGCACTAGAGGCTCATGATATGACAGGTGAAGCGGCTCTTACTAAGCTTATGTGGATACTTGGTATGACCAGTGACCTTTCAGAGATTAGAGACTACTACTCACTTAACATCGCTGGGGAGATGACTATTAAGTGAGAATTAGAAAGCACCAATAAGAATAAAATAGATACAAGTGTTTATCTATAAAAAATGATTACAGTTTTAGCATTTGCAGAATGACAGAGGAGAAGTATGGAAAGAAAATATGATGAAAAACTAATGCAATTAATTAAAGCTGCAGCCAAAACAGCTTTTACAAATCTGATAAATGAATATCCTGAAATGTACAGTTACTTCACGGTTATCACCCCGCGCGAGTGTTCATCAATTTATGTTTCTGCAGTATCCAGGCAAGCCCGTTACAGAGTAGCAAAGGAAAGTAATTTTAAACGTACGATTGATGATCTGGCGTGGTCTTGGGATGAATCACTTTATAAAGCATATCAGTATGATGAACCTTATTTTCAAGAGTTGAAAGATGAACTTGAAATGCGTGCTGCAGCTGTAGCTGGGGCTGATGACAATGGCAAGGAAGAAGAACGTATAGAAAGATTAAACTCCATGATAGAGGCTATGCATCAGTTAGATGAGGAAGGCTTCTGGGGTACTGGAGAAGACAGGGTAAGAATCGTTATCAATGCAGAAATCGAAGGCTATACTGAAAGTAGTGCAATTAATGCAAAAATATTGAACGCTTCAAGTGAACAATTAGGCTATTATCTAGAGTGGTTAAAAGAAAAACAGGCATATATAATCGCAGAGCCAATAGTTAAAGAAGTGGTGGATCATTTTTCAAAAAAGGAATACGCTTCATTGAGCAATTTGGCAGTAGGCGAATGGGGAGTAGATGAACTGGAAAAATTCATGGAGGGATACCTTGAGTTAAATAACCTTAGTGGATTTGACCCATTTGGTGCGGAATGTATTGATCGTCCAGATAGGCATGACTATCGCCAGCTTAGATGTTTCGTATATAGTGATAACACTGGCTTTGACGTGGATTATGATCTGGCAGCAGAAGGTGAACTCTGTCCTTTTACTTTAGAAATGGAGTTTATAAAAATAGATGACTCAACGTATAAGCCGATTATCAAAAGATTGAACGTTTAATTTAATTATAAAGTTCAAATGACGGATAGAACTATAGGCTATTTGAACTGTGTTTGAATATTTATCTACAGACTGGCAATGGTGAAGTTTTATTTTATGCTTTTAATCACTAATAATTAATTTAGAAAACAAGAGATTCAAAAATTATTGGAGGAATATGGGACTTCTGGATTTGTTTAAAAAGAATGGAAATAATATAGATTGAGAGAACTGCTTTGATGCTTTAGTAAAAACATTTGAGCCATCAAAAGATATGAAGAAAACATCTGAACACATATTACAGACATGTGGCAAGGCGGGCTTTCCTAAGGAACTGCTCGACTTTATGTCAGAATATGGCTTTGGCAATTTTGGAGATGGAATACTTAAGCTCATCGACCCTGAAGACTATATGAACAGTCTGTATACATGGCTTGGAGGAGAGGATTTTAGCTGCTTCAAGTTGGCGGCTGAGTGTAGGCAACTTGTAATTGGAATGAATGACATGTACACTAGTGTAAATTGCAGGTGAAGTTTGGAAAGGATTTTTAATGATTAAAGCAGTAATTTTTGACATGGATGGAACATTGTACGATACAGAGGCTGTATACAGGAAAGCCTGGCTCAAGGCAGGAATTCCGGATGAATTTTATTTACAGCTCATAGGCAGAAGTCATGTAAATATCGTGCAGATGCTTAAGGATAACGGCTACGACTCAGACAAGATATATGAACTTAAGAATAAATACACTGAGGAAGAAATAAGAAAAGGAATCCCGATCAAGGAAGGAACATTAGAGACCCTTAAATGGTGCAAAGAAAACGGCCTTCGCACAGCAATAGCTACATCTTCAGCTAAGCAGGTTGCCCAGAGATATCTTAAAGATACTGACATGGAATCTTACTTTGATCAGATAATAAGTGGTAATCAGCTTGAAAATGGTAAGCCTGCTCCGGATATCTTTATTTATGCAGCAAAAGAACTTGGAGTAGATGCAAGTGAATGTATGGTGGTAGAAGACAGTTTCAACGGAGTACGCGCAGGAAAGGCAGCAGATATGCTTACAGTTATGGTTCCTGACCTGATTCCGGCAGATGATGAAATGAAGAATCTTGCTGATGAAATACTTGGAAGCTTAAAAGAGTTTCCTGAGTATGCAGAGAAGTTTATAAAAAATTAAGTACTTTTTATCTATAAATATGCATTGGATATATTTATTTAGCGCGCAATCTATAATATAATTGTTAGGTGCGACTTACAGTCGAGATCATTTTTTTACAGGAGGAATTAAGTATTATGAAGATCGGTATAATCGGTTACGGTAACCTTGGAAGAGGTGTTGAGATAGCAGTTAACGCAGCGCCTGATATGGAGCTTGTTGCAGTATTTACAAGAAGAGACCCTTCAACAGTATCTATCATCTCTAAGGATGTACCTGTAGTTAATATAAACGAAGTTGCAGACTGGAAAGATAAGATCGATGTTATGGTTCTGTGCGGTGGTTCAGCAACAGATCTTCCTACTCAGACACCTGAATACGCTAAGCTTTTCAACGTAATTGACAGCTTCGATACTCACGCACGTATTCCTGAGCACTTTGCAAATGTTGATAAGGCAGCTAAGGAATCTGACCATGTAGGTCTTATCTCATGCGGTTGGGATCCAGGTCTTTTCTCACTTAACAGAGTATATGCTAATGCTATTCTTCCTGATGGTAAGGACTACACATTCTGGGGCAAGGGCGTAAGCCAGGGTCACTCAGATGCTGTTCGTCGTATTGAAGGCGTTAAGAATGCTAAGCAGTACACAATCCCTGTAGAAGCAGCTCTTGAAGCTGTAAGAAATGGCGAGAATCCTGAGCTCACAACTCGCGACAAGCACACAAGAGAAGTGTTTGTTGTTGCTAAGGAAGGTGCTGATAAGGCTCGCATCGAAAAAGAGATCAAAGAGATGCCTAACTACTTTGATGAATACAATACAACTGTGCACTTCATCGATGAGGATGAGTTTAATAAGAATCATTCTGGCATGGCTCATGGCGGATTTGTGTTCAGAAGTGGCAGAACAGGCGTTAACAAAGAAAATAATCACATCATTGAATATAGCTTAAAGCTTGATTCAAACCCGGAATTTACTACAAGCGTGCTCGTAGCTTATGCAAGAGCAGTTAAGAGAATGTATGATGAAGGACAGCGCGGATGCAAGACAGTTCTTGATGTACCTCCGGCATACCTTTCAGAAAAGAGCGGAGAGGAACTCAGAGCTCACCTTCTCTAATTGGCACGCTTAGATACTTTTTGTATCTTGGTGCTTATTAGGCATACATAATGGCAGATTAATAATCCCGGTGTTTTGCTGGTACTATATTCTTATGGTATCGTAATTAATAGCGAAGCATCGGGATTTTTTATTACAAGAAATGGAGAATTGTATGAGATTTAAAACAAGAAGCAGTATGGTTTTGTTCTTTTTGAGAGGAAGCCTGCATTTCTTTTTCTGTGGAATAATAGGATCCCTTCTTGTCGCATTCCTTGATATGATCAATCCCAAGATCATTCAGTATACGGTTGATTACTGTATTGATGATAAGCAGTCTAAGCTTCCGTCTTACATGAATTATATTATGCAGCAGCTTGGAGGGCGCGAGGTTATAAGACATAACCTTGGATACATCGCTCTTACTATCATATGTATTGCTTTCGTTGCTGCAATATTTCGATACCTTTCCAAAGTTTTTAATACAAAAGGTGCAGAGAAGCTTGTTGAGACTATGCGTAATACTCTCTTTGAGCACATCTTAAAGCTGCCTTATTCCTGGCATTCAGAGAATCACACAGGTGATATCATTCAGAGGTGTACTTCTGATGTTGAGACTATTAAAAACTTCCTTTCAGGTCAGCTTGTGTCTTTTTTCAGAGTTGTGATAATGATAAGCCTGGCTTTGTACTTCATGTTCTCTATAGATGCTAAGCTTTCGCTTATTGCTATGACTCTGTTCCCGGTGCTTATACTGTATTCATTCTTTTTCCATAGAAGAATAGGTGATGCATTCAGAAGGGCAGATGAACAGGAAGGTAAGCTTTCAGCTATAGCGCAGGAGAACCTTACGGGAGTTCGCATTGTAAGAGCCTTTGGACGAGAGCAGTATGAGAAGGATAAGTTCACATCCTACAACGACGACTACACCAAAATGTGGACTCACCTTATGAAGCTTCTGTCTGCATTCTGGGCATCCAACGATCTTATATCAGGTCTTCAGGTTATGATCGTAACTGTAATGGGTGCTGTCTTCAGTGTACAGGGACATATCACGGCGGGAGAATTCATAGCCTTCGTATCCTACAATGCAATGCTGATCTGGCCTGTAAGAATGCTTGGAAGAATTATATCCGAGATGAGTAAGGCAGGCATTTCTATCGACAGGGTCAGATACATCATGAACAGTCAAGAGGAAGCGGATGCAGAAGATGCTATTGAATGTCCTATAGACAGGGATATCGTGTTTGATAATGTATCTTATGCATTTGAAAAAAGTAGTAAAGATGCAAATGGCAGCGATATTACTGATGAAAATAGTAATGATAAGAATATTAAAAATGAAAATGATATAGATACAAAAGAATCAGAAGGAAAAGATACCGCGGAAGCTCAGGAAATCCTCAAGAATGTCAGCTTTACAATTAAAAGCGGCACAACCCTTGGAATCCTTGGCGGAACAGGTTCAGGTAAGTCTACTCTTATGTACCTTCTTGACAGGCTCTACGACCTTCCAAAGGAAAACGGCACTATTACCATAGGCGGAGTTGATATAAGGAATATCAAGAGGTCATGGCTTAGAAAGAATCTGGGATTTGTACTTCAGGAGCCATATCTTTTTTCAAGAACATTGTCAGAAAATATCGGAATCGCAGCAGGTGATAAGGGCAGCGTAAGCATGGACAAGATAAGGCATGCTTCCAAGATAGCAGCACTTGATGAGTCTGTTGAGAAGTTCCCGTCAGGATATGATACCTTCGTTGGTGAAAGGGGCGTAACACTTTCAGGTGGTCAGAAGCAAAGAACTGCCATTGCGCAGATGCTTATAGAAGAGCCGCCTGTAATGATCTTCGATGATTCACTTTCGGCTGTTGATACTCAGACTGATGCCCGCATTAGAAAGGCACTTTCTGAGAACATCGACGATGCGACGGTTATTCTTATATCTCACAGGATCATGACCCTTATGCATGCGGATAATATCATCGTCCTTGATAAGGGCAGGATAGTAGAGCAGGGAACTCATGAAGAACTGATTGCTAAGAAGGGTATATATTATACCTGCGCTAAGCTCCAGGGACTTGATGTTCATCCTCCCAAAGAAGCGTGACATGAATCGAAATAAGATAAGAACCCACGAACTTAAAGTATAAATCGAGCATTTACTGCTAATTACAATGAGGCAATAAATGCCATGTATGAGGTTAATAATGAATACTAAAGATAAAAAAGGCGAAGAGAAGAACGAGTTCAAGACACTTCCGCTTCTTGGAATCCCGAAACTTCTTCCCTACATAAAGCCATATAAAAAGACCATCATAATAATGATGACCCTCGGCATGTTAAGTTCTCTTGCAGACTCGGCATACCCTTTGTTCAACCAGTATGCCATCAATAACTTTATAGGCAAGGGAACTCTTAATGGACTTGCTGCGTTTATTGCAATGTATATCGTAGTCCTTGTCCTTCAGACTATCGACAACTATATAACAGTAGCCATGTGCGGCAAGGTCGAGATGAGCGTTAACAGAGATTTAAGAAACGCGTCGTTTTCACATCTTCAGGAGCTGTCACTTTTTTACTTCAATACCAACAATGTAGGTTATATCCATGCAAGAGTTATGAGTGATTCAGGCAAAATTGGTGAAATGGTAGCCTGGAGATTCATGGATATCGTATGGCAGCTGTCCTACATAATCTTCGTACTCATAATGATGCTGGCCATCAACTGGAAGCTTGCACTCATAATCCTTATGCTTGTACCTGTTGTTGTAATCCTTGTAGCTATCTTCCAGAAAAAGCTCCTTGCGATCAACAGAAAGATAAGAGAGATAAATTCCAAGATCACAGGTAACTTCAACGAAGGTATAACAGGCGCATCCTCCATCAAGACACTGGTTGTTGAAGATAAGATCCAGGAGGATTTTGAAAAAGATACTGATAAGATGCGAAGAACTGCCGTAAAGTCAGTTCGCTATTCAGCCTTTTTTACCGCAATAGTAACTCTGGTTTCTTCAATGGCTCTCGCCATAGTCCTTTGGTATGGCGGAAACCTCTCTGTTGAAGGTCTTATGACGATTGGAACTATCTCTGTATTTGCTTCCTATGCTCTTGGCATCATGGAGCCTATTCAGAACATAGTTGTGACCTTCTCTGAGATCATTGCAATCCAGGTTAACATCGAAAGATTCACAAGGCTTATGGAGACAGAATCTGATGTATCAGACAGACCAGATGTCATCGAGAAGTATGGAGATACCTTTAATCCGAAAAAAGAGAACTGGGAAGAGCTTAAGGGTGATGTTGAGTTTAAAGATATTACTTTCTGTTACCCGGACGGTGAAGAGAACGTCCTTGAAAACTTCAACCTGAAAGTTCCGCAGGGCACAAGCGTAGCCATTGTAGGAGAGACTGGTGCCGGTAAGTCAACACTTGTAAATCTTGTATGCAGGTTCTATAAGCCTACAAAGGGGCAGATCCTTATCGATGGTCACGATGCCGCGGACAGATCTATAGGCTGGCTCCATAACTCTATAGGATACGTGCTTCAGACACCGCATCTTTTCTCAGGATCCGTAAGAGAGAACCTTAAGTATGGTAAAGAAGATGCTACCGACGAAGAAATCTGGAAGGCACTTGACCTTGTTGCGGCAGGAGACGTTGTAAGAAGGATGGAGAAGGGCCTTGACAGCGACGTTGGTGAAGGCGGAAATCTTCTTTCCACAGGAGAGAAACAGCTCTTGTCATTTGCAAGAGCGATCCTGTCAGATCCAAGGATACTGATACTTGATGAGGCAACAGCTTCAATTGATACTGTTACTGAGAAAAAAATTCAGAACGCTATAAAAGTCATGACCAAGGGCCGTACCACTTTTGCCATAGCTCATAGATTATCAACCATCACAGACTCTGATGTGATACTGGTTGTTGATGACGGAAGGATCGTTGAAAGCGGCACCCATGAAGATCTTATGATCGCCGGTGGAAGGTACTACGAACTCTTCACAAGACAGTTCGATGACCTTGTAGTTAATAAATCAATTGAAAAAGCACTTGCACATTGACAAGAAAGTAATTACTATAAGAAAAGTTGAAACGTTTGGTCAAAAACTTTTTTGTCAAAAAACTTTTTGTTTTAAAAAGGAGTCATATGGAAACATCTGCTAAGTTACCTGAGCTATTCGGAAGCATGGTATTCAATGAGGAAACCATGAAAGAACGTCTTTCCAGTGCATCTTATGACGCATGGAAAAAATCTGTTACTGACGGAACACCACTTGAACTTTCTACAGCT
>JAEEGH010027823.1_pt1 | contig 11170 bp, 7 predicted proteins | sample 9134181 | NCBI WGS metagenome assembly JAEEGH01 (sample SAMN16246544, study PRJNA631951) | gut metagenome | biome: gut microbiome; feature: rumen; material: DP-attached | host: Bos | place: Iran: Karaj | collected 2018-10
TCGTTCTCGAAGCGCCGCACCCCTCACCGCTCTCGGCCTTCCGGGGATTCATCGGCTGCGGACATTTCAAGCAGGCGAACGACTACCTCGCCGCCCACGGACAGTCCCCCATCGTCTGGTAGCTGCACGCCCACTTCGTGTTCCGCGTTCGCGGCGCGCGCCTCGATAGCCCCCTCAACGCGCCGAGATTGGCACTTCCGCGGCAAAGGCGCGGTCAACCGCTTCCGCAAGGGCGGAAAGCCAAATGCGATAAGCCGCATCCGACGGGTGAATGCGATCCGGGAACATCGCCGGTGTCGTCCACTTCGTCTCCGGGTCTGCGAGCCTGTCGGAGATGTCGAGCCAAACGACCTTTTCGCCGTCAGCGAACGTCTTGAGTATCTCATTCGTCCGATCATTGCGTGCGCGAGCTTCTGCATGACCCTTGTCATCGACGCCGCGTCCGCGCGGGAAGATTGCCGTGAGGATGATCTTCGCCTGCGGCTGGCGCTCGCGGATACGGGCGAGGATGGCCTTCACCCCAAGCGCCGTCTCCCAGGGATATGTGGAGTCTCGCGTTGAATTGTTCGTTCCGATCATCAGGACGATGGCCTTGGCGCTGTAGCCGTCCAGCTCGCCATTGTCGATGCGCCAGAGCACATTCTCCGTCCGGTCGCCCGCGAAACCGAGATTGAGCGCCTTGAAGCGGTTGGTGAGCGCCGCCCAGCTCCCCGCCGCATACGGCTTCTCCTCCCAGTAGTGGGTGATGGAATCGCCAATCAGGGCCAGGTCACAGGTACCGCCCATCTTCGCAATCTCCGCCAGCTTCGCCTCGTGGCGCGGTCTCCACCAGCACCCGCCCCTTGCCTTGCTGTATGCCTTGAAACGTGGATAGGGAATTGTTGTCGCCGGGCTTACGGGCGGATGCTCCGTTCCGATCTGAGACCGGATGGAATACAGATCGCCCTGCACTTCCCGCAACGCCCCTGTCAGCAGTTCATACGGCTCATCGCGCAGGTTGACGAGACCATAGTTGCAGTCCTCCCCATCCTTCATCTTCCAGCGGCCGAGCGGCGGCTCGTCAACCCAACGGAAATGGACGTAGCCGACGACCGCCGGCTCCGACAGCATCGTCCGCGCAAACAGAGCGCTTGCCGCCGCCCGTTCCCGCTGGGTCGGGACGCGCTGTCCTGCGCCTTTCCTGCAGGGGCATTCAGTATCGAGCGCCGGATAGGCCCACTCCGTCACGATCAACGGCTTTCCCGCCATGCGGCACACGTCGCGGATCTTGGCGGAAATCGGCCGCGTGTCGCCGCGGAATCCGGCAAGCACGACCTGGTTCGTGAGATCTGCGGGCGGATAGGAGTTCACGCTCATCGCATCGTTCCATTTCCCTCCCGCCTCCCAGGCGATGTCCGGCGTGGACCGGAAACCGGCGAACCGGCAGCCGAGCACAAGATGGTTTGGCGCCGCCTCGCGGATCGCGGAAGTGGTTATGCGGTAGTACGCCGAAGCGACGAGGCGCAGGAAGTCCTGTTTCACGCGCACGTCAACCCTGTTCGTGACGGAGAGCCCTCGCGCCGCGAGAAAATCCTCGAGAGCCTTGCGCCCCGAATGCCCTGCGGGAAGCTTCACAACGGCATCATAGATCCCCGTTCCGGCATGGGCGTCGTCAGACATTCCGTTGGCGTCCTGCTTCACCGCTCCACGCCAAGTGATCTCGTTATCGGTGTACCAACCCACGATCCAGGGATTATCCCGCTCCTTTGCGCAGACCTTCGCAGCCATCCTGCGGCAGTATCCCTCGAAGTCCGGATGGAACACGTTCGGGAAGATGCCGGGGAATTCCACATTGTTGAGAAGATTGGATTCGTTGTTCGGCTCGCCCCTGGCGAACGACTTGCCCATCTGGATCACGCGGGTGCAGGCGAGGCCACCGCCCACAAGACCCTTCGCAGGGGGATCCCATGTGGAAATCGCATTGAAGTTCCATTCAAGAAGTCGACTGGAGACATCTTTTGCCCACCGGGCGCGATCCTTGCCGTATTTCGCCTCAAGCGTACGGGTGTAGGGCGAATATCCGAGCGCAGGGCAGGCATCGCCCGCCATCCGCGACGGGCCGTTGTTCGCGGCGAGGAAGAAACCGTGGCCGCCCGGCGTGACAAATCGCCATACGCCCTTCTCGCCCTGTTCTATGCGGAAGAATCCCGTGGCCCGCGAAACCGTTCCCGTGTCGCAGCGCAGACCTTCAAGTTCCGCATTGGCACCACGCAACCCCGAAATGACTGCGCACAACAGCAGGAAAAACATTATCTTACGCATCTGTACCTGCCCATTCCTTCAACGGCGGTCGTTTCCGCCCCCGTCACATTCTGTACCGATACTTCAGGACGATCCCCCCAATATCGCACAAGCGGCGCGGACGCCCCGTTGATGACAACGTTGGTGACCGAGAGGGTGCGCACCTTGACGGCGGAGATCACCTCCGGCTGAGTCTCCGTGAAGCCGATGGAGCAGTCGGTCATGGAGAAGTCGAGTGGCAACGTGCATTCCGGACCGGTTCCGCCGTTGAGCGCGATCGGGAGTTCAATCCCCGTCGCCCTCACCCGTTCGAACCGGATGTCGGCAAGCGGCCGCCCCTTCTGCCATGTTTCGGCACCAAAGTTATACTTGAAGAGGCGCGCGGTGTTCTCCACCCGGCAGTTGCGCACGACGATGTTCCCCGGCTGGTCGACGACCGGCGATGTAACATCGCAAAAGTACCGGAAGAATGCCGACATCGAATGCCGGCCGGCGACCGTCGCAGGATCCCACAGCCCGTCACGCTTCGGCTGCGGCGAAAGCGAGCCCCTGAACACGTACTCGCACGGGCCATGCGCATAGACGTCCTCGATGAGGATGTCCCTGCCCCCGAAGCGGAACGTGCTGCATGCGCTCGAGAGATCGCAACGGCGTACGGTGACGTTCCGGTTCGCATAGCCGGCGATGGAATCGTCGCCCGTGTGTATGAAGCAGTCCTCCACGAGCGCGTCCGAGCATTCGCGGATGTGGAAACCGTCGTGCCCGGCCAGCATGGTGACATGGGAACAGGTTATGTTGGCGCACCTCTGGTGGCGAAGCGCCCAGTTGCCGGTGTGGCGTATGGTGAACCCACGATAGACGATGTTGGTGGAATCGAACGCGGTAACGCCGTGCACGCCACGATACCGTTCCTCGCCGTCTGGGTTGTAGCCGTTCGCCCCGTCTATCACCGAACCCGGTTCGCCGACGATCGCAACATCGCGCGCATTGTGTATGCGGATGATGGCATCGTTCCAGGGCGCCAGCGCATCGCGGATGAACGACTTCTTCGGCGACCGCCAGGAGGCATTCTTCGCGGCCTCCGCCGCAACGTCAATCGGCTCCACCGTATCCCGCTGGAGTGTGCGGAAATCGGCGGAATCGCGGCTGGCGAGCAGCGCGACGCCAGATTCGAGGTGCAGTGTGATCCGGCTCCGCAGACGGATTCCCCTTATCGGATAGGATCCTTTTGAGAGGCGCACCGTTCCGCCACCCGCACGGAACGCCGCATCGATCGCGCCCTGTATCAACTCCGTGGCATTCGTGAAGTTGCGCCAAGGGCCAACCTCCCAGTCGTGCACATGCGTTGGCCCGACCACGCGCCATACGCCATCGCCATCGGCGAAGTATCGTCCCTCTTCCGCCGGACATCCGCACCAAACGGCGACGAACACCAGAAAAAGCATGGCTACATATTTCATTGGCCAATCCCGCTACCGGATGATGAAATTAAACCCCACAGGATCCTTCCCGACCTCCAGCGCGAAATAGTCGAGTCGCATCCATGTGGCACTTGGCGTAGGATAACTTTCGACGATTTCCGTCTTCAACATGAATTCGTTTTCTCCCGCAAGCAACGTCCCGGGCGGCAGTTTCACGACAACCGGCTTCGGGCGGTTAATCGAATCATTGCTCAGGCATGGCCGGCGGAAGCGTTCAATTCCGTTCACGAACATCACCAGATCGTAGCTCTGGGCAGGATAGCCATGCGGGCGCGTCTTGAACACGAATTGCCGCTGCGCGGCATCCTGCCCGTCCACGTTCGCATACAACTTGACCAAACGCGCCTGCGATATGCCGCTTCGCACCGTCTTCCAGCGGTTGCTGGAAAGCTCCGTGACGTAATACTCCTTCGTTCCCGCGTTGGTTGTAATGTCGCCTCCCAGTTCGGAATCCGCACCGTTAACCCATCCGAGCCGCCATGAGCCGGAAATCTCGATCTGCGACAGTTTCACCGGATTGGCGCCGTTGTCCGTACGGACAAGATCGAGCATGTGAAGACCTTCGGTGAACAGTTCGGCAGGAGCATGGCGAGAGGCCCTTCCCTCCGGAACCACGGACATTGGCTTCAGAGGCACCCCGTCTATCTTCAACGCGAACGTTCCGCCCGCAGAATCCGCCGTCGTAGAAATACGCACCTGTTGCGGGAGGTTTGTGCACGTGTCTGGCACCTTGAACGGGATGCGGAGCGTTCGCCCGGCTTCGATTCCAGCAGGAAACGCCGCAAGGTCCTGCAGGTCAGCACACACTTCAGTCACCGTGCCGGTCGTCTCTCCGGAGAACACATCTGCGCCGTAGCCTCCGCCAACGGTCAGTACGGACGGATTGTGAAAAGCCGATTCCAGAAAACCCTCCGTTCCGAACGCCTCCTCCACTTCCTCGGTGGAAAGCACGCGTTCCCAGTACGCCATCATCTGGACCGAACCACGCACGGGAAATGTGCCGCTGGAAATGCCGCCGTAGCCCTGACAGCACCCAACGTATATTTTGTTGTTGTAGGGTATGTCACGCCCTTCTGCAAAGCTAAACGAACCCGATCCCCAGACAAACGACTCCATGCCGGGCGCTTTTACGCCCATGCGCATGGTGCCACGATCCATGGAAACCGCCATCTCCACCCACGTTTCCCGCAAAGTCCTGCACGTGTCATTGGTAGGCGAATCAAAGTTGATTGACTTTGCTCCGTTGTTGCACAGGAAACCAAACTGCTCACTTTCAGGATAGTATCTCACGTAGAATCCCTGCTTGGTGGACTCGCCGCCTTTGTAGCCGCAGTCGAGGACGGACACAAACGTCTTGGTCGTTGGCTGGCTCTCGTCCATGCGGAATCGGAGAAGCATGGTGTATTGGTTTGTCGTTGCGGCGAACGGCAGCTTGATGTCCTCCTCCCTCACACCAGGATTGCCGTTGCTGGCTATGCCCGGAATCTGCGAAAGATAGATGACGCGCTGATTCGGAAACGTGCGCCCGCTTGTTGCGCTGACGACCGTCTCCACGCGATTGGATGCACCCGGATTGCCTGTGCGGACGCCGCCGCCATGCGTCGGCGAATCGGGATTGGCTGCATGACGGATATCCGTAAGCTCGCCATTCTCAAATACGCCGTCGTTGTCCTTATCCGTGCCGCCCATGTACCAGGCCGTGCAGTCCTGCCACACGTCACCATAGATAGACGCAGACGCTAAAGACAGACACGCAAAAATCACATTCGTCGCTTTCATTCGGCTTATCTCCCTTTAAGATTTGCCGTGGATTATACAAAATCGGTCAAGGCAAGACAATTATACGATTCGTCACAAAACATTGCTTTTTGCGACAGATCGTGTTATACTCAACGCCATGCAGCAAAGGAAAAATTGCCAGTTCAACGTGATCCTACTGATCTATACGGACAACAAACCAGACCGGGACCGCATGCGCGGCATTCTGCGCTTCACGATGACGCACCCAGAATGGAACGTTCTGATCCTGCCTGGACATCCCGCCAATCAGGTATTTCTCGATACCGCATCGTGGAATCCGGACGGGATAATTACAAACGATCATGGACTCTCCCGATTCGCCAATGGCCATGTCTGCCAATGGACAAACGTTCCAAACGCCGTTTTGACGGACACGATCACGCCGTCGCCGATACTCGCCACACAACGAAACGCATTCATAGACGACGACAACAAGGCCATCGGACATGCCGCCGCCCGGTTCTTCCTCGTGCGCGGCTTCCGCCATTTCGCCTACGTGCCTCCGCTCCTGCCGAGGCGGTGGTCAAACGAGCGGGCGCAGGCATTCACAGAAACCGTCACGGCGGCCGGGTGCACCTGTGCGACGTTCGAAGACGAAAAAAGCAGGTCCGACTGGGGCGTAATAGAGCAAAGGCTGGTTTCCTGGCTTCATGCACTGCCGAAACCATGCGGACTTCTTGGCGCAAACGACGACCGAGCCATTCAGGTCCTGCGCATCTGTGAACTGGCAAAAATCAGCGTCCCGGGACAGATTTCAATTCTCGGCGTGGACAACGATGAATTCACCTGCACCTTTGCGCGCCCCTCCCTCTCCAGCATTGAACCGGAATTCGAACACTGCGGCTATCTCGCAGCCGAGACGTTGCATCACCTCATGACGGGAGGGAAGCCTCCGGAGCAAATCATCCGATACGGAAATCCGCGCATCGTCGAGCGAGACTCCACACAGGATCCGCGCGGAACGGCACGCATTGTCTCCCGGGCCAAGAGCTACATCTCCGAATATGCCGCCAGCGGCATCACAATCCAAGATGTCGCCGCCGCGGCGGGCGTATCCACGCGAACGCTCGAACGCCGCTTCGCCGCAGTCGGCGCATCATCTCCGCAGGAAGAACTGGTTGCCGTCCGCATCGCGCTCGCGCAGAGATTGCTGCGCGATACGACCACACCCATCGGAGAGATCGCCTCACTCTGCGGTTTCGGCTCCGACATCTATCTCAAGATCGCGTTCAAAAAGAGATGCGGCATGACCATGCGAGAATACCGCAACTCCGGCAGACAGTGAACGATGGCGGACTCTTCAAGAGGCCTGGATTGGCACCTTCAGAAGAACACATTGAAAGAATCTTTTCAGGCCCCCCGCATGGTTCACCCTTCCAGGACAATGCTGGCGTTGCTGCCGCCGAAGGCGAATGAATTTGAGAGCGCGCGATGAATCTCGCCCGCGCGAATCTTCCGCCAGCAGATGGCCGCCTCCACCGCACCCGCCGCACCAAGACAATGCCCCGTCCGGGATTTCGTGGATTCCACCGTCAGCGGATGAACCGCATCGTCCTGCCGCAGCGTGTCGCCAAACAAACGGCGGACGGCCTTCATCTCCATCGCATCGTTCGCCGGCGTACCGGTGCCGTGCAGATTGACGTAATCAACCGCATCCGGCGCGCAACCCGCGTCTTCAAGCGCCGCCCGCATGGCGGCCTCGGCGCCGCGCCCCTCTGGTTCCGGCGCCGTTGCGTGATACGCATCGGATGATTCGCCGGCGCCCGCGAAAAACACCGTGCGTCCCTCGGCCACTCTGTCATCCGCCGCGCGTTCCATCAGGAACAGCGCCACGCCCTCGCCAAGACAGATTCCATCACGATCGTCGGCAAGCGGACGGCAAATGCCTTGCGACAGCGCCCCCAACGCATGGAACCCGTTCATGGCGAATCGGCAGCGCCCATCCACGCCACCGACAATCGCGGCATCGCAAAACCCCGCTTCAATCAGCCGTCGCGCGGCGGGAAACACTTTCGCCGAGGAGCTGCAAGCGGTCGAGATGGTGTAACAAGGACCTTTCGCCCCCGTCGCCTGCGCCAGATACGCGGAGGGCGAACCCAACTCCAGCATGGAGAAACGGAACGCTGCCGGAAACGGTGCGGGCGCTTCCGCCGAACGGTCCAACGCCTGATCGATATTGTTCTCCGCTTCATCGACACCCGTGTTGGAAGCGCCCAGCACGATCGCCACCCGCTCGCTTCCATAACGGGCGAAGGCGGCTTCCAGTTGGGGTCTTAGATCCTCAACGGCCCACGCCAGCAACTGGCACGAACGGAAGTTGAATTCCGGGTCGGCGATTTCCGGCAGCGGTTCCGTCACACGCCCGAAGTAGAGCGCGCGCCCTGGCACGTCTCCCTCGATCCGCACGAGTTCATCGGCAAAAAGCGCCGAACAGCACGAAAGCGCAACCTTCATTTCCAAATGCGATCCCAAATCCCTACAGCCGCTTCAGCATCTCCCGTATGGAGCCTTCGCGCGCCTCAATCGATTCGCAGAGGCGGAACTGCACGCGGGCGCGATTCAGGTTCTGGCCTGGCTGGCGCGTCTTGAAGTACCGGTCGCCCGCCAGATAGTCCTGGAAGAAGCGGAGCCCCAGCTCGAACGGCAGCAGACGAACGGTATCATAAAGGTATTCCCGATCCGCCTCCGTCATGAACGCGCCGGCCTCCCGCATGTAGCCTTTCATGAAAGCGAGGAAAAGGTTTTCGTCGAAGGCGACCTTGCCGAGGTTCGACTCCTCTTCGCCGGCGGGGTTGCAGATGGAACGCACGGCATCGCCCACGTCGATCTGGACGAGTCCCGGACTCACGGTGTCGAGATCGATCATGGCGGTCCCCTTGCCGGTGAAGTCGTCGATCATGATGTTGTTCACCTTCGGGTCGCCATGGAACATGCGCCGCTTCAGTTCACCGTCCCGCTCCGCCCGCTCAAGGCAGAGCGCGAGATCGCGCCGCTCGTCGATGTACTTGGCGAGACGCTTGGCCTCCACGGACGCACCGAGAAGCGACTGCGCGCGCTTGGACTTCAACGTGCGGTCGTACTGCTTCAGATAGCCGCTCGTCACGTGGAAGCCCGGCAGGGGATCCTCGATCGAGTTCGGCGGCATGTCCGAAAGCAGATAGTGGAAATGCCCGAGCGCGCAACCGCATTCAAGGGCATGCTCCGGACTCTGCGCGGTATCGAACGCATGCGACGAAAGGATGCGCGTGATCACGCGCCACACCTCACCCTTCTCGTCGCGGATGAAATCGCCGCCCTCCTTCGTCTTGATGATGCGCGGCATCTGCCACACGCGATCATCCAAGCCGCGCTTCGCATCGTTCTCGAGCTTCGCGTGGCAGTGCAGCGTGATCTTGTGCATGTTCGCCATGATCACTTCCGGGCGCGGAAACACGGCGCGGTTCACGCGTTGGAGCACCACCTGCGTCTCGGTGAACGTGTTGCGGTAAACCGCGAGGAACGTATCGTTGATGTTGCCGTTCCCGAACGGCACAAGCGTGACGAGCCGCCCCTTGATGTTGAAACCCTCCATCAGCACCGAAAGATCCATTTCCATCTCCTTTAACCTTTTAACCTTTTAATCTTTGGTAATGTCGCAAAGTTGGGGATGGGAGATAAGACTCTCCCCCTGAGACAGGGGGAGTGCCCCGAAGGGGCGAGGGGGTATGACCCCGCACCCCTGATCATACTCCCCCGGCCTGCGGCCACCCCCTCTATCTTAGAGGGGGAGTCTGCGTTCTCATAATATAATCCCCAACTTTGCGACATTACCTAATCTTTTAATCTTCTCATGCGCCCACGAATGTTTTCGCGGAAACCCTCCGCCGGCGCGAAGTCGATCCAGTGGTTCTCCCAATCCACCTTCACGACGCGCAGCCGCAGCGTGTCGCCGACCCGCCAGATCCGACGGCCATCCTCAAGCAGCATCCGCGACTCGTCGAAGTGCACGTAGCGTCTTGAGAGCGTGGAAACATGGACAAGCCCGCTGGTTGCCAGCGCCGGCACGTCCACAAAGAGCCCAAACTTCGTCACGCGGCCCACGGTGGCGTCGAACACGCCGCCGTTCTCCTCGATGAAGCGGAACTTCTTCACGTCGTGGAGCGACCGCTCCGCCTCGTCGGCGCGCTCCTCCTGCTCCGAGCAGTGCTTCGCCATGCGGTCGAGCACGGGCTGCGGCAGGCGTCCATTCCCCGTTACGAGGAAGTCGGCCAGCTGGCGGTGGAGGATCAGGTCGGGATAGCGACGGATGGGACTGGTGAAATGCGCATAGAAATCCTTGGCGAGGCCGAAGTGCCCGATGGACCGCGCATCGTAGCACGCACGCTTGAGCGAACGGAGCACCATCACCGCAATCGTCTTGCCGAGCGGATCATCCTTGATCCGCTGCAGGAACGCCGCGATGTTCTTTCCATGCGACAGGTCTCCGCACCGCACGCCGATCGCCGCCAGATCGGCCCGCAACTGCTCCAACCGCTCCGGGTCGGGCCGGTCGTGGAAACGGGCGAGGATCTTGATCCCGCGCGACCACAGCTCCTTGGCCACGGCCTCGTTCGCGGCCACCATGCACTCCTCCACCATCTGGTGGGATTCGTCGTACGGACGCTCCGCGAGCCCAGTCATGCGCCCTTCATCGTCTAACAGGATCTCGGTCTCGGGAACTTCCAGATCGAGCGCACCCGCCGCAAAGCGTCGGCTGCGCAGCTGCTGCGCCAGTGTCCCGATTTCACGGATAACCTTCGTCTCCGGCGTTTTGCGGCCCCGTCCAACCAGGATGCCCATCACCTGCTCGTAAGTGTAACGGGCCTTTGAGCGGATGACGGACTTCGCGAACCGGCGTGCGATGCACTGTCCATTCTTGTCGAAGGTGAGGAAGGCCGAGAAGGTCAACCGGTCCTCGCCGGGCACGAGCGAACAGACGCCGTTGGAAAGCTCCTCCGGGAGCATCGGCACCACACGGTTCAGGAGATAGACGCTCGTCGAACGCTTGAACGCTTCGCGGTCGAGCGCCGTGCCCGGCCGCACATAATGGGAGACGTCGGCGATATGCACGCCGAGTACGCGGTTCCCCTTTCGGTCGCGCTCAAACGACAGCGCATCGTCGAAATCCTTCGCCGTCACCGGGTCGCAGGTGAAGATGAACTTCTTCCGCAAGTCGAGTCGCTTGTCGAAGAACACCGGCCCCGCCGCGCCGATGCGCTTCGCCTCGCGCAACGCGTCCTTCGGGAACCGCTCCGGCAGGTTGTACTGCTTCATCACGGCCTTCACGTCGTCCAAGGCCGTGAACCCCTTCACGAGCGGAAGCTTCTCTTTCCGCTCCCCCAGATTCTCATCATTTTTATTTTTCACGCCCGAATTATACCATAAGTTGAAGTGCCGCGAACGCCCGAGCCGCAAGAAGCCGAAATTGCCCTGTCTGGTTTGTGACGCGTACAGCGGCTTTTGGTATAATTGGCGCTCAAAAAAAGGAGTCGCTATGGCGAATCGGTTTCAGAGAGTCTTGGAGCGAATGTCCGTGCAGGCTGTTGCGCTCGCCTGCTGCATGGTGCTGCCCGGCGTGGCGCATCCGGAGG
>JAEEGH010027825.1_pt1 | contig 11169 bp, 15 predicted proteins | sample 9134181 | NCBI WGS metagenome assembly JAEEGH01 (sample SAMN16246544, study PRJNA631951) | gut metagenome | biome: gut microbiome; feature: rumen; material: DP-attached | host: Bos | place: Iran: Karaj | collected 2018-10
CTTATCCGGCTCATAATAGTAGTAATACTGATTTTTATCTGAGCCGTAAGAGATTTTCTCGGGAGTGATTATTTTTGGGACTTTCCCGATCTCTTTATAAATCGCTGAATAGCTGAAGCTTTCTCTCAAAAAATCATTCATAGCTAAGATAGTCCTCTTTGGTAATCTCTAAATGAATAATCCCGTCAGCCCTACCGATTTCCTTAAATCCGACAGCTTTATGTATGTTATACGCTGCGCTGCGAGTCTCTTCAAAATCATTGTGTAAACAGGATACTCCGTCCACCTTAAACGCGTGATCCAAAAGCAGACGAAGGCCCTGTTTTCCATAACCTTTCCCTCTCTCAGGTGCGTAGATTACGATTCCCATATCACACCAATCCTGATCCGGATTTTTGTGATAATTCACGTCTCCGACAAAAGCACCATCACTCTTTCTTTGAAGAAAAGCATAGAATCTCTCAGGCTCTTTTCCAATCCAGGACTTCTGTAAATCAAGCCACTCGGATTCCGGCTCCGGGATGCATCCGTCAGGCGGAAACCAAGGCGCGTTATAAGCCATAGTCTCCGGGTCGGACATCATTTTCACATAAAACCATCCGTCTTCATGACGGGGAATAAATAGCTGTAGATCACTCATTTTGAATTTCCTAGTATTCCTTTTTTACCTCTGTTACTTTGTATGTTTCCTTAAACTTCTCCAGATCCTTAGCATCTCTGATCAGCATTACCTCAGTAAAATGGCCGTCTTCCTTACTCTTAAAGCCTGCCACTTGCTCTCCGGTACAGATACTGCACTTAATTACAGCTATCTGTTTGTCAGAGTCAAAAGGAATGTCTTTGCTAATAGATTTCTGTTTCTTACCAAAATGAATAAACCCCATTTTCAAATCCTCACTGATATTTTTCTATTGTCCTTACAACAGCTGACAAGTACGTACTTCCGAAAAGGTTAAGATGGTTTGTAAGATGATACAGGTTGTATAAGTCTCTTCTGTCGCTATATCCCGGCACCTGATCGATCACACTAAAATACGATTCATAAAACCGTCTGTCAAAACCGCCAAAAAGCTCAGTCATGGCAATATCAGCTTCATTACATCCTACATAGACTGCCGGATCAATCAGCAATGGATTTCCATTTTCATCCGTCATAAAATTGCCTGACCACAGGTCCCCGTGTAAAAGAGCCGGTTTTTCAGGCTCAAATAAGTACCTGTCAAGACTATCAAGAAGCTTACTAGCATGCTTTATGGTGTCATCATCAAAATATTTACTTGCCAGCTCAAACTGAGGCCGAAGCCTGCATTCAGAAAAGAACTCTATCCAACCGGATTTAGGAGTGTTCTTCTGCGCTCCTGCTCCGATGTAATTATCACTTTGAAAGCCATACTTTCCTTCATGGACAAACAAAGACGTATCTGCCATATGCATGTTTGCGAGACAGATTCCAAGATTTTCCCAAAAGTCCGGAGCATAATAGGCTCTTTCTATATACTCCATCAGAAGAAATGAATACCCATCATCTGTTCCAACTGCATAGATATCAGGTACGCGAACAGCCTTGGTTGACTTTATCGCAGCAATTCCTTCCGCTTCAGCTCTGAAAAAGTCAGCATTTGAAATGCTGTTGGCTTTCAGAAAAAGAGATCCTCCATCCGAAAGTATCAGCCTATATGATTCATTTGCATCTCCACCATGGACTACCTGCCTGTCCACCACAGTGACGTCTTTTCCCCTGGCTAAATGTACAGCTTCTTTTAAAGAACTAAACATCAACAAATCAAATAATCCCACAATTATTTACCTTCAATCGCAGTTTATCATCCATTACATACTCTGGAATATATTTCGTTTACAATCTCGTCCTTGCTCTTGTCTTCCGTGATGGTAGTTTCTTTTATCATGTCCAGATAATCCTTTTCTTTCCACCACTTGCGCATCTCATCCGCACCAAACTCAGCTGCTTTTGATCTGGTATTATGGCGCCTTACAGTTTCTTCAAAAGAAATGTCAAAATAATACGCATATATGTCAGAACCATACAGTTCGATTACAGTTTCAAACAGCTCACGGTACCAGTCTGCAATAAATATCCCTTCCAATATGACTACTTCGCAGTGTTCACTTCCGTATTCAAGCATCTGCTTTATCAGTGGCAATGCAGGCGGATCTGTTCCATCCCTCTCTTTGAGCACTTCTCTTCTGATCATATCCTGTGACAGGACCATAGTGCCTCGTCCAAAAAGTTCCTGCAGCGCCTTAGCTACCGTTGTTTTGCCGCTTCCGGAGTTTCCGCGAAGCATGACCAATTTATGCATATTCGTACCTCACGCCATCCTTGGGCACATAAAATTCCGAGATAACTTATCATCGTAATTAAATCTCTTATTCGTTAATTTGGCAAATTTGCAAAAATGACTAGAGTACAGTATTTTGCATGCTTTAGTCACTTGAATCATACAATTTGCACTTTCAAATTGAAGAAAATTTGACTAAGTCAGCTGAAATCTATCACTTGAGTCACTCAAGCATCATTAGAATGAAGTTTCAAAAAGAGTGACTAAATTAGGGAATCATTGATGGTTTAGTCAAAAATTGAAAATATTTCGCTGTATGCCTTTTATAAATAAAAACATCTCTATAGGGCATACATTGTGGTGGCTGTGAAGGTTTTCCATACGCAATGTATACCTTTAATAGATAAAAAAGGCTGTTTAAGGCATAAAAAGATAAACCCAAGATCTGTGATATGGAAAAAATATGCCTTCAGAAAACATAAACACCTTGTTAAGGCATATTTCGAAAATTCCGCCCCACACTTTGTCATCGTACATAATCCTGAAATTTATAAATAACGTACGAGAAAACCCCTTCCGATGAAGTCGGTTGTGGGATGAATCGCCTTTACGCAAACATATGTTTGTGCTAGAATGAAAACATATCGGAACATTGAAAACTGTATATAGAGGGTTGCGCCACGAATCTAACAAATCAAGAACCTGTGGCACGTAAAATATACAAGGTGTTTGTTCCCGGCGCCACAAGCGCATCTAACAACATTTGCAAGTATGCCGAAGGGTTTTTCCCGACGGAGTAGTGGCACTGTGAACGTGCCTTACTATACTGCTTTGGTATTGTAGAAACCATTTCCGATGTTGTCGGTGATGGTAGTTCATATACGAACTTCCCAGTCTTCACATTGCTCATACTGTCCATTCTGTCCAATCTATGTGGTTGTACTTCATTACTTCATCAGCCTTTTTCATTCCGATCTTCTCATAAAAGCCTACAGCATCTTCATTGGCAATCAGATATACGGCTATATCCTTTTCACCACCGGCAATTTCATGTGCAGTCTTCATGAGCCTTGTGGCGATGCCTTGCCTCTCATAATTCCTGTCCACACCAAGGTCTGTCACATACAACCAATAGCAGAAATCTGTAAGTCCAAACAAAGCCCCAACAATCAGCCCTTCATCATTACGCGCAATCAGACTGATGGAAACATTCTTAACAAGCTTCCTGATTCGTTCTTCAAAACGCTCTTTTGGATATTGTGACCCCAAATCGGTTCTCTTTAAAAAATCAACATATTCTTCAGCAGTAATGCGTTCTTCCGTAATATGAATCTCATCTTTTTTCATTAAATATCTGTTTCCGTCATCACGAAAAATCTTATAGCCAAGCCTTTCATATAATCGAAATGCTTCAGTATTGGATTTCTCAACATGAAAAAGAATGTGCTGTATACCAATTTCTTGTGCATAGGCCTCTGCTTCGTGGATCAAAGAACTGCCGATACCTTGACTGCGATAATTCTCTGTGACAGATAAATCATCAAGGTAAACATAATCCATTTCATCCTCCCGATGAACTTCCACAGCTAAATATGCAACAACCTCATTATCTTCAGCTACAAAAAGCACATCCTCTCCGGGCGTCCAGTATCTGTCCAGATACCCTGTTTCATAACCTTGGACATCCTCAGTGTTATAAATGGTCTTAAGCATCTCAATGAACAATTCACGTATTCTCTTCTCATCTGCAGGCATTGCTTTTCTGATCATGTACCCCATTCCCCCTCCAACGATAATAAATAGATTAAAAAAGCTGATTCAGACATGTTTTATAGTTCATGATAATAAGGACAGATATTCTCATAATGTCCGTCCTTCATTCGAAAGCCTTCCGGTATGGTTCCGAGCTGCACAAAGCCCAGGCGCTCATACAGGTGCCTTGCATGGATGTTGCTTTCAACAACTGCATTGAATTGAAGAACTCGAAATCCAAGTTCTTTCGCTTTATTCAGGCAATCCAAAACCAATTGCTCTCCAATATGTCTGCCACGTGCATCTGACGATACAGCATAGCTTGCATTACAAATATGCCCACATCTGCCAACATTATTCGGATGCAGTATATATAAGCCAACTATCCGGCCATCATCTTCTGCTACACCGGTATAGCTCTGTGACTCAAAGAACTCTTTTCCTGAGGCAGAATCAAGGAATTCTTCCTGTGGAAATGCTATTCCATCTTCGACAACCTCATTCCAGATGTCTATCATCTGCTGAAGATCTTTTTCATCATATTTCCGAATTATCATTTGAATGCACCTCGTCAGTATTTGTTCAATTTATCGTTCTATCCTTTTCCCTTCAGGAAATCCATTCTGATAAAAGCCTTTCCATTGGGAAGCGGGATCCTTGCTTGGAGTATGTCCTCATATCCTATCTCCTGCATTTTTGTTAAAAGAGATTTCTCATCCATCTGATGATGTACCTCATCCAGCCCGTCAAACGCATGCAAATACGGAGAATCTGATACCCACTGCTTATCATCCACATTGATCTGAATCAAACAAGAAACATATTCAGGATTTACTTTGCAAACCACTCTCTGAAATACATCATACCCAATATACTCTATAAGAAGGTTTGCTATCAGCAACTGCGCTCCGGGAAGCTGATCCGCATCGCTGATCAGATCTATCTTCAAGCATTTCAGTACATCAGACAAATATGCATATCGTTCCGAAACTATTCGAAGATAATCTTCATTGATATCCACTCCATAAACAGTCCGGTATTTATCCCGGCTTACATGTTCCAAGCCATTTCCACCGGCGACTCCAAGGACCATAGCCGTCGAAACCGGATAATCTTCAAACTGCTCCTTCATTATTGAATTCATAATTTGGAGTTGTTTAACAGAATCAAGGCTCATATGATTCTCATAATCATTCAAACTGATTTCTTCCCACGGATTACTCATAATTCTCCACTTTATTAGATCACCCCAGCAGCATACGCATTAATACTGTTCCTTCATTGTTCTCAAGTTCCTCAAACCCCATCTTCTTGTAAAGAGCATAACCTATGCTCATAACTTCAGGTTTTGTAGTAAATCTAACCTCTTTGAAATGAAGTTTTCTGCATTTATCAAGCATTGCATTAAGCATATGCCTTGCAAATCCATTCCCTCTATATTCGGGTTTTATATACAATCTCTTCGCCTCGGCACTATCATTATCTATCTTCTTAATGGCTATTGTTGCAACAGGCTCATTATCTTCATATCCCAACAATAACGCTCCATCTTTATAAAAGCCTTCCAGATCGGCTAACTCTCTATCGAGCGATACGAAGCAAGCTTCCGCTCCTTTTATTTTTGAGTATTCAAGGATCAGCTCTTTTGCTGCCTCATAATTATCACATTCTCTTATTTCAATCATCTTTCCACCTTCTTTTGAAACCATAATAGATCGTACCATCTGTCAAACTTCTTTCCGACAGACTTAATATGTGCCACTTGAGAAAATCCCTCCTTGATATGAAACTTATAGCTATCATGGGAGATGTACTCGTCTTCTTCATCAAGATAGGCAACTCCGGCAAGCATATTAATTATTCCCATTTCCTTAAGCTCTTTTTCCAATGCACTGTAAAGCATAGAACCGGCGCCACATCTGCGATAGTCCTTATCTATGTAGATTGAAGTACTCACAGTCCATGAATAAGCCTCTCTTGTACTATAAGCTCCGGCATAAGCATAACCAATGATGCTCCCCTCCTTCATACATACCAGATAAGGATACTTCTCTAAAGTATGACGGATTCTTTCTTTGAATTCTTCAACACTTGGGACGTCATATTCAAAAGAAACTGCTGTATTCAGCACGTAATAAGAGTATATTTCAACCAATCTTTCTGCATCCTCTATACGTGCCTTTCGTATCACAAAATCATTCATAATGTTCTCTTGTTAGTATTCTCCCTTAATTTATAATTCATGATAATAAGGACAGATATTCTCATAATGTCCATCCTTCAGCCTCCAATATACTTAACGCCCTGTCAAAGTTTTCTTCTTTTACCAGAACGTAATCGGTGTTGTAAGTTGATACAGCAAAAATGCTGATCTTATGGTCTGCAAGGATCCTGGATATTTTAGCCAGTATACCAACCAGTGAAAAATCCAGTGTTCCCTGAATGCGAAATCCTCTCCATCCATCATCGCGTTCTATCGTATCTGACGGAGTATTTTCCGTAATGCACACCAGCGACAGTTCTTCATCTGTCTTACCGATGAAATAGATCTCTGCATCCATATCTATGTCAGAGATATCTTTCACTTTGCAAACTGTTAATCTATACGGTATTTTCTTGAGTTCCATTCCCTTATCCCCTTCCGGCCTTAATATATTATAGCGCAAAAGTATAGAACACTTCAGGGTATCCGACTCCCATCTGCATAAGTTCATGCTCATGTTCAGACAGTGTTCCGCCCCATGATTCATAGACCTTTCGGGCTTTGGAATTGTCTTTTAATACGCCTATGACAAACTTATCTGCTTTATTCTCCTCTGCCCACTTTGTGAAAATGTCTTTTAACATAGTACCTACACCCATGCCCTGATATTCGGGACGAACATAAAGCGCAACGAGATCGGCGTAGTCGTTCTTAAAGTATTCATAATTCGAATCCAATACACCGAACATCAAGGCAACTATTTTCCCGCCTGCTTCTGCAACATAGGCAATTTTCCCTTCACCAAGAAACTTCTCTTCGGTAAATCCTTTAGCTCTTTCGTCTATAGCACTCTCACGTACTTCAAATAACTTCTCAGGAAAAATATGGCTGTATGCGACACGCCACACATCGTCAAGCAACTTATACCATTCATATCCGTCTTCTATACGAGCTTTCCTGTACTTGATTTTTTTCTGTTCCATTTACACCTCCCTTACTAAGTCCATTCCACACCCCGGCAACTATAAAAATAGCCCCATCAAACCCAAAATTTGATGAGGCTTAAACTCTGCATGAAACTGCAACTGTCCAGCAATTGCTATTCCTCATCACACGTATCGCAAATAAATCCCTGAAATAAATCCACGGATAGATCTGCATGCTGTCAACAGTAAAAATGGTCTTAATCAATAATCCAAAACATTATCGCCAATAATGAGATGCGCCACTCCATCGCGTGTTGTTACACCGATGCCATCAGAATATCCGGGCACAGCGATCTCGAATGTTTTGGCATCATCCAAAACCTCTTTTATGCTGTCGGGCGTTGTTCCCACAGAATAGAGAGTACCGTCAACGATGTAACAGAACCTGTCTTCAAATGGGTCCCATCTGAAATCGTATGTTGTAAACTTACTGTTGAACCCTATTTCTGTCAAAAGTACCGGCTCTGCACCTTCTTCTACATAATAGATTTTCCTTCCGTCCCTGACCCAGGCCTTAGTATGGTCTTCATCGCAGGCATAATCAAGTCCGGTGTCTTCTCCGGTAAAAAGCACGCTGCTCGTTATGTCTTTTCCATCATAAGCAACTTTATAGAGCATGCCATCATCTTCATACATGTAAGTCGGGCCATTCTCGGTAACAAGAGTTTCAAAGGTATAAGGGCTCCTGCTGCCCCTTGTTATATTAACAACTTTAGGGGTTTTTCCTTTAAGCGCGTAGCATTTATTCTCGTCAACGATCATCATTACATCGGAAAAAGAATCCGAATCCACAATATAATCTGACATATAGATGTCCTGTTCCTGAATAGCAACGCCATTTATCTTTATATATGACTTATGATTCACCAGAACAACCGGTTTTCTCTCACCTGCCCTGTAATACTTTATTCTGCCTTCGGTATCGATATAAACAATCTGCTTACAGTCCCTGGTCAGATAATCCTTATATATGTCCTTTTCACCGAGCTCCGTTACCTCTCCCTGATTGAGGCAATAGTACTCATTTTTGTCGGAAAAGAATATTGTCTCCCTGTCATTGGATATTGTCACAAGGACTTTTGCTTCTTCATCAACGCTGAAAATCTTCTCTTCCCAATCTATCCCTTTAACATATATCTTATTTGAGTCTGTTGAGAAGTTATACATAATAGTTTGTCCATCCGGTGAGATGCACACATTTGATATGTCAGGTCCCTGAAACATCAGTATTTCAGCATCATTTTTGACATCATAAATGTAGACCTTATCCTCCAAACCGGCATCAACCACGTAAAAGACATATCCACCTTCGAAACACATTCCGCCGAATCTGCAATTATCAGTAATCACCTTGGCATTTAAATCAGCGTCCAGGTAAACGCACTTGTGATTATCAATAAGCACAGCTTCCGAGCCATAGATATTCTTTGTCATCCTAAGCTCTTCGCCTTTTAAATTCCTATAGCCTTCAAGAACCTTTCCGTCGGAGTTAAAAATATATCCCCCGCCCTGATAGATAACAGGGCCGTCATACTCTCTTTTTGTAAATCCCTCATACTCAAAAGGAGCCAGTTCCTCATGTTCCTCGTATAGCTTTTCTGCGATTGGATTTGTATAGCTGTCAAACTCCTCCTTTACATCCGAATTCAACAGCGTAATTACCTTGTATCCTCCTACAAGTGATGCTGCCATGATCAGTGCAATCAAAATAATGACGACTGCATTTTTACCGTTACTTTTCATTCTTGTATTTCCTTAATCAAACTTTATTTTTTGCCTCTTCGATAGCATCTATAACATTGTCACAGAAGCGATCAAAGTCAGGATCTTCCTCATATTTATCGGGGTGTGCAAGCACATAGTCAAGAGCCATACGAACGCCCTTGTGGAAAGGAATATTCGTTGTCATCTGAGGTACGAGCCTCTTTAGCTTAGTATTGTCAAAGACAACGGAGACTGCCTTATCACCAAGGAGTCCTCCTCTGAAATCATATCCGTATTTCTCTCCCACATCGCTCAAAAACTCTGAAGACACATGGTACGGCTTAAGCTCAACTCCCAGTGCATCTGCGATGGTTTTGTATATCTGATCCCAGGATAAAATCTCATCACCGGTGATCTGGAACGCTTCACCGATGGCATGTCTGTTGCCCATAAGTCCTGTAAATCCGATGGCAAAATCGCTGTTAAATGTAAGTGCCCACAGAGATGAACCGTCTCCCTGGATGATAACGGGTTTACCTTCCTGCATACGTCTTATTACCTGATAGAAGCCCTTGTTGCCATGCACTCCAAGCGGAATATGTCTCTCATCATAGGTATGGCTGGGCCTTACTATGGTCACAGGAAAGCCTTCTTCTCGATATTTCTTTAAAAGAAATTCCTCACAGGCGATCTTGTTTCTCGAATACTCCCAATATGGATTAGCAAGGGTAGTCCCTTCTGTGATCACATAAGAAGCCGCCGGTTTATTGTATGCGGAAGCTGAACTTATAAAGATATACTGATCTGTCTTTTTATTAAAAAGTCTGTAATCACGCTCCACTGCTGCCACATCAAATGCAATAAAGTCGCTCACAACATCAAATGTCATGCCCTCAAGTTTACGGCTGACATCTTCTTCATCATTTATATCTGCAGTTATCTGCTTAACCGACGCAGGCACTTCGCTCTTCCTGTTTCCTCTGTTTAAAAGATATACCTCCCACTGAGGATCCTGGGCCAGTCTCTTTACTATTCCCATGCTTATTGTGCCTGTTCCGCCGATAAAAAGAGCTCTCATATTATTCCCTCCGTTTGCTTAATTCGCTATACCAATTAGCATTCCTGCTAAAACACAACCTGAACCAAAAACATGTATAACACCGTTCCGACTACTACACTTAAGATAGAATTTCTTTTCCACAAATACGAACCGATGACAACCGCCATCGCTATGATCTCCGGAATCGCATGTGGCGCTGAGGTAAAAGAAATATCCCTAAGGCAATACACAATAAGAAGCCCCATGGCAGTGTACGGAACAGTCCTTCCAAGATACATGATGTAATCAGGAACCTTCTCACCTCTTCCGAATATAAGCACAGGAACTATCCTTGTAGCCAGGGTAACAAGACCCATGATCACGATAATTATCAAAGCATGCCTGTAATCAACCATTGTGCACCTCCTCCGGCTCAATCTTTCTCCTTGCCAGTGTCAGCGTACCAATGATTATGATCATCGCCGGGATCAGGAAAAGATCTGTTCCAAATAATATCCTGCAAATAAGTGTAGCCCCAAGTCCCAGTATTGCAGGTATGTGATTTTTGGCATCAAGCCACTGCTGAATAAATACCGTTGTAAAAAGAGCTGTCATCGAAAAATCAATTCCTGTCGAATCAAAATTAAGATATGTGCCCATCACTCCGCCCAGAAAAGATCCGATAACCCAGGACGACTGATCAAAAAGTGTTACAAGAAGTCTGTAAGCGCTTCTGTTTACTCCCTCAGGACAGGTATTAGTGCTTAGCATCGCATATGTTTCATCGCAAAGCGCATAGTAAAAATACCATTTTCTTTTTCCTTCCCTTCGGTATCTTCCAATCATGGATATGCTGAAAAAGGCATGTCTTGCAGATACCATAAATGCTGTTAATGCAGCCATGATATAAGAGCCTGCGCCAAGCATTGATACGCTTACGAACTGAACGGTTCCACTGAATATGACAATTCCGGACAGCACAGACCACAGAGGTCCGAAGCCATGTTTTTCCATGAGTATCCCATATCCGGTTCCCAGCACCAGGAAGGTTACCATTATGGGAAAAGAGGTCTTCAGCGCAGCCTTAACTTCTTTCCCCGTTATTCTAAACTCCTCAGTTTCCATGTGATCATTCACTCTCCGATTTCATTTTCTTTTATAAACTGATCAAGAATTTCAGCAGCA
>JAEEGH010027827.1_pt1 | contig 11169 bp, 13 predicted proteins | sample 9134181 | NCBI WGS metagenome assembly JAEEGH01 (sample SAMN16246544, study PRJNA631951) | gut metagenome | biome: gut microbiome; feature: rumen; material: DP-attached | host: Bos | place: Iran: Karaj | collected 2018-10
CGCTCAATCCCAGAAACCTTGAGACCTTGTGCGATGAATGCCACAAGGCAGAACACAAAGAAGAGAGGGTCAGAGCTTTCACGATGACCAAGGAACACGCGGCGATAGTGGAGCAGGTCAAGCTTGACTATGAGTTCGACGCCGAGGGGAATATAGTCCCCCCGGGGGGCGACAAAGCCAGACGGTAGGCGGAAGACCGATGCCTGCTCCTCTCTCCAACTGACAAAAACACGTGCAATCCCCGTGTAATACGGGACTATTACAGGGAGGACAATAAACATGGCAACACCAAAGAAATTTTCGCTCGACAAAGAGTCGAAAAAGCTCAAAAAGATCATAGAGCAGATGCCCGCCGAGAAGGCTGACCTCGCTCAGGGCATGATAGCCGATGCGGCGTTCATGGCCGAACAGCTGGACAAGCTCCGCGAGGAGATCCGCACGACCGGCTTTGCCGAAGAGTACAAGCACGGCCGCGAACAGTTCGGCACGAAGGAGACCGTTGCGATCGGCGTGTACCTCAAGATGCAGAAGAACTACACCGCGACCATCAAGCAGCTGAACGACATGCTTCCGCCTGCTCAGGCGATACAGCCTGGCTCGGATCTCATGGCGTTTGTCACGAAGAGGTGATGACCTCTGACAAACTGGGCGAAAGAATACCAAGCAAAGATCAGGTCGGGTGACGAGGTCGTCTCCGATAAGGTCGCAACGGTGTACGACAGGGAAGTAGGTTGGATGGAACATCCGCCGAAGGACTTCCCGTACTACTTCGACATGGACGAAGCGCAGGCGCACATAGACTTCATCGAGAAGTTCTGCAAACACTCCAAGGGTAAGTTTGCGGGGGCGCCGATCAAGCTGGAGCTCTTCCAGAAGGCGAAGCTCGCGCTGGTCTTCGGATGGCGTGAGTATGACACGAAGCTTCGCCGGTTCCGCGAAGTAATTGACATCCGCGGGCGTAAATGTGGAAAGAGTACCGAGACGGCAGCGGTGGCATGGGACATGGCCATCAACGACAAGGAAGGCGGTCCCGAGGTCTACTGCACAGCCAACAAGAAGGATCAGGCCGACCTGATCTTCAACGAATGCGTTAACATGAGAACTCAGTCTCCTGACCTCAGAGCAGTGAGCCAGAAGAGACAGAGCGATATATACATCCCGTTCAACATGGGAAAGATTAAAAGCCTTGCATCGGATACGTCCACCATGGACGGTTTGAACCCGTCGTTCTTCGACCAGGACGAGTTCCACGCGGCGAAGGACTCGGCGCTGTACGATGTCATGATTCAAGGCCAGTCGATGAGAGACCAGCCTCTTGCGTGGCTCATATCGACAAACGGATTTGTCCGCGAGGGCTTCTTCGATGCCAAGTACGGAGTGGCGAGCAATATCGCATTATGGCTTCCGGGCTTCGAGGACTATAGAACGCTCCCGCTGATCTACGAGCTGAACAGCAGAGAGACCTGGACGGATCCGGCGCACTGGGCGGAGGCAAACCCCGGTCTCGGTGCGATCAAGAAGCTGGAAACACTCCGGGGCTTCGTCGAGAAGGCGATGCGCGACCCGAGCTTCCTGCCGACGGTCATGGCGAAGGACTTCAACCTTCCCGAGAACCAGTTCAGCAGATGGCTGACCTACGAAGAAGCGACAAACAAAGAAGTGGTCGGCATGGACTACCTCCGCAGATCCTACGCGGTGGGCGGCTGTGACTTATCAGCAACGACGGACCTGACCTGCGCGACGCTCCTTCTCAGGAAGCCGAACGACCGGAGGATCTTCGTGCTGCAGAAGTATTTCATCCCGCAGTCGAAGTACGACAAGACCATGAGCTCCGGCAAGCCCGAAGCACCCTACGACAAGTGGAAGAAGGAAGGCTGGCTCACAGTATGTGACGGAGCGACCGTTGACTTCCATCAAGTAACGGAGTGGTTCGTGTACATGGTCAAGGAGTTCAACATCCGCCCGCTCTGGATAGGGTACGATGCTGCACTCTCCGGCTACTGGGTCGAGGAGATGCGTGACGTGGGCTTCGACTTGGAGACGATACGACAGGGCCCGATCACTTGGACTTATCCGATGAAGGAGCTTCACGGGAAGTTCGAGGAGCATCTGATCGCGTACGAAGCAAACCCGATGCTCCAATGGTGTCTACTCAACACCGGAGCCAAGGCACTGAACAAAGACGGCATCGAGTCGGTACAGCCGGTCAAGGTGTCGAGCGTAAAGAGGATAGACGGAGCGGTTTCGCTCCTGAACGCATATACATGTTACAAGAAACACGAGGAAGAGTACGAGAAGTACGTGAGGTAAGACATGGGACTTTTGTCAAAGTTCTTCGGACTGTTCAAGCCGAAGCTGGCGATGACCGCCTACAACTCAGGGTACAGAAGCACAAGAGGCTATTATCACGACGCATGGGACCAGGACACGTTCCGCGCGATCGTTGACACCATAGCCACACACGCTGCCAAGGGTAAGGTGAAGCACGTCGTTATCGACGAGAACGGGCAAACCAAGAAAATCATTAACAACTCAAAGTTCGACAAGCTCCTGAACGGAAGACCGAACCCTGTCATGAGCGCCTATGAGTTCAAGTACAGGTTTTTCGCTCAGCTTGAATGTAAAGGCACCGCAGTGGCGTACATCAAGTGGAACGGCACAGAGCCGGAGATGATAATGCCCGTGGACTATCAGCACTACGACATCCGGGAGATCATCGGCGGAGGGTACGCGGTAGAGTTCGATGATCTGGAAGGCAACAGGAACTATCTGCCACTCGAAGATTGTATCGTGGTTCGTAAGTTCTACCAGTCAGATCTTGCGGCGGGCGACAGCAACAGTCCTGTGTACGATGTTCTCGATATGGCGCATACAGCTGATGAGGGCTTCAAGGAATCGCTCGAGACAGCCAACAAGATCAGAGGCATCTACAAGCACAAGAAGGCGATGCTCGATGACGAGGATGTGAAGAAGAGTCAGGCAGAGTTCGAGGAGCGCTTCCAGAAGGCCGCGAAGAACGGCGGCATCATAAGCGTTGACGCGATGGAAGACTTCACACCGCTGACCCTTACCAACTACTCCGCGAACGCCGCGCAGAGCCGCGAGATCTCGAACAGGCTGTACAGCTTCCTGCACACTCCCGAAGATATCGTGCAGTCGAAGTACACAGAGACGGTCGGACAGGCTTGGTATGAGTCGGTCATCGAGCCACTCTGGGAAGCCTTGGCCGAAGCTCTCACGAACGCATCGTTCACCCAGAGAGAAAAGGACGTAGGCAACCGCCTCATCGTAACGGGTGGCGTGATGATGGGAACGAGCCTGCAGACGAGGATCCAAGTTATAGCACAGGCAAAGGAGATCGGACTGCTCACGATCAACGAGCAGAGAGAGCTCCTCGGATATAACCCAATAGAAGGCGGAGACGTGCGACAGGTTTCGCTTAACTACGTTAACGCCGATCAGCAGAGTCAGTATCAGGTCGGCAAGACCGAAGAAGAATCGAAAGGAGACGAAGATGGTGGACAGGACACTACTTCAGGAACGGAAGTTTGATTTTGAGGTCCGTTCCGTACAGGACGAACAGGGCGGAGAAGAGCTTGTCGTTGAAGGTTATGCGGCAGTGTTCGACAGCCCGACAGTGCTCTTTGAGTATGAAGGCATAGAGTACAAGGAGCAGATCTGCACCGGAGCATTCGATGGGTGTCAGATGAGCGATGTCATATTCAACTACAACCACGAGGGCAAGGTTTTAGCCCGCACGCGTAACAAGACCCTTGAGCTCAATATCGACGAGAAGGGGCTTAAGATCAGGGCGAGACTTGACGGCACCGATGAAGGCCGCAAGTTGTATGAGGAAATCAAAGGCGGATATGTCGACAGGATGTCCTTCGCGTTCCGGACGCAGGAAGAATCCTTCGACAAGGCGAACAACCAATGGAACGTCAGAAAGGTCAAGCGCTTGTATGATGTGTCGGCGGTCAGCATCCCCGCTTATGATGATACAGTAATCTCGGCAAGAAAAAGCTTTATCCTGGAGGCGGAGGCTCAGGAGAAGGCAAGGCTCGCGGCGGAGGCTGCGCTTGTGGAGAGACGCAACAATTTGATCAACAGACTCAAAGGAGAAAAATAATTATGAACGAGAAAAGATTTAACGAGATCCAGCTCCGCAAGGCCGAGCTGGCTAACGAAGTAGCAACAGCTGATGAGGCTCGTCTCGCTGAGATCGAAGCCGAGACCGCAGCACTTGAGAAGGAAGAAGCAGAGCTCAGAGCAAAGCTCGACCTCTCCGCAAGACTTAAACCCGGCAAGGGCATTCAGAACAAGGTTGAGACCGAAGCAGCTGAGAAGAGAGCAGCTGAGTTCGCAAACACCAAGAAGATGACCATCGACGCAGAAGAGACAAGAGCTTCTCTTGTATCGGGCGGCACACTCGCAACACCTACCGGTGTATCCGGCATCAATGACGAGAACAACGCCGTTGCATCCATCATCGACATGGTACGCGTTGAGAACGCTGAAGGCATGGGAACAGACCGCGTTGCATACGTTTCTGCAGGTATGACCGCTGCCGCTCAGACTGAAGGATCCGCAGCATCCTCTTCTGATCCTACTTACGGCTATGTAGATATCACACCTTCGTCTCTTGCAGTATACAGCCAGATCTCCAAGCAGGCTAAGAAGCAGACACCTCTCCGCTACGAAGCAAAGACCCGTGAGCTCGCACTTAAGGCTCTCAAGGTTAAGGCAATCGCAGCTGTCATCGTTGCAAAGCTTCAGGCATCGACACTCGTAGACGAGATCACCGCTACCGTATCTTCTAGCAAGGGTACTGTAGGCGCAACAACTCTCCGCGACCTCGTGCTTAACTATGGCGGCGACGAGATCTCCGGCGGACAGGGCGTGCTCTTCCTCAACAAGAAGGACCTCATCGCTCTCGGCGATATCCGTGGCACCAACGAGAAGAAGGCCGTTTATGAGATCATCCCTGATGCTAACCCCAACACAGGTATCATCAAGGACGGCGGTCTCTCCGTTCGTTACTGCATCGTATCTGCTCTTAACGAGTGTGCTGGTAAGTCCCAGAGCTCTACTGCTAAGATCAGAACCATGTTCTTCGGCGATCCCAAGAACTTCCAGCTTGACCTTTTCAGCAACTACGAAGTAAGGGTATCAGAGGACTTCGCATTCACCTCTCTCATGGACACCATCGTCGGTGACGTTGAGGTAGGCGGTGACGTTGTTGTTAAGAGCGGCTTCGTTGCTCTTACAATCCCCAAGACAACCTGATGATTTAAAGGCCAAAGATCCGGAGCGGATCCACCGCTCCGGGCGGGCTGATACTTACGGAGGTATGACATGGCATTAGTGGATACAGTTCGGGGCGCTGCAAGGATCACCACGCACGCGCTGGACGATGAGATCTTAAGGCTGAGCTCCTGGGCGCGTGCCGAGATGGTACGAGTCGGAGTGCCCCAGCACATAGCCTCATCCGAAACGGACGACCTCATTATCGAGTGCATCGTTGCCGGAGTCATGTCGCGGATCGCGACAGACGAGAACATCCGCAAGACAGCGAAAGACTCCTTCGAGTATCAGCTGGATGTCCTCAGGAAACACAGCTGGCCGCTCGTCGGAGGTGATGGCGATGATACATAACTCAGAAGCAACACTCGTCACTCTGACCGCAAACGGTGCCACCCTTACCAAGACAGAAAAGACCGTGTTTTGTGGCAGGAAGTCGGTGAGCTACCGAGAGTTTTATGCAGCATCACAAGTCGGTCAAAACCCGCAATACGTTTTCGAGTTTGACCGCGACGAGTACGAACTCGCGGTCATCCGGGTAGCCGATACGACTACAGGAGCCGTGGCAGTCTACAGACCGACCGAGCTGATATATGAGGGCGAGCACTTCAACATAATCCGGTCTTACGAGACCACAAACGCACTGATCGAGGTTACAGTCGGAAAATGAACGTCCAGCTCGAATACAAAAACACACTTGATGACATGGTCGCGGAGATCCTCCGGAGCGAGAAGCTTCTCGAGAGCGAGCAGGCCGAGCTCATGCAGAAGGTCGGAAAGACCATCAAGGGCGAGGTGCAGACTCAGCTCGCGAGATCGGAGAAGTCCGGCGGAGATTACAAGCACATGAAAGATGACGTCAAGGTCACGGTGTCCGGTAAGAAGACAGGGGACGGCGTGATGGGTGTCGTTGTTCACGGTGGTAAGAAGACCGCGTATAAGTGGCACATGCTGGACGACGGGACGAGAAACCCCGATGGAACGGTGCACACACCGGCGACGCACTTCACCCAGAAGGCGCTGAAGGCAGCGGAGCCGAAAATAGAACAAATCTTAAACGAGCTCGAGAAGAAGGTGGTGGAAGCATGACAGAGGCAAGTCTTAAGAACCTCATAGAGACAACGCTCAACATTCCGGTGTTTCAGGGGGAAGACTCGATAATCTATCCCGCTGCCACGCTGGAGATCACCGGACAGAGCTCGGGGCTCACAGGTGATGGTCGCCCGGAAGTGTGGGAAGCCGAAGTCACGATCAATCTTTGGTATCTCGAAAAGAGTGCCAGAGACGACGCGGTGACGATCCTGATGGGCGCTCTATTGTCGGAGAGCGGAACGACGGTTCCCTATGTCGCAACGTACTACGACACGACCGCCAAGAAGTACCGGGCGGTATTCAACTTCAATTATATCCTACGAGAGGAGTAAAAAGTTATGGGCTATAAAATGAACGTAAGAAACTGCAAGTACGCCCCTGTCTCGGTTGATACAAACTCGACCTATACGCTCGGCACTGTAGTAGATCTTCCGGCGATCCGTACGGTTGACGTAGCCTTCACACTTGCGTCCGGCGAGCTTTACGGCGACGGCGCGCTTGTGTCGAAGATGGCTAAGCTCACAGGCGCAACGCTGAAGCTCGGTATAGACAAGCTTCCGCTGGCGGCAAGAGCAGCAATGCTTGGTCATACCATCAACGCGAAGGGCGTTATGTCCGTAAAAGTTACAGACGTCCCGATCAAGATCGCGATGTACATGGAGATCGAGCTCGACGATGGCGGCTACGAAGCACTCTGGCTCCTTGTTGGTAAGGCTGAGCCTGTCAACATCAAAGGCAACCAGTCCGAGACAAGCATCAACTACACGACCGACGAGCTGACGGTTGACTTCGTCCGCAGAGAGAAGGATAAGCAGGTTATCGCTTACGCCGATACGGACTACGACGCTTTTGACACGGCTGCACAGACCGCTTTCAGAACGTCACCCGATATCACAACTTAAGTTAAGGAGTAATGATCTATGAGGAAGACGATGGTATGCAAGTCGGCTCCGGAGATCGAGATATCAATCGACGGAGGAGACAGTGTGCTCCTCCGCTTTGATATACAGTGTCTCGCAGAGCTGCAGGAGATGGACGGCGGTCTGACCGAGCTCTTTAAAAAGTCGATCGTCGAGCAGGCGGCTTGTGTGCTCTACGCAGCGGGAAAGAACTGCAATGATGGTCTTACCCTGGAGGATGCGCGCAAGATGATATCCTGCATGGATATCGCGAGCGTTAACGAGATCCTGAACACATTCATGGAGAGCACCGGCACAAGCACAGAAGCAAATACTGAATTGGCAAAAAAAATACTGGCGCAGATGTTGAGATAGACTTCGACCTGCTGTTTTACCTATACACTTGCAAGATGGGGATGAGCGAGGAGAGCTTCTACTCGTCCTCGATCGGAAAGGTGGTTTATCTTATCGAGCAATGGGGGAAAGAACAGCAGGCAAAGGCGGCGGCGCTTTCGGGCAAACCCGTCCCACAGACTCAGCAGACTGCGCGGAGGTTTAAAGATATTTTAGGAGGCATCGTCTGATGGCAGGCAACAAGAGAACTATATACCTCGGACTGGATTACACCCAGTTCACCGGCGGAGTGGCCGAAGTCAACCGCAAGATGGGCCTTCTGGATGCGGAGTTCAAGCTCGCGTCCCAGCAGGCCAAGAACTACGGCAAGGAAACCGACCAGCTCGGTCTCAAGACCGACTACCTGGCACAGAAGATACAACTACAGAATCAGAAGGTGGAAGCCGCCAAGAAGGCGTTTGACGAGGCTTCTGCTACACAGAATAAGTCACAGAAAGAGATCGACGCGCTCCAGAAGAAACTCATTCAGGAGCAGACAGCTCTCGAGAAGCTGACAGGCGATTTCAAACAGGCGGATGCCGCTGAACAGGGTCTCGACAAGACGACCAAGTCTTTCGGGGACGAGATCAGAGGCATGGCATCGGCGCTCGGGCTTCAGGTAAGCCCCGCGATCGAGAAGCTTGCGGAGAAGTTTGACGGCATCAATGCAAATGTCGGCAACGCGATCCTCGGCATCGGAGCCATCGCCTCCGCGTTTATCAAGTGTACTGTCGACGCGGCGGGCTTTGCCGATGAGCTACTGACACTTTCAGCGGAGACGAGCATATCCACTGACCAGCTGCAGAAGCTTCAGTACGCGGCGAAGTTCGTTGACGTGGATGTCAGCACGATGTCTTCGTCCATGTCCAAGCTTACACAGCAGATGGCGAAGGCAAGGAGCGGCAGCGGAGAGGCGGCTGATGCCTTCCGCAAACTCCGCATCAGCGTGAGGGATGGCAACGGCCAGCTGAAGGACTCCGAGGAGATGTTCTATCAGGTCATCGACAAGCTCGGGAAGATCTCGAACGAGACAGAGCGCGATGCTCTGGCCATGCAGATCTTCGGAAAATCCGCGAGAGAACTCAATCCGCTCATAGAGGCGGGAAGCCAGAGGCTCAAGGAGCTCGGAGCCGAAGCCGAACAGCTTGGCGTGGTCATGAGCGAAGGCGACATACAGGCACTCGGTAAGCTTCAGGACGCAATGGACCGTTTCGAGAGTACGACCGAGGCGCTCAAGAACAGCCTTGGCTTGACACTTCTTCCTATTCTGACGGGACTCTTTGAGGCGCTGTCGAAGATCCCCGTGCCGGTGCTCCAGACGCTGGTCATCCTCGGCACGACGATAGCTTCAATCCTTCTCGTGGTCAAAGCGATCAAGAGCTTGACCGACACCGGAAAGGCAATTAAGAACTTCTTCACGACCTTCGACTTCGCGGCCAACAAGACGACGCTCATCATCATCGGCATCGTGGTCGCTCTCATAGCACTCGCGACCATCATCGCGGTCATCGTCGGCAAGTCCAGCGAGCTCAACAGGTCCATGCAGACCATCGGAGATGCCGCCGGACAGCTGTCGAACTCCGTGACGGGCGCGCAGAACCAGGTCAAGAAAACACAGACGAACGCGATGGGCGTAGCGGAGTTTGCTGGCGGTCAGACTTGGGTCGGTGAAGCAGGCCCCGAGCTCGTAACACTCCCGCGCGGATCCCGAATAGACCCGGAGGGAAGTGCGGGCACAACAGAGTATAACACGTTCTATGTGACGATTGATGCAAAGAACGTTGACGATTTCAACCGCGTAGTAGAGCTCGCGAAGGCTCAGCGCATGGCAGAGAGGAGGCTTGCTTACTAATGGCTTCAACAACATTATCATGCAGCGGTGCGACGTATCTCAACCCGCTCTCTCCGGCTGCTGACTACAGCTCCGCGACGAAGCTCCCCAGCGCGTTTACATTTGCGAGCGACTCTTCAAGACAAAGCTACACCAGCCGGGGCTTTATGGTTCCGGCGGCGGTGCTCCGCTTCACCCGTACGAACGCGATAAAATACAAGAAGATCAATCAGGTCGTCCTTAATCTGGAGCTTGAGCCGTGGAACAACGGATCTGCATCCGTTCAGACTTTTTCCTATCTTGTTCAGCCCTATAAGTGTTCGGCGGCTCTATCGACCATTAACTACAACAGTTATCAAACCGCCGGCATCGTGGGCGAATGGAGCGATAAAGCTTCTTTTAAGCATTCGAACGGTAGCAACGTTGAAATATCGATAGATATCACGTCGCTCTTTTCCAACAACCTCGCGGGCGATACCTTCAACATCATCGTCGCGGCAAGCGCAAGTCCTTTTTATGAGACCAACCAAGGCGCGCCCGTGCCCGGCTCTTGTGATGTCATCAAGTCTTCTGCTACACTTTCCGTCGATTATGAGGCAGTCGACCAGCTCCCTCCGACTCCGATCTACCCCAAGGACATGACGCTGGTCGAGTCGGAGACGACCTTCTTCGCTTGGCAGTATAACAGCGCCACCGAAGCGACGCAGACACACGTAGACATTCAGTATAAGAAGACGACAGCATCGGGCTATACGACCATATCGCTCGACCAGACGGAACACTCTTACACCTTAGCGACAAGACTCACCGCCGGCGCATACCAGTGGCGCGCGAGAGTAGTGAATGACGTCAACGAGACTTCGGCCTATTCCGAGGTCGCTTACTTCGACGTCATCGGTAAGCCCGCGGCGCCGATCATAGGCGACCCGGAGAACAAAACGCTCACCGCTATCAGCTGGTCTTCATCCGAGCAGTATGCGTACGAGCTGAAGCTCATGGACTCGAACGGAAACGAGATGGTACACGAGACACAGGCCGCCGCGACTTCGGTCTTCCGTCCCAACTTTTTCCTGAACGGCAATTATGTCTTTGCAATCCGCATCAAGAACGCGGCGGATCTCTGGAGCGACTGGGCGCAGAGAGCGTTCAGCATCACGGCGGCAGGACCTGAAGCCGCAGTTCTCTCCGCAGTCGTTGACGGCACGACACAGTTCGAGCTTCAGTTCTCGATCCCTTCGGGAGTCGAAGCCGCCATCATAAGGACCGATGAGAGCGGTGCGGAGAAGGTGCTCGTCGCTGGTTTGACCGAAGGCGATGCGGGCTACATCGACAACACCATCGAGAGCGATAAGGCATACACCTACAAGGTGAGGACCTACGTGGACGGATACACCGACACCACAGGTATCACAGCAACCGCTCACTACAGCGGCTTCATCGTAGGCAATGAGAACGGCGAGCTCAACCTTGAGCTCTCGGAGGACAAGTTCATGCCCCACTCCGAAGCTATGACACGAGACGCGAGCATCATGCTCTCCTCCGGAAGGCTCTCCCCTCTGGTAGAGACCGGGGAGCACGTGAGCATCGAGATCGGCAAGCGCGCCTTCGTGACAGGCGAGCAGAAGAACATCCTCGATGATATCTGCAGAAGCG
>JAEEGH010027828.1_pt1 | contig 11168 bp, 11 predicted proteins | sample 9134181 | NCBI WGS metagenome assembly JAEEGH01 (sample SAMN16246544, study PRJNA631951) | gut metagenome | biome: gut microbiome; feature: rumen; material: DP-attached | host: Bos | place: Iran: Karaj | collected 2018-10
AGTGTTCCAAGTGCTGGTGTAGCGGTCCGAATTGCAAAGGTTGTCAACGTTTCGGTGGGATATCTTGGTACCGGAAAAAATACTAAAAATGAAAAAATTACTCCGCAGATGAACCAATTATTTTCAAATATCCAAAAGCTTAGCAATTATGATTTAGAAACTGTGAGCCTATTGGTACAGCGGACTTTGAATAAATAAATGCTATTTTTCTAATTTCTCCCCTAAAAAACTTTCTGCTTTTTTCAAGTTAGGATAAGCAAACAAAACTTAATGACCGCGATTACAAACACTTTTTTATTGCACCGACTTGTGCTAAAATGATTGATGATGAGGATGTGAAAAGCTTCTTTGATTTTCTTGTCTCAAATAATGCTGGCAGCACTTATACTTCTAGGCTTGATGATTATGTAAAAGATGCCAAGCACAACATGCAATGAAGGATGCAGTATATGACATTAGAAAGAATGCAGAATTACGCATATAGAGACTGTAAAGAAGCTGGTGAGTTGCAGAAAGCAATTGAAGCTGCTGTTACTTTAGTGAAAAAATATAATGCCACACCAGAAGCCGCTGCTTCAGATATTGGTGCACCTCTTGAAAAAGTTTTGGAAGCATTAAAGAGTGCAGATTAGAGAATCATAAAAAACAAATTATCTTCTAATTTCTTTTTGGACTCATTATCAAACTAATAAAGAAGGGTACTCCAAGTATTGAAGTGATGATTCCAGCTGGTAGTTCACTTGGGGCTATTAGGGTGCGGGCTAGGGTGTCCGAAAGCTGCAGGAGAATTGCACCAAAAATCATGCTGAAAGGAATGAGGGTACGGCTTTTTGGACCGGTGATTTTTCGGACTATGTGTGGGGCGATTAAACCTACAAAACCGATTGTTCCGCCGGCGCAGACAGAGGCACTTACGGCTAAGGCTCCACAAATCAATACGAGGATACGGAGTTTGTCTACCTGAACGCCAAGAGAGCTTGCTGTTTTTTCTCCACAAGTGAGCAGGTCCAGAGGTTGCGAAATTATGAACATTATGATGATTGAAATTAGAGCGGCAGGGGAAATAAAAAGGAGCTCCTTCCAGCCGCGGCCGTTAAAGCTGCCTAAAATCCAGGTGTATATAGAGTGAAGCTCTTTGCTGCTGGAAAGGATTATAATAGAAGAAATTGATGAATAAAGAGTGCCCAGGGCGGTTCCGCAGAGCAAAAGCATTATGGAAGAGTTTTTGCCGGAAGATGTAAAGGCCAGGGTAGTAACTAAGGCTCCGGCTAAAATGGCTCCCAAAAAGGCACAAAAATTAACCGGTGAAATAAAGGCAAAAATCCCTTTGGAAAGAAGTGATGATGTTGCGGTTTGGGAAATTGTTGCAACTGATTGAGAAGCGGTTGCCGAAACTGTCGCCGACCCAGCCGCAATTATTGTGCTTGCTGTTACAGCTCCAAGTGTGGCTCCTGAAGAAATGCCCATAATTCCAGGCTCTGCAAGTGGATTTCTGAAAAAAAGCTGAAAGACAGCGCCGCTGCCACCAAGAAGAATACCAGTTAGTAAAACTAAAACTGCGCGTGGAAGGCGGAGCTGCCATATTATAATCTGGGTGAACTTGTCAGCAGAGAAAGGGTCTCGTGCCCAGGTAAAGGCTTGGGACAGGCTTATTTTTTCTGCACCAAAGCAGAGGGCGGCTAAAAAGCCTGCGGCAAGTGTTATGATTGATATGATTGTAAATAATCTTATGGAAAGTCCACTTTGTTTTTTGTCTGTGCGCTTTTGAAAATCTCTGTTGATAGTTTTCCTTTCCATAACCTAATCTTATTGTAAAAGAGAGTTTAATTCTACAACAACATCAGCAACCCTTGGTCCTGGGCGGGTGTAAACATTATCATCAATCAAAAAGATTTTATTGTTTTTTACCGCAGGAATGGAAGCCCAACCGTTTCTTGCTTTAACAGCTTCAAGAGTAATGCCGCAGCTGGCAGGAATTAAAATGTATTCAGGCTGACGTGCTATTATACTTTCTTCGCTGACAATAGGGTATGCTTCATCAATATCGGCAAAAATGTTTTGGGCACCGCTTGAAAAAATTATATCGTTGATAAAGGAGCGGGCACCGGCGGTCATAAAAGGAGCGTTCCAAACTTCGTAATAAAGCGTGCGGGAAGAAGTGGAATCTGATGATGAGCCCCCTTTCACCGCGCTAAGCTTTTTCTCCATCTCAGAAACTATTTCTTTAGCTTTTGCTTCATGTCCTGTGATTTTTCCTATATCGAGTATTTCCTGCTTAACCGCTGCAATGGAGTTTCCCTTTGAAAGATAATAGGGGATTTTGTAAGCCTCCAGCTGCTCAATTAAAAAGTTGTGCATTCCATCTGTAAGATAAAGAAAATCCGGCTTGAAGCCAAGAATACTTTCCATGCTCAAAGTTTTGCCGTCAAAGCCACCAACAACAGGTTTTGAAGCAGCTTCCGGTGGATAATCAGTAAACTCGCTGACTGCCGCAACCTGATTTTCTGCACCAACTGCAAACAATATTTCGCCGGCAGAAGGGGAGAGTGCTACAATCCTCTGAGGATATTGATTTTGAATTACTGTGTTTGCAGACTGTACCTTTCGTTTTGTGCAGGAAGTAAAACAGAGTAAGGCTGCAGTCAGAAGAAGCGTGCAGGCGTATAAAGCTTTTTTCATACTTACTTGCAGCCCCATTCTTTGTAATAAGTATCAATCTGTCTCATTAAATCGTCGGTAATGATAGTTCGGTTGCCGTTTGTGTAAAGAGCATCAATTACATCATTCATTGTAACAATTGATTTTACCGGGAACCCGTGCTTTTCGGTAATAACTTCAAGTGCAGATTTATCGGAGTCCGGGGCTTTTTCGCGGCGATCAAGGCTTACAATTTCGCCAACAATTTTTATTCCACCAGGAACAGTTTCCTGTGCTTTAATTTTTGGCAGAGTTTCTTCTATTGATTTGCCACTTGTCGTTACATCTTCAATTATAACAACGCGGTCGCCATCCTTAATCTTATAACCGAGCAGAGAACCTTTGTCGGCACCGTGGTCTTTTTCTTCCTTTCGGTCCGAACAGTATTTTACTTCTTTGCCGTAAAGTTCGCTGTAAGCCACAGCCGTAACAACTGCCAGCGGAATGCCCTTGTAAGCTGGTCCAAAGAATACATCAAAATCATCGCCAAAATTATCATGAACTGCCTTTGCGTAATATTCGCCAAGCCGCTTAAGCTGACTTCCTGTGATGTAAGCGCCTGCATTCATAAAAAATGGTGACTGTCTTCCGCTTTTCAAAGTGAAAGAGCCAAACTTCAAAACTTCGCATTCCAGCATAAAGCTGATGAATTCTTTTTTGTACAATTCCATAAAAACCTCTGACATCTTTTTTACACTGTATTTTAATTCAAAAAACATTTATACTCAACGTATGCCATCCTTTTATGTGCCAGATAAAAGATTACTTTCTCCCGTACAGGCTGATTATTCAGAAACCGCCCGTTACCTCGGCTACCGAAAGACTTCTTTACCAGACGAACAGATTTCCAGTTTGATTGATGAATGCATCTGCGAATTATTCAATGTGATTTCTCCACAGGCGGTTTATGATTTTTTCGATTTGGAAACAGCTTTTCCTCATTCAGTTCGTTTTGCTGATGTAGAAATTATTTCTGTAGATCTGGCACGGAATCTTCATGGGTGCAAAAAGGTTGCTCTGCTTGCTGCTACAATCGGGCCGCAGGTGGATGCGGTAATCAGGCGCTGTCAGACGCTTAATCCGGCAAAGGCTTCTGTGATGCAGGCTGCCGGTGCAATGTATATAGAAAAGTTTGTTGATTTAGTGAATGATGAAATTAAAAAAGCGGTGTGCGGAAAAAGCAAACCAAGATTCAGTCCCGGTTTTGGCGATGTTTCGCTTGAAGTTCAAAAGGATTTTTTCCGGCTGCTTCCGTGTGCGCGCATAGGACTTACGCTGATGGATTCACTTATTATGTCGCCGGAAAAATCAGTTACAGCCTTTGTCGGTAGCGGTCATAGCGGTTCCGTCTGATAAATCTTGACCGTAAACTTTTTCTGGAACCGCTTCAAGTTTTGCGGAGCAAAACTTGTACACTTTATAGCCTATATTTACGGGCTTCTTCTTTTTCGGCTTCTTTGTACAAAATTGCGATGTTGCCGATTATTCTTACGAGAGTTGCATCACACTTTGTGCAGATTTCATTTGTGAGCTCAACCTTTTCGTCTTTGTATTCGTTGAACTTTACCTTAATCAATTCATGAGCTTTAAGCGAAGCGGCAACCATTCCAAAAATACCATCTGTAACACCAGCACCGCCAACAATAACTACGGGCTGTAAATCGTGTGCCGCTTTTTCTAAATATTTTCTCTGTTTACTTGTCAATTCAATCATATTTTGTATTCTAGTGATTAAACCAATTTCACGCAACCATAAGGCGTATCGGTATAAGTTTTAAAATCTTCTATTATCTTGTGTGATGATGATGAGAGCTCAGACAATCTTACAGCTTTTTTCCCGTCTCTCACAAGCGGATTTATAAATCGCTGCTTTACTTTTAAACTGATGCAGAAATATTTATCATCCGGGAGCTTTTGTTCAGTATGTTCAATAGACTTCATTGTGCGGAAGGTTTTGTAATAACGATGAAGTAAAGCCGCTTCCTCACCGTCAGCTGATTCCAATCCTTTTTCCAGCTTTTCCATTACTTCGCGTTCGCTCAAAGTCATAAAATCTTTTTCCTGCAAAATCCCAAGAGTCGCAGCTTTATTCATAATCTGGCCAAGGAAGTGGAGCGCAAGCTTGTTTTCGTTCAGCTGAAGAATGTGACCAATCATACAAAAATGACGGCAATATTCTTCGGCAATGGCGAGCGTATTAAAACCAAGCTCGTCTTCATCATCCTCATTTTTAAGAACTGCAATATCATTGTAGGTGCGCTCAATTTCTTCCATTGTCCAGCTGCCATCCAGAGCCATTCCCGAAGGATACATATATTCAAGGCGGTCGGCACTAAGCTGCGGAATCTCGTTATCGGCAACCGGGTATTTGTGATAATCTACGACAGCATCAACTGTAAGACCATCCTCTTTGAGAAGTGCAAGCAGAGCCTTATCGTTGCGAATCATTTTTTCATTTGGGGCTTCGGTTGCAGTCTGGGTCAGTGCATCACCTTTTCTGAAATCAGAAACATGGCTGAACACTGGAGTAGAAACATCATGCAAAAGTCCCGAAATTGCCTGTGATTTGTCGTGTGTAAAATGCCAGATAATCAGGGCAACTCCAATGCTGTGGTCAAGCCGCGAATAATAAAAACGGTTTTTGTAAAGCGGAGTCCAGTCGGTGCCGCAAAGCAGACCAATTCCTTTAAGCCGCTGTATAAGTGGAAGCTCAATATATTTTTTTAGAAATTCAGGAAACTCTGGTGAAAGGATTTTGTGGTAAGCTGCAATATCGTATTTTCCCGGCGGATTAAGTGAAAGCATTTTCTCCCAGGTGAACGGAGTAAAAAAGTTGTCATTTTCCATTCCATTTTTCTTACACAAATCGCTGATGATGCAGCTGCCGCAATTCGGGTTCCTTGCAGTGCACACATAACGGCCGTGCAGCAGAATCCAATGATGTGCATTTTTCATATATTCTGATGGAATACGCGAAACAAGTGAGTGTTCAATTTCTTCCGGTGTTTTGCCTTCTGCTAATCCTATTTTTGGAGAAACGCGCATAAGGTGAGTATCAACCGGCATAACAGGCTGATGAAAAATCACATTTAAAACTACGTTTGCAGTTTTTCTTCCAACGCCCGGCAACGTCATCAGCTTTTCACGGGAATCGGGAACAATGCCGTCAAAATCTTCTATTAATTTGCGTGAAAGCCCGATTACATGAGCTGCCTTTGATTTATACAGCCCGATCGATTTTATGTATGGAATAAGACCTTCTTCTCCAAGTGCGAGCATTTTCTGCGGAGTGTCTGCAACCTTGAATAAATCTTTTGTGGCAAGGTTTACGCTTTTGTCTGTAGCCTGAGCCGAAAGTACAACAGCAACAAGAAGTGTAAAAGGGTTTACATATTCCAACTCCGAAGCAGGTTCAGGATTTTGTGCCTGCCAGCGTGAGAAAATCTGTCTGATTTCCGATTCGGATAAAAGCATTATTTTACCAGAGCAAGTAATTCGGCTGCCTTATCAGTTTTTTCCCAGGAGAAGCCTTCACCTTCGCGGCCAAAGTGACCGTAGCTTGCAGTTGGTGCATAAATAGGGCGCTTCAAATCAAGAGTTCTGATAATTCCGGCTGGTGTGCAGTCAAAGAGCTTTTCAACAGCGGCTTCAATTTTTGCACGGCTGACTTTTTCTGTACCAAAGGTTTCTACCATAATGGAAACAGGTTCCGGAACACCAATTGCATAAGCAAGCTCAACCTCGGTTCTGTCTGCCAGTCCTGCTGCAACAATATTCTTTGCAATGTAACGAGCCATATAAGCTGCGGAACGGTCAACCTTGCTAGGGTCTTTTCCACTGAAAGCACCGCCACCATGACGTCCCATTCCACCGTATGTATCTACAATAATTTTTCGTCCAGTAAGACCTGAATCTCCGTCAGGACCACCTGTTACAAAACGGCCTGTAGGGTTTACAAAGAACTTTGTGTTTTCGTCCAAAAGTCCTGTAGGTTCAAGAACCGGTTTTATAATTTCTTTGATTATTGCCTGACGCAAAAGCTCGTGGTCTTCTTTATCATCCTTGCTGAAATGATTTGGATTGTGCTGATGAGAAAGAACAACTGCATCAATTCGTAAAGGCTTGTGATTTTCATCATATTCAACAGTTACCTGAGATTTTGCATCAGGACGGAGCCAGCTTAAAGTTCCATTGTGGCGCAGTTCGTGAGCCTTTAACAAAAGCTGATGTGCATAATAAACAGGAGCTGGCATAAAGGCTGGAGTTTCGTTACAGGCAAAGCCGAACATCATTCCCTGGTCACCGGCACCCTGCTGTCCTTCGTATTCATCAAGACCTTTTCCTACAACTCCCTGATTTATATCATTTGACTGAGCATGGAGTCTGTTCATAAACTTACAGGTTGCTCCATCAAGTCCAACTTCTTCTGCATTGTAGCCAATTTTGAGTGCAACGTTTCGTACAATATTTTCAGCCTCTGCCGCAATTATTTTTGGCAGTTCAGGGTTAGGATCCTGAAAACCAATTTCTCCGCCTACAAGCAGAAAGTTTGTTGTAGCAAAGCTTTCACAGGCAACGTGAGCATTAGGATCAAGCTCAAGGCAGCGGTCAAGAATAGCATCAGAAATCTGGTCACAAAGCTTATCCGGGTGACCTTCGCTTACTGATTCAGAAGTAAATAAATAGTGATTGTTGTTTTTACAGATAGTGTTCATTAAAGAACCTCCTTTTTAGCAAGATTTGTCTGCATCTACACGCAGACCTCCGTTCTGCAATTTGGATAAATCGACGGAATGGTAAAGGCACATAGCCTGTTAGTATAATTAATATAATATAAAAGAGATAAAGCTTCAACTGGAAAAAAAAGTATTGAATTAATATAATTAATTATATATTCTATGTTATTGAAGCTTTAAAACTTATGTTTTAAACGAGTAATCCTATATTTATGCAGGAGTTGGTTTATGGGATTAAAAAAATCATTCTCAAAAGATAAAAAAAAGTGTACAGTAACATTTACAGTATCGGCTGAGGCAGCTCAAGGTGCAAGCACTATCAACATTGTTGGTGATTTCAACAGCTGGAGCAGTACAGACACTCCGATGAAAAAAGCAAAGGATGGTTCTTTTTCTGCTAAAATAGAATTAGATGCAGATAAAGAGTATCAGTTCAGATATTTGCTTGATAATTCCAGATGGGAAAACGACTGGAATGCAGACAAATACATTCCAGCGCCTTATTCAAACGCAGATAATTCTGTGGTTGTTACTTCAAAAATCTAAATGAAAGCTGCCGTTCTGGCAGCTTTTTTTATACCGTCTCTTTTCTTCCAATTCTTATAGATATAATTCCGCGAAGTATTTCCTATGATGATTCTCTTGAAAATCTTACCTTATGTGATTCAGATTTCAACAGAAATGTCAAAAAACAACATATACCTTCGTAACTTTCAAACTTTGAAGAAATAAGTAAATGTTTTGAAAGAATGTATGAAAAGAAAATAGATGAATGCCTTGAGTCAATTGAAGCTGGGGCAGGGGAAGAGTACCTTAAGCTTGCGCTTGATAATGTAAATCCTTCGGTAAGACTAGCAGAGGCTGTAAAGCCTGCTTCACGTGCAGTGGCGGCTATTGGTAGTGAACGTGGCTGGACAGAAAGAGAACGCCATTATACTTTCTGAGTTAGAAATAATATAGATTGCCACGTCGCCCCAGCGGGCTCCTCGCAATGACGTCATTGCGAGCCGAAGGCGAAGCAATCCATTTGTAACAAGGTTCTATTTTTCAGGTTCAATCTCGTTAATTTTCGCAAGAATATTTTCCATCGAAGTAATTAATTCCGAAACAGTCTTAAAATTCTCACTTAGATTCAACTGATAGAAAATCTGTGTTCCAAGCTTCTTTGGTTTGATTAATCCGGAATCCTTAAGTACTTTCAAATGATGCGAAATTGCAGGGCGCGAAAGGTTTGATTTGGCAGAGAGATTAGAAACGTTAATTCCTTCGCGGCCAGCTTCTGCAATATCCATAATCAATTGCTGACGATATTCATCGCTCATTGCAATGAAAAACGGAACGCACGAATTAAAGGTCTTGAGTGTCTTCTTTATTTCAGATTTGTCTATCATATATTAATAATAAGTCTAACAAATCTAGTTGTCAATATGATTAAATGATTAAATAATTAAACAATTAATCAAAAATTTATTGACTTTAAAACAATCTGTTATTATATTCTGTTATAATGTTTAAGCGTTTAAGTTATTAAACGAATAAACACTTAATCAAAAGAAATTTGTAACAAACAACAGGCTTTTGCCTCTGTAATCATTATTTTAGAGGAGTTTTCAGAAATATGAAAGCTACAAGATTGTTTTTCAAACGTCCGTGGATAATCATTGCAATCTGCGTGATTCTCACCGGTGTTTTCGGATTTTTTATTACGGGGCTGGGAATTGATAACTCAATTCGTCAGTTTCTGCCGCAGAAGGATGCTTCTTATACTCGTCTTACTCAAACAGAAGATGAATTTGGAAGCATGATTGTAATTGGTGTAAGCCTTGAATCAAAAAAGGGTTCTGTACTCACTCCAGAAAACATTGAGGTTGTAAGAAAAATTACAGACCGTTGTCTGGACCTCAATGAAGTTGAAGGCGTTGATTCACTTACTCATATTGATTATGTCTGTGAATCTGATGGCTCAATTTCTGCCAGTCAGCTGATTCCAGATACTTATACTGGAAGCGAAGAAGATATCGCCCAGCTTGAAGGTCGCCTTGCTGAATGGAGCGATATGTACAACCGCGTTATTGTAAATGATGATAACACTGCAACTCAGATGCAGATTACAATTCATTCAATGACACCAGAAGAAAAGGCAACTTCAAAAATTACAGATGCTGAACGACAGCAGAAGATTCTTGAACAGGTTCGTCAGGTTGTAGTAGAGGAGTGCGAAGGTCAGCCTTTGATTTATAAGATTTACGGTGACCCTGTTGTTGCAGAGAGCGCACGCAAGTTTATGATTTCTGACCTTGCTGCTTTAATTCCACTTGTAATTATTGTAGTTCTGCTTTCACTATTTTTCAGCTTTAAGACAGTTGATGGTACTTTGCTTCCTTTGATTACTGTAGTTATGTCTGCAGCCTGGACAATGGGCCTTATGTCACTGCTTGGAATTACCTTTACTCTGGTTTCAAGTGTTATTCCGGTTGCGCTGATTGCGGTTGGTTCTGCTTATGGTATTCACGTTCTGACTCACTACTATGTTGCCCTTGATGGAGTAGAAGGTGAGCTTACCCGTGAAAAGTATGTGGATGCAATTTTTGCTGGTCTTAAAGAAGTTATGAAGGCTGTTTTGCTTGCTGGTGTAACAACTATTGTCGGCTTCATTTCACTTGTTTCAAGTCCAATTGAGCCGCTCCACAGCTTTGCAATCTTTACTGCAATTGGTGTTGGAATTGCACTTGTTCTTTCTATTACATTTATTCCGGCTTTGCTTTTGACTAAGGATTTTAAAAAGGTACAGGCTGGCCGCGAAAAGATGAAGCATCTTACAGAAAAAGTGGAGCGACGTCTTGAACGTGCACGCCAGCTCGCCGGTGGTAAGGAGATGAAAGATGCTAGTGGTAACACTTTGTATAATATTTACCACTTCTTCTGTGGTAGCCGCGTTCGACTGATTATTTTTACACTTGCGATTTGTGCGCTCTCTTATACTGGTTTGCGCATGCTCAAGATTGATACAGCAATTGTAAATTACTTCCCGGAGAACTGTGAGCTTCGTCAGGATATTAAATCAATCGACAAGAACTTTGCCGGTACTAACAGCTTGTATTTTACAATCGAAGGTCAGGAAAAGGGCGACCTCACAAATCCTGAAATCCTGAAAGCTGTAGACGACATGCAGGAATATCTTGCTGAGAACTATGACGGTATTGGTAAGATTGTTTCTTTCACAACCTTCATTAAGCGAATTAATCAGGTTTGGCATGTCCCAACAACTGAGGTAGCCGATGCAGGTGTTGCTGGTGGCGCTGATGATTCTTTGATTCTGGCAAATACTGCTAACCCGGATGGTTTTGATGATTTTGGAGACTTCGGGGACTTTGGAGATGACTTTGCCGCTGATGATGGTTTTGACAGTTTTGATGATTTTGGCGATTTCGGTGATTCAGCAGATACAACAGCTGCAGCAGAAGATTCTGACTGGGTAGATCCAAATATCGAATATGCAGAAAAACTTGCTAAGCCAATGACTACTCAGGAAGTTCTTGCAATGCTCAATCGTGCTTATGTCGCTGCCGGTGCAAAGAATGCTACACCAGAAAAAATGCTCGCTGAACTTGAAAAAGAATGCAACTACAACGGAATGGCATATTATGAGATTCCTTATGATCCAGCAAAGTACCCTGTTCCTACCCGCGAAGAACTCGCAGGTGTTGTAAATGGATATCTGACTTTGCTTTCCGG
>JAEEGH010027831.1_pt1 | contig 11168 bp, 9 predicted proteins | sample 9134181 | NCBI WGS metagenome assembly JAEEGH01 (sample SAMN16246544, study PRJNA631951) | gut metagenome | biome: gut microbiome; feature: rumen; material: DP-attached | host: Bos | place: Iran: Karaj | collected 2018-10
ACAGGTTTGTATGGGTTTTATCTTATCATCCCTGTTTTCTCAGGACAAGAACAGGCAAACAGAAAGAACAGAGAAAAACCGCCGGAGCTTTCTCTGTCCGAGTACTCCGGCGGTCTGTTTCCGGTTGTTTGTTCAGGTTTATTTGGTCAGATATGCCATTGCGCTTTCCGCCGCGATCCGACCGAAAATCACAATGTCAGCCACTGCGTTTCCGCCCAGGCGGTTGCCGCCGTGGACGCCGCCGCAGACCTCGCCAGCCGCGAACAGGCCGGGAATGGCCGCGCCTTCGGTATTGATGACCTCAGCCGCCGTATTGATCTTCACGCCGCCCATGGTGTGATGGATACCGGGAGCGATCTTGATGGCATAATACGGCGCGGTGGTCAGGTCTTCCTTCATGCCTGTCGTCCGGCCGAACTGGGTATCCCGCTGATTCTTTACGATCTCATTCCAGTCATTGAGCGTCCCGGCCAGCGTGGCGGGATCAATGTTCAGCTGTTCCGCCAGACCTTCGATGGTATCGGCCTGCACTGTGATGCCGCTCTTCACATACTTTTCGATCGCCTTCAGGTTATCCCGCAGTTTCTGGTCAAAGATGATGTAGGCATAGCTGCCTTCCTGGGCCAGTTCCGCCGCGGATACCGCGTCACGGGTCAGCAGTTCGTTGGTGAAGCGCACGCCGCCCTGGTTCACCAGGATGGCGCCGTCGCCGCGCACGGATTCGGTAATCAGGATGGAGGTGGTCTGCTCCACCGTGGGGTGCAGCTGGATCTGTTCAATATCCACCAGGTCCGCGCCCAGCGCCTGGGCCATCACGATGCCGTCGCCGGTCGCGCCCGGCGCGTTGGTGGTCACCGTGCCCTTCAGGTCGGGGCGGTAGGTGGTGTACATTGCCTCGTTGGCGCCGAAGCCGCCGCTGGCCAGGATCACTGCTCTGGCGTTGATGGTGTACATCGCGTCCGGTCCCACCGCCTTCACGCCGGCAATCTTTCCGTCCTCGTCGGTCAGCAGTTCGGTCGCCGCCGTCTCCAGCATCACTTTCACGCCCAGCTCATTCAGCTTGGCGGAAAAGCGGTCCACCAGGTAGGCTCCCACGCCGGAGCCGTCTGCCGGCGCATGGATCCGGTTGACGGAAGCGCCGCCCGAGAAGGAAATCTTCGGAAGCTCCGCGCCGATGGTATCCAGCCAGTCAATCGCTCCCGCGGAGCTGTTGGCCATTACGGCCACCAGGGACGAATCGTTCAGCGCATGGCCGCCCTTCATCGTGTCGGCCGCAAACAGCGCGTTGGAATCCTCAATTCCCTGTTCCTTCTGGTAATGGGTTTCGGAGGCGTTCATGCCGCCGGTCGCCTTGGTGGTGTTGCCGCCCACATAGGGCATTTTCTCCAGGATCACAAAATCCTTTCCGGCCTGCTGCAGCATGATGGCTGCGGTCATACCCGCGCCGCCGGCACCGATGATCACGATTTCCGTATCAATCGTCTTTTCTTCCTTGGGACCGGCGTCCTTGGTGTCTTTGCGATTCGCGTCCAGCACCGCAATGTCCGCGCCTGCCTGCTCCAGTGCGGAGGTCGCGGCGGCGATAATCGCGTTACTGGTCACGGTGGCACCGCTCACGGTATCCACGTTCGGAGTCTGCGCGTTCATAATGGCCATGGCCATTTTTTCCGCGGCGATGCCGCCCAGCTCGGGCGTTTCCCCGGTGGCGTCCACCAGCACGGTCTCAATCTCGTTTTCGCTCACCTGCACCGTCACCTTGACCGGCACAAAGATGCCCTGGGCTTCCCCGGTATAGGCTCCGGGCGTAAACAGGGACTCCTCCGGCTGCGCTTCCGCGAATGCCGCGGCGGATACCAGCAGCAGGGCGAACGTCAGAATCAGGCAAAACAGCTTTTTCATCGGTTTTCCTCCATTCGGTCATGTTCAGTTGTCAGTCAGTTTTCATCCGTCTCCATCTTACTATATCCGCCGAATCACTGTCAATAAATGTCAGCAGGTAAAAAAGAGGGGAACGGATCCGCAGACCCGTTCCCCAAAGTCAGGAGATTACCGTTTATTTCATGTAGCGGTCATAGGCAGCCTGATAGACAGCCAGCACGTCCGCCAGGCCCATACGTTCAACCTGAGCCACATACTCGTCAAACTTGTCCAGCGGTTCAACGCCCATGATGAACTTATCAATGGTCTCGTTCATATAGGTTTCGATTTCGGTGTACTTTTCATTGATGATACCCTGTTCATCATTGGTGAACGCCAGCGTCGGGAATGCGTCGCCGATATGGCCTTCCTGCTCGTAGATGTCGCGGATCCGGTTGACCTCGTCGCTGACGAAGGCACGCTCATAGCGGGCGTCCTGCAGCAGGGTCAGCATGCTCTGGATACCGAAGGAACGGAGGGCGTCCTGGGGAGACAGGCCGTCGGGGTTGTTCATGATCAGGTCTGAATACTTGTAGTCGCCGTCCACAATGTTGAAGTGGGTGCCTTCTTCGCCGAAGTTCATCAGGATCATGCCTTCTTCGCTGTAGACGTAGTCCAGCAGCTTGAGGGCGGCCTTCTTCTGTTCTTCAGTCGCGCCGACAAAGATACCGGCGTTCCAGTCCTCATCCACGGTGATGGGCTGTAGCTGGTCACGGGTCTCGCTGATGCCGGTGGGGCCTTCCGGAGGAACGGCGCCGACGATGTTGATATCGGTTTCCACATCCTTGAACAGGTTGGCTACGTTGTCAATGTAGGCGCTCCAGTCATAGCTCATGAACACCTGGTTGTTGGTCCAGGCGCTGTACCACGCGGTCTTGTCGCGGGTCAGGTATTCCTGGTCGATCAGGCCTTCCGCATAGCAGCGGTTCAGCCATTCAAGCGCGTCCTTCATCCGGGGATCGGTGGCGCCGAACTTCACCTGGCCGTCTTCCGCGAAGAAGGTCTCGGCGATGCCCCAGTTGTTGATGAAGGGGATCACGTTGCCGCGGTTGTTGCTGCCGTTCTTGCGCACCGCAAAGGGGATCTCATCCGCTTCGCCGTTGCCGTTGGGATCGCCTTCCTTGATGGCTTTGAACACGTTGTACAGGTCTTCCGTGGTCTTCGGGGTTTCCAGTCCCAGCTTGTCCAGCCAGTCCTGGCGCCAGAAGTAGAGCTTGCCGGCGGTGATGGCCGTCCGCTGTCCGATAAACCGCATGATGCCGTCCGCGTCGGAAACCTTGCGGCGGATCTCCGCGTCGCTGTAGACCTTCCACAGGTTCGGGGTGTCGGTCTCGTTGATCAGCTCATTCAGGGGCGTCCAGGCGTCCTTGTACAGCAGCAGGTCCTTCGCCTTGTACTGCACGATGGTGGGCAGGTCGCCGCCGGCCATCAGCAGGCCGTATTTCTCCGCCAGGTTCTCGGTGGGCGCGGAAATGATCTCAATCTTGATGCCCAGCTTTTCCTGCAGCTTGTCAATGGTCCACAGGCCGTTGCGGAAGGGCATGTTCTCACGGTCGGAGCCCCAGATGGTCACGGTCACGGGTTCCTCCGCGGACGCGGCTGCCACAAAAGTCAGCGGCAGCAGGCAGACTGCCAGCAGCAGTGCCAGGAGACGGGAAAAGTGTTTCATGGTTTTTCCTCCTTCTGTGATTTGGTAAACTGTCTATCTCAACCCCATTCCCGGGGTTCGGACCGGTGAATCAGCTCACTCCTTCACGGAGCCGATCATAACGCCTTTCACAAAATACCGCTGCACAAAGGGATAGATGCACAGCATCGGCAGCATGGCCACCACAATCGTGGCGTATTTGATGCCCTCCGCCATCACGTTTTCCGTACTGCTGGCATTCTCCACAATTTCGTTCAGCAACACCACCTGGCGCAGAATAATCTGCAGCGGGTTCAGTTCCTTGTTGGTGGTCAGGTACATCACCGCCGGGAAATAGCTGTTCCAGTGTCCCACGGCGTAGAACATGCCGATGGTCATCAGGCTGGCCAGGCTCAGGGGCAGCACAATCCGGAAAAGCACGCCGAAGTCCTTGCAGCCGTCCAGTTCCGCCGCTTCCACCAGGCTTTCCGGAATCTGGCGGAAAAAGGTCCGCATCAGGATCATGTTATAGGTGCTCACCGCGCCTGGCAGCAGGATGCCCCAGATTGTATTCAGCAGCCCAAGGCCTTTCACCACCAGGAACGTCGGGATCATACCGCCGCCGAAAAACATGGTAAACGTGCACATCAGGGTAAAGAAGCGTCTCCCCACCATCTTTTTCTGGCTCAGCGCCCAGGCGCCGAACACCGTCAGGATCAGGTTGATGGCGGTGCCCAGGACCGTGTACAAAAGCGTATTGCTGTAGCTTTTCCAGAGCATCGGGTAGACAAAAACCTTCTGATAGGCTTTCAGGTGTGCCCGGACCGGGTACAGGAACACGTCGCCTCTCAGGATGGCGGTTTCCTCGGAAAAGGAAGCCGCGATGACGTATATCGCCGGATAAAGCATGATCGCGCTGATCAGCAGCAGGACAACCGTATTGATAATTACGAAAGCTTTCCGGCTCGGCGCGACCCGGATGCCGCTGTGTCTGCGTGTAAGTTCCATCTTTCGTTCCTCCTCACCACAGACTTGTGTCACTGTACCGCCGGCTCAGCCAGTTGGCGATAATCACCATTGCAAAGCCGATCACGCTCTGGAACATGTTCACTGCCGTCGCGTAGCTGTATTCTCCGCCCTTCAGGCCGCGGCGGTATACATAGGTACCGATCACGTCGCTGGTTTCCAGGATCGGGTTGCTCTGCAACAGCAGGATCGTTTCGTATCCGGCGTCCAGCACATGCCCCAGCCGCATAATCAGCATAATCACAATGGTGCTGGCAATCCCGGGCAGCGTAATATGCCAGGTCTGGCGCAGATGACCGCCGCCGTCCACCCGGCAGGCCTCATACAGTTCCCCGTTGATTCCGCTGATGGCCGCCAGGAAGATGATCGAGTTCCATCCCACGTTCTTCCACAGGTTCATCAGCGTGTAGATCGTCCTGAAGGATTCCGGCTGGACCATGAAGTACTGCCGTTCTCCGCCCATTGCCGCAATGATATTGTTCACAATGCCGCTGGAAGGGGAAAGGAACTGCACCACCATGCTGGCGATCACCACGCTGGAGATGAAGTAAGGCATATAGGTAATGGTCTGCACCGTCTTTTTGAACCGGCGGTTCTGCACCTCGTTCAGGAGCAAGGCCAGCACGATGGCCGCCGGGAAATTGAACAGCAGGTCGTACAGGTTGATCAGCAGTGTATTGCGGACCAGCCTCCATAAATAAATGGAATTGAAAAACTGCTGGAAATATTTGAATCCAACCCAGGGGCTTTTCTCAAATCCCAGGTATGCATTATAGTCCTTAAACGCAATGGAAAGTCCCAGCATCGGGCCATAGCGGAAGATCACATAATATAAAAAGACAGGCAGGAACATCAGATACAGGTATCTGCCTGCCCAGATCCTGCGCCAGAGCCGCGCGCCGCGGGATGTATGCATGAGGTCCACCTCCGTTAAGCTGAAGGTAGCATGAACAGCCCTTCCCGGCTATCCGCGATTTTGTGAAACTGTTCTCAGATATGCAAAAGCGGAATCATCCATTCTGTGAATTCATCGCCTGATTTGCCACCCGGTACTGTCCCGGCGTAACGCCTTCCGCCTTTTTAAACGTGCGGATCAGCGTATTCTGGTTCTCGATTCCCACCTTTTCGCCGATTTCGCGCAGCGTCAGGTTCGTTTCTTTCAGAAGCCGCCTTGTTTCCTCCATCCGGATATCCGTCAGGTACTTCAGAAAGCTGGTCTCCCCCACCTTCCGGAATACCAGGCCGATGTAGCTGGGCGACATGTCCAGCGCCTCCCCGGCGCTGTCCAGGGAGATGTCATGCATATATTCCTTCCGGATGTATTCCGTCAGCCGCGCGTAATGCTTTTCCTCCCGGCTTTCATCGCCGCTGCGCAGATCGATCATCGCGTCCACCAGCGACTCCGCCGCCCGTTCCTTCTCCCGCACTCCGCCCAGGCCGATGGCGCAGGGACATTCCCCGAACACCTGTTCCCGGCAGGTCTGCAGCCACTGCTCAACCGACGCGGTGGCAGAAGGCTGCCCGTCCAGGTTGAACAGGATCAGGATCAGGCCATCCGTCCGCCGGGCACACCAGACCCGCATCAGTCCCAGGTCAGATTCCGCCGCCAGGTTCTCGATCCGGTCCGCCGTGTTTCCGCCCGTCCGGGCTTCCAGGCGTTCCAGATCCCGCGGCGCCGTTTCCGCCACCGCGATCCGCACCAGCTCGTAGGGCAGTTCCACCCCGGCCTTGCTCAGGGTATCCTCGGCGCCTTTCAGCCGTCCCTCCATCCAGTCGTTCAGCAGCCGGTTCTTCAGCAGCCGGTTGATCTCGCGGTTGGAAAGGGTCAGTTCATGGTTTTCCGCCGAAATCAGGTGTATGGCGTCATCCAGCATTTTGTATTCGTTGCCCCGGCTGTCATCCGGAAGTTCCCGGCACAGCTGCCGAACATTGCCCAGCAGCCGTTCCAGCGGCGCGTAAAGCCGCCGGGAGGCCAGCACCGCCGCCAGCAGGCCGACCACCATGCAGGATCCCATCACCAGCATCACCACATCCCGCAGCCTCAGACTGGGCTTGAGCAGCTCGCTATATGGAATCACCGCCGTACAGTACAGTCCTTCCGCCTCCGTCTCCTGGCTCAGCACGCCGTATTCGCTGCCGTTGTACCGGAGCCGGTTCTTTTTCTCCCGCATATACTGCCGGCTGATTTCGCCGTTTTCCTCCGCTGTTCCCGGCGTCACGGGACTGCCTTCCCTGTCTGTCAGAAGCAGCGTTCCCGCCTCGCTTTCCGGCAGGCAGGCAAAGAGCCTGTCCGCGTTCAGGTGGAAGAATGCGTAGCTTTTCCCTGTCTGCACGTTCAGCGGCAGGCTGCTCACAAAAGCCAGCACCGGTTCCGTGCTCAGGATCCGGCTGACCGTTCCGCTCCCCGCATACCGGCCCAGCGCCACCTTGCCGGGTACGGAGCGTGCGCCGATCATCTGTTCCGGCGTGATACCCTCATGCCGGTTGTAAAAATCCTCCGCCCGGTAGCTGCTTTCACCGGTCACGATCATATCCATACCTTCCGCATAGATGCCGATATCCGCCATCGTGTTGCTGAAGGCCTTCATCTGCTGCAGTTTTTCAATGATTCCCCGCTTGGTCAGGATATCCTTCGGGACCTCTTCCGTCAGGTGGAGATACCGCTGCACGCCGGTATCGTTGCTCAGCTGCCAGGAAAAGGATTTCACCTGTCCGATCTCCCGGTTCACCGCCGCGCAGGCGCTGCGAAGCAGGGCTTCCTGCTGCTGCCAGGTGTCCCGGATCACCTGTTCCGAAGTCCGGTCGTAGATGATCCATCCCGTCAGCAGCGTGGTCAGCAGCGTAAAGAGCAGCAACAAAACAACCATCTGCAGCTGAACCCTGCGATGGCGTGTTTTGTTTCCCGCTCTTCCTGCCATATTCCAAACCTTCTGTCTGCTGTTTTGATAAGAAGAGTATAACACAATCCCTTACGGGATCTCAACGGCTGTTTCTGCCCCCAGGCGGATCTGCCCGGTAATAGCCACAGAAAGGATCTGTCCGTCCCGTACCTCTGCGCTCACGCTGATGGTTCCCCCGGGCTGGCTGACCTGCGTGGTCTTTGTTCCGTTCCCGGCCCGCAGCGCCTCCGCCGCGCCCACCGCAGCGCTTCCGCTGCCGCAGGCATTCTCCCAGACCATGCTTTCGCTGCCCCGCACCCATACCAGGGGCGTCAGAAATCCGGTTTCCGGGTGCCATTGCAGCAACCCGATAGCTTCATCCGGCAGCACCGCCGCCTTCACCGCCAGCAGGCTTTCCGCCTTGGCATTTCCCAGCTCCGGTCCCGAGTGAATCAGGTGGACAATGCCCTGCATCCGGACCAGCGTGAAGGGAATCCGGCTGAACACTTCCTCCCGGATCTCATGCACCGGCGGCATCTCCGTGGTTCCTTCAAAGCCTTCCGCCGTTTTCCGGACTGTGCAGCGCACCGGATCCTCCGCTCCGGACACCTGCAGCAGAAGGGACTTTTCTTCTCCCTCCGCCAGCTCCTCCCGGACCAGCCAGGCTGCCGCCGCCATCGCCGCGTTGCCGCAGAATTCCCCGCCCATCAGCCGGATGGCCGCAACCGCTCCCGGCTGTGTCGGTGCTTCCAGGTAGGCCACCTGTTCGCATTCCTCCAGCAGTTTCCGGGTAACAGCCTTCTCGTCCTGCGGTTCCGCCGGATCCAGCACCAGGCAGGTGATATTGCCCGTCGGATCCAGCTTCACGTATCGGTATGTTTTCATTTTTCCTGCAGTCTCCTCAGGAACTGGATGGTTCTCTCGTGGGTCGGATGGTCAATCACTTCCCGGGGATCGCCCTGCTCCACGATAACGCCGCCGTTCATGAATACCACCCAGTCCGAAACGTCCCGTGCAAAGCTCATCTCATGGGTTACGATGACCATGGTCATCTTCTTCTCCGCCAGCTTCCGGATAACCTTCAGAATTTCCCCTGTCAGCTCCGGATCCAGGGCGGAAGTCGGTTCGTCAAAGAACAGGATCTTCGGGTTCATGGCCAGTGCCCGGGCGATGGAAACCCGCTGTTGCTGTCCGCCGGACAGCTGGTAGGGATAGGCGTCTGCCTTATCCGAAAGACCCATCTGCTCCAGCAGGGACAGGGCTTCCTCCCGCACTTCCTTTTCCTGCCGCTTCTGCACCAGCATCGGTGCTTCCATCACGTTCTTCAGCACGGAATAGTGCGGGAACAGGTTGAAGTTCTGGAATACCAGGCCGAACATGCCCCGGATTCTCTGCAGCTCCGCCTGCGTCGCGTAAACGGCTTTCCCGTTCACGTCCCGTGCGGCATAGTTGCCCAGGTAGATCAGGTCCCCGCCGTCCATGGTTTCCAGCAGCGTCGCGCAGCGCAGCAGCGTGGATTTGCCGCTGCCGCTGGGGCCGATGATGGACAGCACCTGGCCCTCCTCCACGGAAACGCTCAGGTCCGTCAGGACCTCTGTGGCGCCGAACTGTTTCCGGCAATGATTAATCTCTAACAGCTTGCTCATGTATCCTCCGAATAAACTGTCCTGAACGCTGACTGAATAATCATCCCGTCAGCGGGACGCTTTCACCATTCATTATAAATTATGAATTGTGAATTATGAATTCCGGTTTATCTGTAGTAGCTCAGTCTCTTCTCAAACCGTCCCATGACCCAGCCCACAATCGCGTTGAACAGGAAATAGAATACGCCCGCGATCACGAAGGGCATAAAGCTGGTCTGGGAATTGGCGATCTGCTTGCCGATGGTGAACATCTCCTGATAGGCCACCGTAAAGGCCATGGAGGTATCCTTGACCAGGGTCACAATCTCGTTGGTCACCGAGGGCAGGATCCGTTTGATCACCTGGGGCAGGATAATCCGCATGAAGCACTGGAACTTTGTGTAGCCCAGCACCTCCGCCGCCTCATACTGTCCCTGGCTCATGGATTCAATGCCGCCGCGGTAGATCTCGGCAAAATAGGCCGCGTAGTTCAGAGAGAAAGCGATCACCACGGGGATCAGTTTCTCCCGGGATACACTGATCCCGAAAAGATAGTACGGTCCATAGGTCACCGCCAGCAGCTGCAGCATCAGCGGCGTTCCGCGCAGCACGGAAATATAGACCTTCATGATGGAGGAAACCACCTTATTCTTGCTCATCCGCAACAGGGATACAATCAGTCCCAGCGGCAGGGCAAAAAGGAGCGTAAGGAAAAAGATCGCACAGGTTCTGCCGAGACCTTCGCTCATCTTGGTGATCATCGTCAGGATCGTCATGATTTGGAAGCTCCTTCAATGTGAAATCGCAGGGGCCGGTTACCGGGCCCCTGCGTGATCAGACACTCTGTCATCTCCCGCGCTGCGGGAAGGCGCTTACTTGTTGAGCAGGCACAGTACGTTCTCGTCCAGGTTGTACTTCTTCGCCAGTTCCAGGTAGGTGCCGTCTTCCACCAGCTTCATGATGGCTTCTTCGAACTTCTTGCACAGTTCATCATCACCGTTGCGGAAGCAGATGCCGTACTGTTCGCTGCCCAGAGGCGCGTCCAGAATCACAAAGCCGTTGAAACGGCCGGCCAGGTTCTGGGCCACCGGCAGGTCAATCACCACCGCGTCCACACCGCCGGCATCCAGTTCGGTGCCGCAGATGTTGAAGTTTTCCATCGTCACAGGCGCTCCGCCTTCAAAGGTCTTGGCCAGCTCCAGCTGTCCTTCCTCATCAGCCAGCAGGGCTTCGCCGGAGGTGCCCAGCTGTACGGCCACACGCTTTCCGGCCAGGTCTTCCAGGGAACTGATGCCGTTTCCTTCCTTGGTCAGCACAACCTGGGTATTGTCATAGTAGGGGAAGGACAGAACATATCCGGCTTCCTTCATCGTGTCCAGAATCGTCATGCCGGACCAGACGCAGTCATGTTCCTTGTTGTCCAGAGAGATCAGCTTGGTGTCCCAGTTCACCGGAACAATCACCTGTTCCAGGCCGAGAATGTCGCAGGCTGCCTTGCACATTTCAACGTCAAAACCGGCGTAGTTGCCGTCGTCATCCAGATAGCTGAAAGGCGGATATTCCGCGTCAATACCCATTTTGAATTCGTCCGCCAGAGCGATTGCGGCACTGAGGACCAGGCACAGGGCTAAAGCCAGAGCAAGCAGTTTTTTCATGAGTGATATCCTCCTCAGATAATCAGATACGGATCCGCTTTTTCGGATCACATCAGTACATTATCACTTTATCGAGCTAAAGTCAAGCTCTTTTTTTCCCTTTTCTTGCATAATTTCCTCTTTTCCCGTATACTTTCACATGAACAGCGGGAAGCTTTCCCGACGTTTTTGCCGAATCGATCCGGAGGCTGATACATTATGGGTAAAATACTGGTCATCGGTGGCGGCGCAGCCGGCATGATGGCCGCTGTTTTTGCCGCCCGCGCAGGGGCTGAAGTCACCCTGCTGGAAAAGAACGAAAAGCTCGGAAAGAAAGTCTATATCACCGGCAAAGGCCGCTGCAACCTGACCAACGACTGCGATCGGGATGAGTTTCTCGCCCAGGTGCCCCGCAATCCGCGGTTCCTTTACAGCGCACTGAACTTTTTTTCTCCCCGGG
>JAEEGH010027832.1_pt1 | contig 11167 bp, 8 predicted proteins | sample 9134181 | NCBI WGS metagenome assembly JAEEGH01 (sample SAMN16246544, study PRJNA631951) | gut metagenome | biome: gut microbiome; feature: rumen; material: DP-attached | host: Bos | place: Iran: Karaj | collected 2018-10
GAATGACAGCACTTTCATCACTTTCTTCCTCAGGAGGAAAAGCACGATGATCAGCACCCAAATCGCCAAAGCAACCGTCTTCGCAGCTACGCTCATGTTGCGAATTGAATCTGATACGCTGGCAACGATTTTTTTCAGCCATTGAACGATCGATTCGGTTGATTTTTGCAATGTATTTGTTACCGTGAAGAGGGTCTCTTTGACGGCCGCCTGCGCCATTTCCACAATGTCTGGATTCATCACACGGCTGTCATGGACGGCGCGACGGAAGATCCGATCTACAAAAGATTCCTTCTTTTCGGAATTACCTTCGCCTTGGCGGTTTCTTCCATAGCGGCGACGGACATTCTGCGGCGAATTCCAGCGGTTGGGCGGTATGATGGAAAATTCCGGCGGTTTCGATTCCCATTCGTCACCAAATGGATCCAACAGGGCACTGAGGGCTTTCGGCGTATTGCTGATCTGCAGATTGCCAGGGGCGACGCCATCGAAAGTCAGCCAACCATAAGGCGTTATGAAAATCTGGACCCATGCGTGGGCATGGTATTCATAGATTTCAAAACAATTGGTCAGCAGGTTGTAATTGCCAGGCGAATAACCGGTCACGAGACGTGAATGAAGGCCCGCTGCGCGGGCCAGAACGGCGAATGCCTGCGCAAAATGCTGACAGTAGCCGCGCTTCGATTCAAACAAGAAGAAATCGACCACTTCGCCGCCAGGCGGGACGGGAGGACATTGCAAATCATATTTGTAGGATGTCCGCAGATGGTCGCGGATGCGGCATGCCTTTTCGTACGGTGTCGTGGCACCGTCTGTGATTTTTCGTGCAAGTTCATAGGTTCGTTCTGAAATGACGCCACGCGGCAACGCACGATAGTTCGGGCCGTAATTCCAGTGAAACGCGAGAAAACGATCCATGTCCTGTCCAGTCTTCTCGCTTGGCACATAGGACATGACGAAATACGACAACGGCGGCTTGGGCTTCTCCAAGGCGCGAAGGCCAAGTTTCACATTATCATGAAGATGCAGAAGCAACGTCTGCGGATCGCCGTCAGCGGGATCCCGAAAGCGACCGTGCTCAAAACGGTATGCGTATGGAAGCAACGGTCCTATCTGCTTTTCCAGCATAATGCGCTGCGGAAACAACGTCCCGTATTGGGCGCGGATGCGGTCTGCCAGACTGTTGCCGGATTTCATCATGTCTGATTGCGTCCATTTCGAACCGTCATATGTGTCGTACATTTGAACGACCCAATAGACTTTCGCGGGAGCGTAGGCGCGGAAAACGAGATCCGTGCCAATGGTTGGCGACGCGCCGTCGCCGTTTTGCGAATCGAACGATGGGGCGTCGTCCATCTTCGCGGTGTTTTCGGCATCTTCGGAAAAATCCACGTCGTTTGGTTGATCGTTGTCCTGTTCCGTTTCCTTTTGTCCATTCTGGTCAGGCCGTGTCCTGCTCTGCCATTTGTCCCAAATGCGTTCCATGAGAAGCTCTCGATCATTGTCGAATGACACGGGAATGATGCCTCTGCCGCGTAAAGCCTTCTTAAATGGCAGGATGTAGATCAAGAAGGCCGTCAAAACGAAGGCCGCCGCGAAATGTAATAGGCGAATTGTCCAACTGCCGTGCGTCAACGGCAACGTCATACCGCGTTCACGCAGTTTCATGCCGACGAGCAGCGATGTGCGCGTCAAATACATGATAAGCAGTACAAGCGACATCGACAAGAAGAAAACCGTTAGAAAACCACGTCGTCCGGGCAGTAATCCGCCGTAGCCGAGCATGCAGCAACAGCAAAACAGCAAGAAGCCGTATTCACGTGGACGGCGGCCGATGAACAAGGCTAGAATCAGAATGGACATTCCTTCAAAAATCATGATGTCCCACGGGACTTCCGTCATGCGGACTTTCACCCAGACAAATGCCGTGGCACCGACCGCGATTTGCGCCAATTGCCGCATGAACGGCGGAAACACGCCCATCGGAATGCGCGAAAGCAAGACCATGAACGGTGCGGCGATCATGACACCGAACATCAAATCCGGCTCGCCTTGCAACCATAGAGCGCAGAAAACGGCGCCGACGTACAACAGCGCGTAAAGGCATTGCACCTTTAGCGGCACGTCGTTCGATTTTGCGCTCATCAGTTTCATGTGTATTTCCTCCCGCCGTCATTGAATCATTTGCGCCATGCTGAGGGCGGGTGACATCCGCCGCGGCGAAAGGCCGCGGCCTGTTTCCAAGCCTTCCGTGTTCAGCGGATGATGCAGTTTAGCCTTAAATGCCGTCTTTGACGCATGATACCAACGGATGTCCATGCCGCGTCCCGCGAGCATCGCCAGTTCGTTGTACAGGCTTTCAGACTCGTTCAACGAGAAGCAGTAGATGATGGAACGGGCTGGCAGTTGTGCGACCATGCTTTCGATGACATCCGTCAGCGGAATGTCACCGGATTCCATCGTCGCCATCATCAGCATCGCCTCCCGCCAATTTTCTTCAACAGGGCTTGGCGGAAGCATCATGAGACGTTCCCCGCCGATGCCCAACGCCAGATTGCAAGTCTTGCGGGAGAGATAGTTGCAGATGCTGGCCGCCGCGATAAGCGTCGCTTCGAGATGAAGCGCAGGGGCTTCTGGCGTCGCCATGCCGCCGACGCCATCGATGAGAATCGCGACAGTGAGTTGTGACCGCCGTTCGAATTCTCGCACCATCAGCTTGTTGTGGCGTGCCGTGCTTTTCCAATGGATGAAACGCATGCCGTCGCTTGGATGATATTCACGTACGCCGTAGAAATCCTGCGAATATCCGGCGGCGTTCGTCGGATTGCTGGTAAGTGATGTTGAGAGTGAACTACCTTCACTAAGATCCAGATTTTCAAGTGGTTCCACAGATGGATAGACGACGATGGCTTCCGGTAGGATGACTGTCTTCTCTAGGCAGTACACGCCTGCGGGATCCGCGCTGCGAATCACGATTTTGTCCAACATGAATGCACCGCGCGCGGATGGCATCACCGCACGATTGACAATGCGGCTTTCGCCGGGCTCCAAGGTGGCGACGACGGATGACACCGTCCTATTTTGCGCGAACAGCAGTTTTTCGATGATGACAATCGTTTGACGACGATGCCGCTTGAGGTTGCGACATTCCAGCGGAAGATTCGCCAACGTACCGACATGCAATTGGTCAAACGGCCTGCGGATTATCTCTATTCCTCTCAACGTGAAAAAGGCGGCGGCCATGCTGACTAACAAGACGGACGTCGACGCACAGGCCAGAATCAGAGCCATTAGGTTGTGATTCACCTGTGAAATGCCAAACCAGATGACCGCGTTGATTGCGATGCACCAGGCTCTGGATGTCGCTTTGAGCATCATCTGGTCAGCTCTCCCATCTGGACATTGGCATCTGGGAGAGGATGTCTTCCAGCGCCTTGGCGGAAGTCGCCCATTCCGAACGTGACTGCAGGCGAAGCGGCATGCGGTGGGCCAATACGCAGACGGCGAGATCGCGAGCATCTCTTGGCATCACGTGGTCGCGGCCTTTCATCGCCGCAAGTGCTTGGCTTGCACGCAATAAAGCTAATGTGGCGCGTGGCGAGCAGCCGAAGGCGAAGGCGGGATGGTTACGCGTCTTGTTAATCAGCGTCACCAAATAGTCGCGGAATTGAGCGGAAACATAGACAGTTCGCACAAGTGCTTGGCAATGCAGAAGATCTGAAGCCTCCAAAACGGCTCCCAACGATGTCAGAGGATTGTCTTCCACATGGCTTTCCAGAATGCGCTTCTCCGTCTCCGGATCTGGATAACCCATCGTCAGCCGCATGAGAAAACGGTCCAGCTGCGCCTCTGGAAGCGGGTAGGTGCCTTGATATTCGACGGGATTCTGCGTCGCAATCACAAAGAACGGTTTATGAAGGATATAGGAACTGCCATCAATGGTCACGCTGGATTCCGCCATGCATTCCAGCAGGGAGGACTGGACACGCGGAGTGCCGCGGTTGATTTCATCCGCCAGAACGACGTTGGAGAAGATCGGGCCAGGCATGAAGACGAATTTCTTCAATGATTCGTCATAGATGTTCACGCCTGTGATATCGTTTGGAAGCATGTCCGGCGTGAACTGAATCCGCTTGAAATCCGTGTTGATGGAACGCGCCAACGCCTGCGCGAGTTTTGTCTTACCGACACCCGGCACGTCTTCCAGAAGCACATGGCCGTCAGACAAAAGCGCAATAATCACATGGCGGATGACATCATCCTTCCCTTGGATGACCTTTGCGATGTTCGCTTGCAGTCTGTCGGTCACTTCCTTCACGAAGGATAGGCTACGGCTGTCGCCCAAATCGTCCTTTCGTTCTCTTGCTTCCGTAAGATTATCCACGTCAGAACTTTGCGAAACAGCAGAATAGATGAGCAGAACGTCATCGATCTGAATGTAGTCCTGATGTTTCAGCTCTGTCGGCTTCATGAGAGGCTTGCCATTGAGGAATGTTCCGTTGCGCGAACCGAGATCCTCCAACAGGACGGAGCCCTGCTGATAGGTTAGCTGGCAATGTTCGCGCGAGACGCCAACATGGTTGCTCAAGACGAGATTAGCATCCGGGCCGCGGCCGATGATGCTTTTCCCTTCGGGAATCACGAATTCGCCTGTTGCCTTATAATCTTCCTGTATCGTTAATTTCGGCATTGGAAAATCCTTTTTCAGAGAATCGTTCGGAATGTTTTTTTACAAATCCGCTTCCATAACGTAGTCGTTCATGAAGAAGCCGTTACCGATGGGATTGTCAACGGTTTCAATTGTCTTGAAATCATTGCGGACGTATGCTTTGATGGCTTTTGCGTTCTGACGGTTCACGTTGAGCCGCAGATGTTTGTAACCTGCTTCGCGAGCCATCGATTTGGCTTTTTGCAACATCATGGAGCCGAGCCCTTTCCCCTGATAGGCGGTCAGCAGATAGCATTTGTGTAGCTTCGCCGTCTGGGGCGCACCGTCATAATGGCCCCAAATGAGATAGCCGACGGCATCCGCTCCGTCGAAAACGCCGTAGAAATGGATGCCTTCATCGAATTCCTTCTCCATGACTTTTGCCGCGTACATCATCTCCATCATATACGCAATCTGTTCAGGGGAAAGGATTTCCTTGAACGTGACGGGCCAGACGGCATCCGCCACTTGGCGGACGAGCTTCAGCTCGTCCTTTTTTAAAAGTCGTATCGATATGTCCATGACTTTTTGCTCCTTTATCTGTTTGCTTTTATAATACCATAAAATAAATCATGCCTGTCCATCTTCAACTAACGGTGACGATTGCTGATTATTTTTTTAAACGTCTCTTTTTATAGCCATTTGACAAGTGTTTCATTTGAATTATTTCTATATGCTTTACGTAACTTGCATAAAAAAAAGGTGGTTGGAACATTTGATACCCTTTTTGACCTACAGAAGGAGATTTGACATGAGAAACAGAAAGAGGACAACGCAGTTTGTGTCACAAATAGTCTTCTTTTGTTTTTTCGTGTTTCCCCAGTGTCATGCGGATTGGAGCATGATTCCAGTCATCGGTCTCAGAAAGCCTCTTGAATCAATCCACTTCGACGGAAAGGCCACATATGAGAAACTTTGCAAGCATCACGAGTTTGAGCAATGGAAAGGAACATGCGATAACCATGGGATGATCATCTGTCGTCTTGACATTTCGGCGTCTTCTTTTCCTGCATTGCAAAGGAATCAGCGGCTTTATATTGAAAATAAATGGGAGTTTCGTCCATCAAATTATCTAACAGTACGTTTTGAAGACAAAAAGGACCAATACAATCATGCAATTATAACCATTTGTTTGGCTGACAATGCGCTCCATGCACAAGAAGGCATGCTTCATGAGCTGAGCATAACAATGGCTTTTTCTGCACGTTCAATAGGTGGCGGCGTCAGGCTTGACAGGGATACGGCGTTTCGATACAAGCTGAAAGATACATCATTCCGGCATACAGGTAGAAGAAACAGGCCTGATCCGCTGTATTCTGAATTTGCAAAGCGGAATTATACTATTAATGACGGCTATGCCTACATGATGATCGACGATCCTTTCAAATACATGATCGGCGACCATTGTCTTTATTCGTTGGGCGACTACATCGCTTTTACCAGAAACAATGCTTCGGTTGTCATCATGTTTGGCGCTTATGACGAAAAATACTTCCAGCTAGCCCAACGTCTGGATGCGATGTTGATTCATGCTTCTGTTAAAAATGATTCAGCAAGTTTGGAACTGAAAGATGTGGACATTGTAGTTGATGAAAGCAGTTTTTCGCCTAAGCCTCATCCGCCGCGCAGAAAAATATCGAGCAGAATATCCCGTATGTCACGTGAAATCAAGTCATTTTTTGATATTCTGCATTGGGTTTTATTTGAAAGACATAGATCATAGACGGTTGATTATATGAAAAAGCGGAGAACGGCTGGGGGTGTGTTCTCCGCTTTTTCATGTGGCTGTTTTGTAACTATTTATCCTTGATTTGGAAATCACCGGCCTTGATGGCTTTCTTCTTGATATATGTCTTCAAACGCACAAGATTAAGCTTACTGATAATCTGATCAAGATCCTTGAGCATTTCCGCGAATTCTGGCGACACAACGCGCTTGGGCATTTTTATGACAGGCGAAAACGTGGGGCGACCTGACAACTGTTCTGTGTTTTTGAAGCTGCATTTGAATTCGGTTGGAATTGACGGATAAGCATCAGCATCTCGGAACAGCTTGATTTTTAGCAGCAACCCATTCAATTCATTGACCGTTTTATCAAGTTCTTCAGGGGCATCATCATCCCTGTAATAGGAATACAAGGCGCTCAAACTCCGAAGATCCTTGAGGGGATCACTCAAATAATCGGCCAGAAAAATATTATCCAAGCCTTTGTCCAAATCGTATGAATTCATACTTAACCTCCTTCTCTTGTTAACAAACTGCGGCAAAATAATCAAGCCGCAAAAACGAATCAAAGACCCCCAGTCGTCTGACTCGTATTGGCTAAAAACATCTTGCGCCATTGGCACAAGCCACCATCGGAATGCTCTCCCTCCTCCCCCTTGAAAAATGTCAATCCTTCGTGAGCTTCATCTGCGGGAAGAGGATGACGTCGCGGATGGACGGTTCGCCAGTCAACAGCATGACAAGGCGGTCGATGCCCATGCCGAGACCGCCGGTCGGCGGCATGCCGTAATCCAACGCGTTGAGGAAGTCTTCGTCGATACGATCGACTTCGCCTTCCGTGTCCGCGCGGCCGATGAGCTGCTGGTCGAAACGGGAGCGCTGTTCGATCGGATCGTTCAGTTCGGAATATCCGGGGCTGATTTCCTGTCCGTTGATTTCAAGTTCATAGACATCAACGAGTTCCGGATCGTCCGGGCAGCGTTTCGCGAGCGGGACGAGATAGGCGGGAAGACGCGTCACGAACGTCGGCTGGATCAACGTCGCTTCAATCGTCTTGTCGTAGATTTCATGGGTGACGGCCTTGTCGTCCATGTCGTCCGTGATGTCCAGGCCGAGAGCTTTCGCTTTTTCGCGCTTCGTGGCCAACGGCAGTTCGAACCAATCATCGCCCATCTTCGCTTTGATCAGATCTTTATACGGAGCGACACGCCATGGACGCGTCAGATCGACTTCGACGCCGTCCTGCCGTTTGAATTTCAGCGAACCGAACAGCTTTTCGGCGACGGTGCAGACCATGTCTTCGATCAGTTCCATCATGCCGCGGCAGTCCGAATAGGCCTGATAGACTTCGATGGACGTGAATTCCGGATTATGCTTGCGATCCATGCCTTCGTTGCGGAAGTTACGGCCGATTTCATAGACGCGTTCGAAACCGCCGACAATCAGTCGCTTCAGATACAATTCCGTGGCGATACGCATGTACATCGTGCAGTTCAACGCGTTGTAGTGCGTCACGAAGGGACGTGCCGCGGCACCGCCCGCGAGCGGTTGCATCATCGGTGTCTCAACTTCCATAAAACCACGGCTGTCCAAATACTTGCGGATTTCGGAAATGATCTTGCTGCGTAGTTCGAAGGTCTTGCGGACATCCATGTTGCAGATCAAATCCAGATAGCGCTGGCGGTAGCGCTGCTCCATATCCGTCAAACCATGCCATTTTTCCGGCAGTGGGCGGAGGCATTTCGACAGCAGTTCGAACTTTTCCGTACGGATGGACGGTTCGCCTGTACGCGTCACGAAGATTTCGCCTTCCGCTGAAATGATGTCTCCAAGATCCAATTCCTTGAACTTCGCATATTCGTCGTCGCCTACGATGTTCTTCTGGACGTACAGCTGGATGGAGTCGTTGCGGTCGCGCAGGCTGGCGAACAGCGATTTGCCCATGATACGGCGCGCGATCATGCGGCCTGCCACGCGGACTTTTTTCACTTCGCCTTCTGCCAGTTTCGGCGCGATTTCCTTCACGACCGTGCTCGGCGTGATGTCATCGACGCGATGACCATAGGCGTTGCCCCCAGCTTCGACGATCTTGTTCAACTTCTGGACACGCTGCGCACGCAGATCGTCCAGATTTTCCATCGGTTGCTCTTGGTTTTCAGACATGGTTCTGTTCCCTTATGATATATGGTATAAAAATGGATTCAGGCAAAACTTATAATGTAATGCCTGAATCCATTTTTGCCGCATTTTAGCAGATTTCTTTTTGTTCGGTGCAGAGCCCGAACATCTTCGCGGGCTTATGCCCACAGTTTCTTGTAGAGATCCGCGACGCGATTCTTGCAGAGGGCTATCATCTTCGCGGCCGATTCGTCGCCGCCGAAATACTTCAGCATCAAACGGCCTTCTTCCGCGCACTCTTCATGGTGCAACGGCAGGATTTCGCGCAGGCAGAAGTAGGCGAATTTCACATAGCGGAATTGGCCATGCAACTGCGGGGCCTGGTTCTCAATCCAGTTGACCGCTACGCTGCGTTCGTCTTTGATGGCGGCGCGCAGGTCGGGGAACTCGCACGTCGGAGCGAAAACCAATGAATAGTACCAATCGAAAAGTCCTGTGTCCTGCGTGCCGTGGGAATCGGAGACGCCGACGACGGGAATCTTCCGGCCTTTCGCACGCTCTTCGCTCCAGCGGGAGACCTGCAGATTATTCGCTTCGGTCTGACTGATCCAGAAGCCGCCGATCAGTTCGAACGCGTCAAATTCGCATTTTTCGAAAAATGCCCGCTGAAGAGCTTCACTGACGTTGTAGTGGTCGCCTGTGATCCAATACGGATGGCTGAAGATCGCGATACCGCCGCCTTCCTGAATCTTCTGGAAGCACCATTTGGAGGAGGCGTAGCAGTAGCGGTCATGCTCGTCCAAATACGGGATGTCGAGATTCTTCTGGATTTCCGCGACTTCCTTTTCGTATTGCTCCGTCTGGCGATGCAAGTCGTTCACGCTGAACGCACCACCGAAATTCACCTGATGGACGCAGTTGCGCGGCGGATGAACTTCCTCGCCCGGATAGACTTTGAAGTTCGTCTCCAACTTCTTGAAGGCTTCGATGACTTCCAACGACGGTCCATAACGATGGTGATCCGTTAGCGCGAAGAAGTCGAAGCCGTGGCGGCGGTAATTGGACGCCACATAGAGGGGGCTTTCACGACCGTCCGAACGGCAGGAATGGATGTGGAAGTCGCCTTTCCACGGACGATAGGCGAACAAATCCGCCTCGACGGCGTACAGGCAGAATTCCGTCTTGACGGTGCGGCCGCCTTCGATGGAATCCGTCAAGACGAGCGTGTATTCCTGCTCCATCGTCGGCGTGAACGTCACCTTGATGGTGCCGTTGTCAATCGCCATCTCGATGTCGCCTTTCACGTATGTATCGCGTTCTGAAAGGATCATCGAATACTTGTGGTCGTCCTTCAACGAGATGTGGTCGTATTTCGGACGGATGGTAACGGTCGCCTGCTGGCCGACCTTCAAGACTTTTGGATAGACGTCGTAATTGTAATCCTGCAGCTTCATGACAATTGCCCTTTTTGTTTTGAAATCGTTGATTATTCCTGTTGAAAAATTAAATTTTCACATAGACAAACTAAAAACAATAATCCGTATTCATGCAAAGACAAGCAAAAGCATGAAAACACCACTCGCCAAATCAAAAGTTTTCCAGAAAATCTGCCGTGACGCGGCTGTCGCGGCGGGCCGTTTCAGCATGCTGTCGGAAGGCGACAGGGTGCTCGTCGGCATCAGTGGCGGCGAAGATAGCCTTACGCTCATGCATGTTTTGACGGAGCTCCAACGACGGTCACCATTTCACTTCGACATCATCGGCGCGACCATCGACATGCAGTTCGGAACGTTCAAGATGGACAGCCTTCGCGACTACGCCGCCCAAAACAACTGGCGGCTGGAGACCGTTTCGCTGGACGGATATTCGCTGATGAAAGAAAAAGGCGCAGAGGAACGCCCCTGCGCCATGTGTTCGCGGCTTCGCCGCGGAAAGCTCCACGGCTTGGCCGATCAATTGAATTGCAATAAAATCGCGTTGGGACAACAGCTTGACGACCTTTGCGTCTCGCTACTGCTCGCCATGTTCCGCGGCGGCGGCTTGAAAACCATGGGGGCGAACGTCCCTGCGGACGCCGCCACCAAACGGCTCATTCGACCGCTTTGTCTTGTGACGAAAGCGCGTATTCACGAAGCCGCCGTCATCGCGGATTATCCGAAAATAAAATCCTGCCCGTATGAAGAGCAACTCCGCAACGACGGCGACCGCTTCTATCTCGAACAGCTTCTGAATACGTTGGATACGCGTTTCAAGGATGTTCGTTCCGCCATGCTCCACGCCATGGGCGATGTGCGTTTGGCACATCTGCTAGATACGCGTTATTGGTCTGTGGAAAACACAGATCCAGATGAAGGAAAGTTATAAGAGCTTAAAGCTTAAAGCTTAAAGCCTAAAGCAAATACAAAAAAGCTGAAAGCAAAAACAAATACAAGACTTGTCTTTTGCTTTCAGCTTTTAGCTTTCAACTCCGCCGCAGGCGGTTTACTTCTTGAAGTACAGCGGCGCGAAATGATCAACGTCGTGGAAGAAGACTTTCGGCAGGGGGGCAGAGCTGCTCAGCTCTTCTTTGCCTTCGGGCAGATATTTGGAATAGTCGTAGCGGGCGAAATGGAAACT
>JAEEGH010027835.1_pt1 | contig 11166 bp, 8 predicted proteins | sample 9134181 | NCBI WGS metagenome assembly JAEEGH01 (sample SAMN16246544, study PRJNA631951) | gut metagenome | biome: gut microbiome; feature: rumen; material: DP-attached | host: Bos | place: Iran: Karaj | collected 2018-10
CTTTCTACATCTACATGTTTTTGGGATACGACTTCGACAGTTTCTCATTAAACGGTGGCAAGCCTTTCTATGAGGCCGCTGAGCAGATCGTCAACAACGCTCAGAGCTCATCACAGCCTGGTTGGAAAGCTTTCGACGGCAATAAGAACCGTTATTGGTTGGTTGAGAACGCAAACAGCAACAGCTATGCTGTCCTCCACCAGTTCCTCTATGAATACCACCGCTTGGGTCTCGATGTGATGTCAGAAAAACCCGACCAAGGACGCGCTGCCATCCTCACCTCGCTACAATACCTTCAGGCCGTCCACAGCAACTATCCCACATGTTTCTGGCTGCAACTCATCGTGGAATCGAAGCGCGACGAGATCATCAACGTGTTCAGCGAAGGCACTCAGCAGGAAAAGACCACGGCTTCAAGCATCATGAAACAGATTGATCCGTCGAAGTCATCGCAGTACGATGCCATTCTTCAAGGCGGGAAAAAATAGCATTTCCGCCCTATGCTCCAACAGCTGAACATCAAGAATTACGCACTCATCGAGGATCTGTCGGTCGATTTTACCGACGGCTTTAGCGTGATTACTGGTGAAACGGGAGCCGGCAAATCCATCCTTTTAGGAGCCTTAGGTTTTGTTCTCGGTGATCGTGCCGACACAGGGGTGCTTTTCAACAAGGAGATGAAATGCGTGGTAGAAGCCCATTTTCAGCTGAACGGCAACAACCTACAACCTCTTTTTGACAGCAACGACCTGGATTTTGACAAGGAATGCATCTTCCGCCGTGAACTCAGTCCACAGAAAAAGAGCCGTGCCTTCATCAACGATACTCCCGTATCGCTGCAAGTCATGAAAGAAATTGGCAGTCAGTTGGTTGACATCCACTCACAACACGACTCATTGCTACTAACCGATGCCGACTTCCAACTCCATCTGTTAGATGAAATAGCCCAAAGCCAAAACCTGCTAGTCGAGTATCAAACCAACTATGGCGTTTACAACAGCCTCAATCGAAGGTTGAACGAGTTGCGCGAAACCGCTTCGAAAAACATTGCAGAGAACGACTATCTAAAGTTCCAACTTGACGAATTGCAGAAAGCCCAACTCAAGGAAGGCGAATATGCTGAGATTGAGCAGAGCCTAAATGTGATGGAAAACGCCGAGGAGATCCGTTCGTTGCTCTTCAGCGCCAACGGATTGTTGGAAAACTCGGAGACCGCCATCCTGCCACAACTCAACGAGTTGTCGTCGGCAATGCATCGGCTGAAGCAACTGATGCCATCGTCGGAAGAGCTGCTGCAACGCATTGAGAGCACCCAATTGGAACTCAAGGACATTGCCTACGATTTGGAACGCATTGGCGATGGCGCTCAATTTGACGAAGAGAAGCTTCAAGAACTCCAGGAACGCTTTGACCTGCTCAGCCGTCTGATGATGAAGCATCACGTCAAGGAGTTTGAGGCATTGATTGCCTTGCGCGATGAGCTCGAAACCAAAGTGAACGCCTTTGAGAACATCGATCAAGAGATTGCACAGACTGAGAGCGCCTTGAAGAAGCAAGAGACCTTGCTTCGGGAGTTGGCCTCGAAGCTCCATGCCCTGCGCATGAAAGCAGCCAAGACCTTTGGCAATCAAGTCACCGACCTCGCACGACAACTGGCCATGCCTCACGCCGTGTTCCAAATTGCCGTAGAGCTTTTGAAAGACTTCTCTCCTACCGGCTTGGATCAAGTGCGGTTTATGTTCTCCGCAAACAAAGGCATTGAGGTGGCTGAGCTTAGCAAAGTGGCTTCCGGTGGAGAACTCTCACGACTGATGCTCTCCATCAAGAGCGTGGTGTCGCAACACAACTACATCCCCACCCTGATCTTCGACGAGATTGACACAGGAGTTTCTGGCGAGGTAGCGGCAAAAATCGGTGGCATCATGCAAGGGATGGGGACTTCATTACAGTTGATTTCGATCACCCATCTTCCTCAGGTAGCCAGCAAAGCAGCACATCATTTCTTTATTTACAAAGACAATGAAGGTGCTCGAACACAATCGCATATCAAAGTACTTTCAACCAAAGAGCGTGTCACAGAGATTGCCAAGATGCTCAGCAACGACAAAGTAACGCCTGAGGCTTTGAAGGCTGCCGAAGTACTGTTGAACTAGTGGAAGCGCTTCCATTTAGTTTTCAAAGACGTACCGAAGGATATTAGCACCCATGCGCAAGGCTTTCTCACGAGTCTCTTGTGAGTCGTGATGCACACGTTGGTCCTCCCATCCATCGCCGAGGTCGCATTCGTAGGTGAAAATGCACACCAATCGACCTTCATAAATCAGGCCGAACATTTGTGGGGCCTTGCCGTCATGCTCATGAATCTTAGGCAAGCCATCCTTAAAGAGATAAGGCTTCTGAAAGATGTCATGCGTAAAAGGCAGCTCCACAAAATCCAGTTCGGGAAACACCTTTTTCATTTGAGGTTCAATGTACTGACGGATGCCATAGTTATCGTCGATATGGAGAAATCCACCCGCCAGCATGTAGTTGCGGAGGTTCTGTGCTTCGGCAGCATCAAACACCACGTTGCCGTGACCCGTCATATAGACATAAGGATAGTTGAAAATATCAGGGCTGGAAGGCTCCACGGTAGGAACGTCAGGGTTGATGTCGGTTCCTATTTCCTTATTGCAAAAACGCACTAGATTAGGCAAGGAGGTGGGGTTACCATACCAGTCTCCTCCCCCACGGTATTTCAGCAAAGCGATGTTCAGTTGCTGTGCTGAAACGAGCAAGGGAAACAGGAGGGCTATGACGACCAACAGTTTTTTCATTTCATTTGATTGATTAGCTGTACCGTATGGCAAGCCACTAAGGCTGCCGTTTCTGTCCTCAGCCGAGCATCGCCCAAACTGCATGGCACAAAACCGTTTTCTTTGGCTAATGCCACTTCCTCAGGACTGAAGTCGCCCTCTGGACCGATAAGGATCAAAGCGTTTTCACCTTTATGATATAAATCACAGAGACAATCTTTCACATCATCGTCGATCCAAGCGATAAATTTCTGTCCCTCGAAGGGTTGCTTCACCAGTTTATCGAAAGGCATCAAGTCGTCAATCTTCGGAAGGCGTGATTTGATGGACTGTTTCATTGCCGCCACCATCACTTTTTGAAAGCGCTCCACATTAGCAGCACGGCGCTCGGAATGATACGAAGTAAACAACTGCACATGGTCGATGCCGATTTCCGTTGCCTTTTCAAGGAACCACTCTGTGCGTTCGTTGAGTTTGGTCGGGGCGATGGCTATTTCAAGCTTGAAGTCCCAATGGTCATAACCCGGACGTTTGTTTGTCAAGTTGACCGTAGCATGTTTGGGCAACGCTTCCACCAACTCGGCATCATACAAAAAGCCTTCACCATCGGTCACGCAAAAAGTCTCCCCTTCGGTCATCCGCAGCACTTTCACACAGTGTTTGGATTCCTCTTCGGGAAGGGTGTTCAGGCCTTCGATAGCATCTTTGAGATAGAAAACATTCATAATTACATTCTCTCGGGCATTCCGATGCCCAGTAGTTCTGAGGCATTGCGGAGTAAAGCGGCCACCATGGCGCAGATCTGCAGGCGGAACATACGGCGGTTGGCATTTTCCTCCTTCAAGATGCTGCACTCTTGATAGAATTGGTTGAACTCCTTGGCGAGATCAAAGATAAAGTTGGCGATCATCGCAGGGCTACGGCCTTCGGCAGCTTGGTTGAGCACCATCGGCCAGCCATACATCATTACAATGATTTCCTTTTCCTTGGGTTGGAGGTCAGTGACTTTCACGTCATTCTCCAGCTGGATGCCCTGTTCGGCAGCCTTGCGAAGCACTGAGCAGATACGGGCATGGGTGTATTGCACAAACGGACCCGTGTTGCCATTGAAGTCGATGGATTCGGCAGGATTGAAGAGCATGGTCTTCTTGGGATCCACCTTTAAGATAAAGTACTTCAAGGCACCCAAACCGATGGTGTGATAAAGCTTATTGGCATCCTCTGGAGAAAGATCCTTTGCCTTGCCGAGTTCTTCGGAAACGCTTTTAGCCGTAGCAACCATCTCGTCCATGAGATCGTCCGCATCCACCACTGTGCCTTCACGAGACTTCATCTTGCCATTGGGCAGTTCCACCATACCATAGGAAAGATGCTCAATATCCTTACCCCACTCGCGACCCAAGCGCACCAACACACGCTTCAACACGTCGAAGTGATAGATTTGTTCGTTACCCACCACGTAGATGAGTTTTTCGGGATCATATTCCTCCACACGAAGTTGGGCGGTACCCAAATCCTGAGTCATATACACAGAGGTGCCATCGCGACGGAGCAGCAGTTTCTCATCCAAACCCTCATCACGGAGGTCACACCAAACTGAGTTGTCGTCACGGCGATAGAGCACGCCTTTTTCGAGTCCTTCTTGCACCAATGCCTTACCCAGCAAATAGGTCTGTGATTCATAATAGATCTTTTCAAAGGATACACCCAGACGTTTGTAAGTGACATCAAAGCCATCATACACCCATTGGTTCATCATCTCCCAAAGTTGGCGCACTTCAGGGTCGTTGGCTTCCCACTTGCGTAGCATCTCACGGGCTTCCTGCATCAAGGTGGATTGGGCTTCGGCCTTAGCTTTAGCTTCTTCTTGGGCCTTTTCATCCAAAGTGTCGTAATCAGCAGGCAGCAAGGTCTTCAGTTCTTCCTTAAACTTCTTATCAAATAGCACGTAGAAGTCACCAATCAAGTGATCACCTTTCTTGCCAGTGGATTCAGGTGTGCAACCATTACCCCATTTCTTCCAAGCCAGCATGCTCTTACAGATGTGGATGCCACGGTCGTTGACCAGATTGACGCGCACCACGTTCTTGCCATTGGCTTTCAGGATTTCGGAGACGCTCCATCCAAGGAGATTATTGCGGATATGGCCCAAATGCAAAGGCTTATTGGTATTCGGTGAGGAATACTCCACCACAACGGGTTTGCCTGAGACTTCCTTGCGGCCATAGTTTTCTTTCAGATGGTTCTCACGGAAGAAGTCCATCCAGAAGCTATCGGAAATCAAGATATTCAGAAATCCTTTCACGACGTTGAACTTGGCAATCATCGAAGATTCCTTCATCATTTCTGCGCCCATCTCATTGGCCAATTGTTCGGGGTTACGTCCTGCCAATTTCCCGAAGGGGAACACCACTACGGTAAGGTCACCTTCAAATTCAGGCCTTGTCTTCTGGAAATTTACTTGTTGCGCAGGAGGTTCTTGTCCATAAAGGGTTTGAAACGATTTGATAAATAGCTGTTTAAGGATTTCTTCTAACATATTCTCTTCATTTTTAATCTTGCCACAAAAATAAGAAAAAAGCGGATTAGTTGTCAAATCAGGTTTTATTCATACTTTTGTACCATAAATAATAGCATTGATTATGAGAAAAACCGTACTGATAGCTCTTCTTCTTTTGGTGACTATTGCAATGCCAGCCCAGAAAAAAAACAACCAAGTTCGCCGGCCTAAAGTCGGTATAGTTTTAGGTGGTGGCGGTGCCAAGGGTGCATCACACATCGGAGCATTGAAATATATTGAAGAGATGGGCATCCCTGTCGACTATGTGGCAGGAACCAGCATGGGATCCATCATTGGCGGCCTTTATGCCATGGGCTACTCACCTGATGAGCTTACAAAACTTATCTCACAATTGGATTGGTCAGTATACATTGGCAACAGCATCAACCGTCCTATGATGTCGGAAGATGTAAGGCAGCGTAACAGCACCCTTTTGGTCAACGTGCCGTTTAGCCTTGAAAACCTTGTCAGTAAAGATTCCAAATCCTCCTTTATCAGCCAACTGCCAAGTGCATACGTCAACAACAGTTCATTGGTCAACCTGTTCAACGATTTGTGTGTGGGATATCAAGAGGATATGGACTTCAACGACATGCCCATTCCTTTTGCTTGTGTAGCTACCAACGTCGTCACTGGCGAGGAAGTGGTGCTCCGAAGCGGCAGCGTACCAACCGCTATGCGCGCCAGTATGGCCATCCCAGGGGTGTTTTCCCCCGTGGAAATTGGTGACATGGTGCTTGTTGACGGCGGTTTGGTAAACAATTTTCCGGCCGATGTACTCCGTGATATGGGAGCCGACATCATCATTGGTATCGAAATCACCAAAGACAAAAAACTCACCCGTAAAGACATCCAATCATTGCCTCAGTTACTTGGCCAATTGGTGACCAACAGCACCAGCGGCAAGCGCAAGGAAAACCGTGAGATGTGCGATATTTGGATTGTGCCTGATGTCAGCGGTTTCGGAATGCTCAGTTTCACTCCCGACGCCATCGAAACACTCGTAGGTAGAGGATATGAAAAAGCCGCTGAATACCACGATCAGCTGGAAGCCATCAAACAAAGGCTTGAAAAGGCTGCCGGCGGTCCCGTTCAAAAGAAACTCCAAGCACCAAAATCACTTAACCTGATGGAAAATTCAGTGATGATTAGCCGTGTCGACATCAACGGAGTGACTGAACAACAAAACAGTTGGCTCATCCGCAAGAGCGGTTTGACACCTGGAACGTCTTATTCAAAGGATGACATCGAAAATGCCTTGAACCTCTTTCGTGGCACTGGATGTTTCGATGAAATCACCTACAATGTTACAGAGCTTGATTCCCTACATAGCGACGAAAAACTTGCGGACGAATATGCGTTAAGCATCAACATGAAACCCTCCCATCCTCATCTTGTCGGCTTAGGACTGCGTTACGACACTGAAGAGGGTGCAGCCATCTTGTTCCACTTCGGATTGAATGAAAAACGTTTCGGCGGCTCAAAACTCTCCACCAGCATCAAGTTCAGCTATAACCCGAGATTCAATTTGACCTATACTTATTCACGTGCTTCATTGGCTAATTTTAGTTTAGCTTATGACTATAGGGACGAGTATTTCCAGTTCCTCATGAATGACAACAACAAAACCAACCTTCACGCCTTTCAACATAAGATCAGCGGATATATCTCAGAATTCCACCTGCTCAATTTCAACACTACTATCGGCGCCTCTCTCGTGAGCACAGGATACGACAAGACATCCTTGGAAGGAGACGCCATCGACTCTATATTTCTCATGGCTAACAGACAAATTATGCCATTCATCAATCTTAAGTATGACAACCTCAACGACGCCTATTTCGCCACTCATGGTATCCATGCCACCCTTTCAAGTCATATTTATTTCGAAAAAGACAACCCTCGTCAACTGCCGGTTGACATCAACTATAGTTTCAAAGCTTATCTCACACCACGCGATAGCAGAATCACCATTATCCCTCAGCTTTACGGAAGAAGCCTATTTGGTTCCACTATGAGCTTCAATATATGGAGTCATGCCGGAGGTGAGATTGATGGACGGCATTTCGATACACAGCTGCCATTCATCGGCCACACACAAGTGAGATCTATTTGCGATCATAGCGCTATCGCTCGCTGCGATGTTCGTATCAACATCTATGGCAAGCACTATCTCACCGCGATGTACAATACCCTGATGGAATTAAACACCTATGGTGGGAACCTTGGTGAGAACTATGATAAGAAAAAACTATATTTCACCCATGGAGCCGGGCTAAAGTATTCCTATAAGAGTATCTTAGGCCCCATCTCCATAACGGGCCAATGGACCAATCTTGACAAAAATATTTTTAGTGCATATTTTTCGTTTGGATATTATTTTTAAAGTATATCTTTGCAAGTGACAAACTAAACACGTTCATCCATGTCCATCTCACTGAAAAACCGCAGCTTGATCTCCATCAGCGATTACACTCCCGAGGAGATCTGTCATGTGCTTGACATCGCGGAGGACTTCGAGAAGAATCCTCACCAGAACTTGCTCAACGGGCGTATCATCGCCTCATTGTTTTTCGAGCCTTCAACCCGTACGCGTCTGAGTTTCGAGACTGCCATCCAGCTTTTGGGCGGCAATGTCATCGGCTTCAGCAGCACTTCGGGCACCAGCGTCCAGAAAGGTGAGTCGTTGGCCGACACCATCACCATGGTAGCCAGTTATGCCGACCTCATCGTGATGCGTAACCCCATCGACGGTTCCGCACGCCTTGCCTCTGAAGTGTCAAAAGTGCCAATCATCAACGCCGGCGACGGTTCTAACCAGCATCCCACCCAATGCATGCTCGACCTCTACAGCATCCGCAAGACCCAAGGTACACTTGAGAACCTTGAGATCACGCTGGTCGGCGACCTGAAATACGGCCGCACCGTCCACAGCCTTGTGGAAGCCATGAGCCACTTCAACGCTAAGTTCAACTTGGTGTCGCCCGTAGAACTGAAGCTGCCAAGAACAGTGAAACAGCACATCAAGGACGCTCATTTGGAATACGAACAGTTCACCGAACTGGAGGAAGTCATCCCCCACTCCGATATCATCTACATGACCCGCGTACAGCGCGAACGCTTCCCCGACCCGTTGGAATACGAGAAGGTGAAGAACTCCTATGTGCTCCGCAACGCCATGCTGGCCAACGCCAAGCCCAACTGCCGCGTGTTGCACCCACTGCCACGCGTCAACGAGATTCACGTGGATGTGGACGCCAACCCGAAAGCCTACTACTTCCAGCAAGCCCAAAACGGCGTCTACGCACGCCAGGCATTGATTGCGGCGATTTTGGGATTAAAGTAAGATAAAAGATAAGAGATAAAAGATAAAAGTTATGGAAAAAAGAAAAGAACTGATCGTATCCGCCATTGAGAATGGCACGGTCATCGACCATATCCCCGCCGACAAAGTGTTCCAGGTAGTCAAGATCTTGGGTTTGGACAAAGTCAACAACCCAGTGTATTTCGGCACCAACGTGGAGAGTAAGAAATACGGAACCAAGGGCTTCGTGAAGATTTCCGATAAATACTTCGAGCCAGAAGAACTGAACAAGATCGCTTTGGTAGCCCCTACCGCCTCCATCATCGAGATCAAGGAATATGAGGTGATTCGCAAGCAAACGGTGCAGATCCCTGAAAGAATCGAGCACATCGTGAAATGCTTCAACCCGAACTGCGTCACCAACAAGGAACACGATATTCCCACCAAGTTCCGTGTGAAATACGTTGACGGCAAACTCCGACTAGTGTGTCACTATTGTGAGAAATACACATCGGAAGAAAACATCGAGTTTATCTAAACGAAGAACCCCGCTTGAGCGGGGTTCTTTTTTTTAAGCTTGCGCTTTCGGACTCATGGTGAAGGGAGGCATCACCTCTCCTGTCACTTCTTTGATGGGACCGAAATTTGATTCGTACTTACTCAGATTCTCTGCCAGTGCTTTGTAAAGGCGCTTGGCATGTTGAGGTGTCATCACAATTCTTGACTTCACCTTGGCCTTTGGTGTGCCAGGCATCATGCTCACAAAATCGAGCACAAACTCGGTTGGAGAGTGAGTGATGATGGCAAGATTTGAATAGATGCCACCGGCCACTTCGTCGGTCAATTCGATGTTAATCTGATTTTTTGGTTTTTCTTCCATGATATTGTTTTTTAAAAAAGTAGAGACGGTGCGTGCACCGTCTCTACATTCGTTTAACGATAGGTTTTAATCGGCTAAGACAGCGCCTTTTTCCTTCAGGGCTTCGTATTCCTCCTTAGAGGCGACGATCAGGTCGTCATACTCACGGAGACCAGTACCGGCAGGAATCTTATGGCCGACGATGACATTCTCCTTCATGCCAAGCAGATAGTCAGTCTTGGCACTGATAGCGGCATTCGTCAGAACCTTAGTGGTTTCCTGGAATGATGCGGCTGACATGAAGCTGTCGGTCTGCAGAGCGGCACGGGTGATACCTTGCAGGATCTGGCTTGCCGTAGCAGGCTCGGCGGGACGGGTCTCAACCAGCTTGAGGTCTTTACGCTTCAGCAGTGAGTTCTCGTCACGGAGCTTCATGGCTGAGATGATCTGACCTGCGGAGAGGGTCTCGGAGTCACCTGGATCGGTGACAACCATCTTGCCGTAGATCTCGTCATTCTCTTCTTGGAAGGCCAACTTGCTCACCAACTCGCCTTCGAGGAAGCGGGTGTCACCAGGTTCCATGATCTCAACCTTACGCATCATTTGACGTACGATGACTTCAAAGTGCTTGTCGTTGATGGTCACACCTTGTGAACGGTACACGCTCTGGACCTCGTTGACGATGTATTCCTGAACCTTCATCGGGCCCATGATGGCAAGGATGCTGGCAGGTGTGATGGCACCGTCAGACAACGGCTGACCAGCCTTCACATAGTCGTTCTCCTGAGCCAAGATCTGCTTGGAGGTAGGCACGAGATAGCGTTTCTGATCACCAGTCTTTGAAGTGATGACAATCTCACGGTTACCACGCTTGAGCTTCTTCTCAAGGTGAACGGTACCGTCGATTTCTGACACCACAGCCGGATCGGAAGGATTACGGGCTTCGAACAGCTCGGTGACACGCGGCAGACCGCCGGTGATATCGCCGCCGCCAGAGACGTTACGCGGGATACGAACCAGTTGGTCACCAGCCTTGATGTCATCCTTCTCCTCAACAACCACGTGAGCATCCACAGGAAGGTCGTAGACAGCCAGAACCTCGTCGTTGCTGTTAATGATCTCGATCTGAGGATTCTTGGTACCACGCTTACCTTCAATAATCACGCGCTCGCTAAATCCGGTCTCAGCGATGGTCTCGCTGTGGTAGGTAACGCCTTCCACAACGTTGACGAAGCGAACCTTACCCGCACATTCTGAAACGATAGTGGCGTTGTAGGGGTCCCATTCGAAGATCTTGTCGCCTTTCTTCACCTCAGCACCATTGCCGTAATACAGCTTGGCACCGTAAGGAATATTGACGGTCATCAGAACAACGTTGGTATTCTTGTCGTGAAGTTTCATTTCAGCGGAACGGCCGATCACGATCTGGCACTTCTGGCCATCGCGTTCAGCGTCGACTGCGCGGAGCTCGTCGATTTCGAGGACACCGTCGTACTTGGCTTCGGTGCTGTTAACCACCACACCCTTCGATGCCTTACCACCTTGGTGGAAGGTACGCAGAGTCAGCTGGGTACCAGGCTCACCGATGGACTGAGCGGCGATGACGCCCACCGCCTCACCTTTCTGAACCAGTTTGCCGGATGCCAGG
>JAEEGH010027837.1_pt1 | contig 11165 bp, 10 predicted proteins | sample 9134181 | NCBI WGS metagenome assembly JAEEGH01 (sample SAMN16246544, study PRJNA631951) | gut metagenome | biome: gut microbiome; feature: rumen; material: DP-attached | host: Bos | place: Iran: Karaj | collected 2018-10
ATGATGATCCCCGGATTCGACAAGGCGGTCGCCGATATGAAGGTGGGCGAGATCCGCAAGGTGCACCTCGCGCCCGAAGAAGCCTACGGCGTCAGGGATCTTCGCAACGTCTTCACGATGGAGATCGCGCAACTGCCCGGGTCAGCGGATCTGAACGTGGGCGACCAGGCCTACCTGCAGACGTTCGACGGAAGACCGTTCCAGGTGCTGGTCACCGCGAAGGACGACAAGCACATCACGCTGGACGCCAATCACGAGATGGCGGGCAAAGAACTGAACTTCGAGATCGAACTGGTGGAAGTCCTGTAAAGCGATGCGGTTTCCGAATGCGTATTTCATCACCGGCACCGCCTACGCGGGCAAGTCGACGATGGTGAAGCTGCTGGCGGAAAAATACGGCGGCATTTTCTGCGGAGAGAATTATCATAACGAAAGGCTGGACGGACTGGATCCCGCGGAGTTTCCGGGCCTGACGTATACCCGCGACCTGGAAGACTGGCACGATTTCGTGCGCAGGACGCCGGACGAGTACGAAGCCTGGATCGACCGCACGTCGAAGGAATGCGAGATCCTGGAGCTGCAGATGCTGGAAGACCTGTCGAAACAGGGCAGGAAGATCTTCGTGGATACGAACATCTCCGTGGAGACACTGCGGCAGATCTCGGACGACCGCCACGTGCTGATCATGCTGGCGGATCCGGACGTTTCCGTCCGCCGTTTCTTCGACCGGCCGGACCGGGAGAAACAGTTTCTGTACCGGCTGATGCTGGAAGAACCGGACCCGGAGGCGTCACTGGAGAATTTCCGGCAGTGCCTGATGCGGATCAATTCGCCGGAGCGCTACGACGCGTTTCTTCACTGCGGCTTCCCCGTGCTGCTGCGGGATAACGGCAGGACTGTGGAACAGACGCTGGCGCTGGTCGAACGGAGCTTCGGCCTGGAGGGCAACACATGAGGAAAAAGAACAGAAAAGGAGTGATCGTTATGGCGGTCCTGCTCGGCCTGCTGACGCTTTTCGGACTCAGCGGATGCAAAGAGGATGCCGTACCGGAACCGGAACCCATCGACGGCGGCACGACGACCCATACGGACGCAAACGCGCCGAAGGTGATCGAATCGAAGGACATCACAGAGTTCAGCGTGGATTTTTATCTGTCGAACCGCTGGCGGGGCGACGAGGAACGTTACTTCCGCTTTGCTGTAAAAGACGAAGGCGGCGTGCTGACCGCTTCAGAAGAGGAATCCGGTATCAGCCGTCCGGCGGATGCGGAACTTCTGACTGCGCTGCAGGAGATCATCGACAAATATGATCTCGTGAAGGAGAACGGCATCTACCAGGTGACCGCCGGTCTTCCGACGGAATACCAGGCGAGGACGCTGTTTGTGAAGTATGCCTCAGGCGAGACGCTCACGTTCACGACGAACAACGAGCCGGAAGCAGCCTGGGCAGAGAGCATCTACGATCTCTTTGCGGACTGGTTTGCCGCAAACGGAGACGAAACGCTGCGCCCGGCGAAGGAGGAGAGCCTCGTGTCGCGGCTGGATCTGCGGATCAGGGAAGGCTCCGTCTGGACGGAATTCGGCGGCATCAACGTGCAGGAAGAGGATGCCATCGACGGGCAGACGTATCTGCTGTTCCATGAGATCTATAACGAACAGACGCAGGAGACGGATGCGTGGGATTTCCGGCTGTTCCCGGAAGGTTATTACGAAGGTCTGACGGCTATTCTCGCGGAGCACGATGTGGTCCGGACATATGAATTCAGCTATTATGACCGGGAATCGGGCAATTACGGCAACCATGACGAAGGATATTTCGGATTTGGCGATAAGACGACCGCGGACGGCGAGGCGGATTCGGAAGACCTCTACGTGGACCTCTACGTTGAATACGAAAGCGGCCGGAGGATGACCATCGAGACGAAGAAGGCGAGCGAGATCGAAGGCCTGCAGCCTCTGATCGGGGATCTGCTGGCATATTTCGAGCCGCTTTTCGAAGAATAGAACGATCGCTCAGGAGGACGGACAATGGACAAGAACATCTATGAAAAAGCAGCCGCGCTGCGTCACGAGATTCACGCGCATCCCTGCCTTTCCAACCAGGAAAGGCCCACGTTCGATACGATCATCGCGTTCCTGAAGGAGAATACGAAGAATATCGAGATCATGGACCGGGGCCACTATGTGCTGGCCCGTTACAAAGCGGCTGACCCGAAGAAAGCTCCGATCGCCTTCCGCGCGGACGTGGACGCCATCCTGGTGTACGACGATATCGATAAGCCCTGGAAGAGCGTCGTCGACGGCGTCGGCCACAAGTGCGGCCACGACGGCCACGCGGCCTGCCTCGCCGCGCTGGCTCTGCAGCTCGATCAGGACGGGGCAGACCGGGACGTCTACATGATCTTCCAGCCGGCGGAGGAGAACGGCACGGGTTCGGCCATGTGCACGGATTTCCTGACGGAATTCGGCGTGGAGGAGATCTACGGGTTCCACAGCCAGTCCGGGGCGCCCAAATACACCGTGATGCTCCGCGACGGCCTGTACTGCTGCGCGTCCAAGGGCATGACCGTGACCATGACAGGCGCGCCTGCCCACGCCAGCCAGCCCGAGGACGGCCGGAATCCTTCGGAAGCCATCGCCAGGACCGTGCTGGCCGTTTCGCAGATCGCAGACCAGAGTAAATATAAAGGGCTGGTGCTCGCGACGATCGTGCAGATCGACGTGGGCGAAAAGGAAGCGTTCGGCGTCGCCGCGTCCAAGGGCAAACTGCTGATGACCATCCGGGGCGAGATCGAGGCGGAAATGGATCTGCTGCAGCGCCGCCTGGAGGACGAGGCCATGAAGAACGCCGCGGAATACGGCCTGGCCTGCGAATTCAGCTACTGCGACGCGTTCCCCGAGACCGTCAGCACGCCGGCGTGCAACGTAAAGCTGCGCAAGGCCTGCGACGCGCTGGGATACAAGTGGTGGGACAGACCCATGTTCTACCGGGGCAGCGAGGACTTCGGCAACTTTACGAAGATCGTGCCCGGCGCCATGTTCTTCATTTCCAACGGTCCGGACGGCGAATGCGACGGCTGCCACACCTCTCATTTCGACTTTAACGACGAACTCATCGAGATGGTCGTGAACATCGAGATGGAGCTGATCCGCACGGCGTAACCATTAAATGTAAATCGTATGCATTCAAATTAATTGTACGAACTTTGATAAATCGTATACAATCCATGCCCGTAGTGATATACTGTTAGTGTATAGAACTACGGGCATTTTTATGCCTTGCAATAGTCGTTAAAAGAAAAGGAGAGACAAATGATCCAGCTGCATGAACAGGGCGTCTTCCTCGTAGACGGCAAACCGCAGGATGCCGGTTTCGAACCGAAGGAAGAAGCCAAGAAAAAGACCATTGCTTACAGCATTCTGCAGGCTCACAACAAGTCCGGCGACCCGGAAAAGCTGCAGATCACGTTCGACGCCATGGTTTCCCACGACATCACGTATGTCGGGATCATCCAGACGGCCAGAGGATCCGGCCTGAAGGAATTCCCCATGCCCTACGCCATGACCAACTGCCACAACTCCCTGTGCGCGGTCGGCGGCACGATCAATGAAGACGACCACGTGTTCGGACTGTCCGCTGCCAAGAAGTACGGCGGCATCTACGTTCCGGCCAACATGTCCGTCATCCACTCCTATGCGAGAGAAGAGATGGCCAAGTGCGGCGCCATGATCCTCGGCTCCGACTCCCACACCCGCTACGGCGCCCTGGGCACCATGGCAGTGGGCGAAGGCGGTCCCGAGCTCGTCAAGCAGCTCCTGAAGAACACCTGGGATCTGAACTATCCCGAAGTCGTGCTCGTGTATCTCACCGGCAAGCCCAGAAAGGGCATCGGTCCCCACGACGTCGCGATCTCCCTGGTCAAGGCCACGTTCGCGAACGGTTTCGTGAAGAACAAGGTGCTCGAATTCGCAGGCCCCGGCCTGAAGTACCTGCCCATCGACTTCCGCAACGGCATCGACGTCATGACGACCGAGACGACCTGCGTCTCCTCCATCTGGGAGACCGACGAGATCACCGAAGGCTTCTTCAAGGCTCACGAGAGAGCAGGCGACTACAAGAAGCTGCAGGCAGGCAACGGCGCCTACTACGACTCCATGATCACCATCGATCTGGACAAGCAGGAATCCATGATCGCGCTGCCGTTCCATCCGTCCAACGCCTACACCATCCACGAATTCCAGGCGAACGCCAAGGAGATCCTGGCAGGCGTCGAAGCGGAAGCCGCCAAGAAGTTCCCGAAGGCTCACATGGATCTGCAGTCCAAGGTCCACGAAGACGGCGTCTACGCTGAACAGGGCATTATCGCAGGCTGCTCCGGCGGCATGTTCGACTCCATCGACGAAGCCAGCTGCATCCTGAAGGACAAGAGCACCGGCAACAGCTACTTCTCCATGAGCGTCTATCCGACGTCCGTGCCCGTATCTCTGGAACTGACCAAGATCGGCGCCACCCAGACCCTGATGGAAGCCGGCGTCGTCATCAAGCCGTCCTTCTGCGGTCCGTGCTTCGGCGCAGGCGACGTGCCCGCGAACAACGGCCTGTCCTTAAGACACACCACGAGAAACTTCCCGAACAGAGAAGGTTCCAAGCCCGGTGAAGGCCAGATCTCCGGCGTAGCCCTGATGGACGCCCGCTCCATCGCTGCCACCGCGGCGAACGGAGGCCGCATCACCGCCGCGACCGACATCGACTACGAGTACACCCCGCACGAATATCACTTCGACAAGGAAGTGTACAACAAGAGACTGTACTACGGATTCGGCAAGGCAGATCCGTCCGTCGAACTCATCCTCGGACCGAACATCACCGACTGGCCGAAGATGTATCAGCTGACCGACAACATCATGCTGAAGCTGGCCGCGGTCATCCATGACCCCGTCACCACCACGGACGAACTCATCCCCTCCGGCGAGACGAGCTCTCTGCGTTCCAACCCGCTGAAGCTGTCCGAGTACGCGCTGTCCAGACGCTGCCCCGAATACGTCGGCAAGTCCAAGGCCATCGCGGCGCAGGAGAAGGCGAGAAGAGAAGGCGGCGACGTCGCGGCTCTGAAGGAAGCGCTGGCTAAGGTCGGCGACGCGGACGAACTGCTGAAGAACACCCAGTTCGGTTCCTGCGTCTTCGCCAACAAGCCCGGCGACGGTTCCGCGAGAGAACAGGCCGCGTCCTGCCAGAAGGTGCTGGGCGGCTTCGCCAACATCTGCTACGAATTCGCCACGAAGCGCTATCGCAGCAACTGCATCAACTGGGGCATCCTGCCGTTCACCATCGATCCGGAGACCAAGTTCGATTACGAAGAAGACGACTACGTCTTCGTTCCGGGCATCCGCAAGGCGGTCGCCGAAGGCATCGAAGACATCCCGGCCAAGGTCATCACCAAGAACGGCGTCGACGACATTATGCTCCACATCAAGGGTCTGACCGAAGACGAGAAGACCATCATCCTGGAAGGCTGCCTGATGAACTTCTACGCAGCCAAGCTGAAGTAGTTTAGGGAGGTTCATACGAACATGGAAAAGATCAAGATGACGACACCGCTCGTCGAAATGGACGGCGACGAAATGACCCGGATCATCTGGAAGATGATCAAGGACGAACTGCTGGAACCGTTCGTAGACCTGAAGACCGAGTATTACGACCTGGGCCTGATGGAAAGAGATAAGACCAAGGACCAGATCACGAAGGACGCCGCCAACGCCTGCAGAAAGTACGGCGTAGGCGTCAAGTGCGCGACCATCACCCCGAATGCCCAGAGAATGACCGAATACAACCTGACCGAGATGTGGAAGAGCCCGAACGGCACGATCCGCGCCATCATGGACGGTACCGTATTCAGAGCTCCGATCCTGGTAGACTTCATCAAGCCGGTCGTCAAGAACTGGAAGAAGCCCATCACCATCGCGCGTCACGCGTACGGCGACATCTACAAGGCTGTCGACTACAGAGTTCCCGAAAAGGGCCAGGCCAAGATCTCCTTCAAGGGCGAATCCGGCGAGGAATGGGAATCCGTCGTCTACGACTTCGAATGCCCGGGCGTTCTGCAGGGCCTGTACAATAAGGATTCCTCCATCGAATCCTTCGCGCACAGCTGCTTCAAGTACGCCATCAACACCAAGCAGAGCCTGTGGTTCTCCACCAAGGACACCATCTGCAAGAAGTACGACGGACAGTTCAAGGCCATCTTCCAGAAGGTCTACGAAGAGAACTACAAGGCCGATTTCGAAAAGCTGGGTCTGGAATACTTCTACACCCTGATCGACGACGCCATCGCCAGAGTCATCCGTTCCGAAGGCGGCTACATCTGGGCCTGCAAGAACTACGACGGCGACGTCATGAGCGACATGGTCTCCACCGCGTTCGGTTCCCTGGCCATGATGACCTCCGTGCTCTGCAGCCCGGACGGCAAGTTCGAATACGAAGCGGCGCACGGCACTGTCACCCGCCACTACTACAAGTATAAGGAGACCGGCGAGATGACCTCCACGAACCCCATGGCGACGATCTTCGCCTGGAGCGGCGCGCTGCGCAAGAGAGGCGAAATGGACGGCCTGGCAGATCTGCAGAACTTCGCGGATCAGCTGGAAGGCGCCTGCTTCGACACGCTGTACAGCGGCATCATGACGAAGGACCTCGTAGGTCTGGCAGAAGGCATCGACGCCAAGGCTGTCACCACCGACAAGTTCATCGCAGAGATCAGAAAGAATCTCGAAAAGAGACTCGCGTAGGAGGAACTATATGAAATTGATCCATAAGGCGATGGCCGGCACCATGGAATCCTCGGATATCATGGTCACCATCGAACCCAAGGAAGAGGGCGGCATCGAACTGGAACTCACCAGTTCCGTCATGCAGCAGTTCGGCCGTCAGATCGAAGCGGTCATCCGCGAGACCCTGAAGGGCCTGGGCGTGGAGAACGCCCGCGTGACCGCGGCGGACAAGGGCGCCCTGGACTGCACCATCAAGGCCAGAGTCAACTGCGCAGCGTTCCGCGCTGCCGACAGCGACGCATACGTATGGGAGGCGAAATAAAATGAGAGAAAAGAAACGCCTCAGAAGATCTATGATGTTCGTGCCCGGCAACAACCCCGGCATGATCCGCGACTGCCACATCTACGGCTCCGACTCCGTGATGTTCGACCTGGAAGACTCCGTCTCCATCATGGAGAAGGACGCGGCGAGATTCCTCGTCTACCAGGCGCTGCACGACCTGAAGTACGGCAAGAAGGAACTCGTCGTACGTATCAACGACCTGAACTCCGGCCTCGGCATCAAGGACCTGGAAGCCATCGTGAGAGCCGGCGTCCACGTCGTCCGTCTGCCGAAGACCGACTCCGCGCAGGACGTCGTCGACTGTGAAAAGGAGATCGCCCGCATCGAGTCCGAAGCCGGCATCCCCGTAGGCACCACCCTGATGATGGCTGCCATCGAGAGCGCCAACGGCGTGCTGAACGCCCGCGAGATCGCCCACGCGTCCGACCGTCTGATCGGTATTGCCCTGGGCGCGGAAGACTACGTCACCGACCTGAAGACCACCAGAAGCGACGGCATCGAACTGCTGTTCGCCCGCTGCATGATCCTCAACGCGGCCAGATCCGCCGGCATCGACGCTCTGGACACTGTCTATTCCGACGTCAACAACGAAGAGGGCTTCATCGCCGAAGCGACCCTCATCAAGAAACTGGGCTTCGACGGCAAGTCCGTCATCAACCCGCGCCAGATCGAACCGCTGCATAAGGTGTTCATGCCCAGCGAAAAGGACCTGAACAAAGCAAAGGCCGTTATGGGCGCATACGAAGAAGCGATGGCAAAGGGCTCCGGCGTCGTCGCTCTCAACGGCAAGATGATCGACAAGCCCGTCGTCATCCGCGCGCAGAGACTGCTGGAGCTCAACGAGCTGGCCGGCGTAAGAGAAGTGGAGGAGATCTAAAATGGCAGAGAAAAGTTTTGATTTTGCGCAGATCCCCCACATCGGAGAGATCGCCTGCAACGGTGAGTTCAAGGCTGCCAAAGCCCGCAACACCGCTACGTTCGAAGAGAAGTTCGACCAGAAGAACAAGGTCGTGGAGAGCCTGGAGAAGGCGATCCGCCTGTCCGGTTTAAAGGACGGCGACACCATCAGCTTCCACCATCATTTCCGCAACGGCGACCACATCATCAATCAGGTCGTCGCCAAGCTGGCGGAGATGGGCTTCAAGAATCTGACCCTGGCATCCAGCTCCCTGGCTGCCGTACACGCGCCTCTGATCGAGTACATCGAGCAGGGCGTCATCACCCACATCGAAACGTCCGGCATGCGCGGAGAACTGGCGGAACAGATCTCCCGCGGCCTGATGGATTTCCCCGTCGTCTTCCGCTCCCACGGCGGCAGAGGCGAAGCGGTCGCTTCCGGCGAGCTGCACATCAACGTGGCTTTCCTGGGCGCTCCGTCCTGCGACCCGTTCGGCAACGCCAACGGCTACAGCAGAGATGACGACGAGTCCATCATGTGCGGCTCCCTGGGCTACGCCCGTCCGGACGCCCGCATGGCGGATACGACCATCATCATCACGAACAACCTCGTGAAGTTCCCGAACACGCCCTGCGCCATCCCCGAATCCGACGTGGATTACGTGGTGGTCATGGACGACATCGGCGACCCGAAGGGCATCATGAGCGGCGCTACCCGCTACACGAAGAACCCGAAGGAACTGATCATCGCGAAGACCGCGGCGGAAGTCGTCAAGGCTGCCGGCTACGTCTACGACGGATTCTCCATGCAGATGGGTTCCGGCGGCGCCTCCCTGGCTACGGCCAGATACCTGCGCCAGATGATGATCGACGAAGGCATCAAGTGCCGGTTCGCGCTGGGCGGCATCACCGGCCAGATCACGGCCATGCACGAAGAAGGCCTGATCGAGAAGATCCTGGACGTCCAGTCCTTCGACCTCGACGCGGCCAAGTCCCTGAAGAAGAACCACTTCCATCAGCAGATCGACGCTCCGACGTACGCGAGTTACAGAAGAGAGTCTGCTGTCAACCAGCTGGACTTCGTCATCCTGTCCGCTCTGGAGGTCGACACGGACTTCAACGTCAACGTCCTGACCGGTTCTGACGGCGTCATCCGCGGCGCCATCGGCGGTCACCCCGACACGGCGGAAGGCGCGGCGCTGTCCGTCATCGTCTGCCCGCTCACGAGAGGCCGCATCCCCTGCGTCGTGCCCAAGGTCAACACAGTCGTTACCCCGGGCAGCGTCGTGGACGTGGTCATCACAGACCAGGGCGTAGCGGTGAACCCGAACAGACCCGAAGTGGCCGAAAAGCTGGTCGCTGCCGGCATTCCCGTCGTCTCCATCGAATCCCTGGCGGAGAGAGCAGAACACATCGTCGGCAAGCCCGATCCCATCAAGTTCAAGGATAAGATCGTGGCGGTCGTCATGTACCGCGACAACACCGTCATCGACGTCGTAAGACAGATCGACGAGGACTAAGGCTGAAAGAGCAAAGAAAAAAGAGGGTGCCTGCGAGGGCATCCTCTTTTTCTTCTTTAAGAAAGGGACTATTTCGTGTATTTCCGGATAAATGCGACGGTATCCCCATGCAGCGCGACGGGAATTTCCGGCGCATCCGCATCCGGGCAGACGTAATTGTCGTGCGTGTATCCTTTGTACTCGAGGAATTGCACGTCGCCTTCGTATCCGATGGTCTTCAGAGACGCCAGATAGAGCTGCGTCTGCAGCGCCCGGTTTGTCAGGTCGACCTCTGCGAGGGTCACAAGCTGGGGCACCGGTAAAGATTTCAGATAATACATAGGCGCCGCGTCGTCGATCAACGTCAGTCGCGGATCCCTGCCTCGTGCGAACAGCACGCTGAAGTGGCTGGTCGGCTGGCCGCTGGCAAAGATGCAGCCGGCGAAGTCTGCGGGGTCCATGCCATAGGGCTGCAGCACGCTCTCGTCGAACAGCAGCATCATGGACAGCCAGGCGCCGGCGGAGTGACCGCCTAAGAACATCTTTCCGTTATAAGGAACGTATTCTGCCAGATGATCGCGCACCCAGGCCATGGCGCAGGCGGAATCATCGAGAAACCCGCGGAAGACGCCGTCCGGGTCGTCGCAGAAATGCGGGTCCGGCGCGACCGGAAATCCTTCGAATTCCGGGTACAGCCTGTAATTCGGCGCCGCGACAGCGATGCCTTCCTTCGCCAGTTCCGTACAGTATTCGATATAGTTGCTCTTTGTCCAGTGATAATGCAGAAATCCGCCTCCATGGAAGAACACCAGGACCGGGCAGTCTTCTGCGCCGATGGGCAGGTACAGGTCCAGCGTTTGGGAATCCGCGCCTGACGGCTTTCCGCCTTCGCGGTACAGGACGTCTTTTATGGTCTTGATCTCGTAAGCCATGGTATGATCTCCTTTGCCTGTCCAGTATATCATAAAGACCCGCAGACCGGTCTCCGCTCGTTGACATTTCCCTTCACTCTGCTAAACTGCAAGTGGTAAGGAAGGGCTTTCATGGAACACAGCGATAAAAAAGACAAGTTTAGAAAGGCATTGAACGTAGTGCTTGCGATCGCCGTTTTCGGCGCGTGGGGCCAGATGGTGTTTTCCGGGGAAGGCACGCTGGCTTCCACCGGGCTTTCGAGTCTGAAGTACTTCACCGTGCTGTCCAACCTGCTGGAAGGGTTCGCATGCCTTTATTGGCTCGCGGGCAAAGGCGCGAAAGGGGAACGGCTGAAGTTCGTGGCGACAGTCGCGGTCTCCATTACGTTCCTCGTGGTCATGACCTTTCTGGGACCTTTGTACGGCTATCCGGCCATGTTCCACGGAGGCAATCTGTGGCTTCATCTGATCGTTCCCGTCGGGGCGATCCTGGAACAGCTCTTCCTGTCGAAAGGCCCATTTGGCCGCAAAGACGTGCTGTTCGCGGCGCTCCCGGTCCTGTTTTACGGCGCGGGATATCTGGGCAACATCCTGATGAACGGCGTCGGCGAATGGCCGGACACCAACGACTGGTACAGCTTTATGATGTGGGGCTATCCCGGCGCGGCCGTGATCTACGGCGGACTCATCCTCATTTCCCTGGCGCTGGGCCTGCTGTTCCGGAAGGTCAGGGTAAAGAAATGACCA
>JAEEGH010027839.1_pt1 | contig 11165 bp, 9 predicted proteins | sample 9134181 | NCBI WGS metagenome assembly JAEEGH01 (sample SAMN16246544, study PRJNA631951) | gut metagenome | biome: gut microbiome; feature: rumen; material: DP-attached | host: Bos | place: Iran: Karaj | collected 2018-10
TTTGAAGTCCATAAACTATAGGTTTTTGAGTTGTAAACTATGGGTTTTTAATATCACACAGAAATCACAGAAAGCACAGAAAGGCCATGCGGACTGAGTTTTAAAACAAATAGAAAACACGGAAAGATTATCTCATAGAGATAATTTATAGTTCATACTGGAAGGAATATCATATAAGCAGCTAATAAGTCTCAATTTCAGCACTGCTGAAAAATTTCTGTGATTTGACTTCGTCGAGTCTTGGCTGCACCTCGGACATTGGAGAGCAAGCTCTCCATGCCTCTCGGTTTGCACAAGCCTTCTGTGATTTCCGTGATTTCTGTGTGACATAAACTGATAACAGATAACTGATAACTATAAAGAGGGTGAAGGATGTGAAGGATAATATATAAACTTTACTATAGAAAAACGCGGTCTAAGAGTGCGTTTACATATAGAAAAGTTTGTAATTTATGTTTCACTTCTTTCACCTCTACGCTTAGAAGGGCAGTTCAGGCTCCTGAGGAGCAGGGGACACCGACTCCATATCATAGGCATCAGCACTCAGGCGACCCTGAATCTGATCCCATGGTACCTCATAGACACGGAAGTAATTTCCCGACTTGGTGTGTACACGCTCGAAGCCCAGCTTCAACAACGCCATACCCACCTTACGAGAAGACATGCCCGCCCCTACCCTGCCGCCATTGAGCAGCTGACAGATGCCGGCAGCATTCATCAGCTTGACCGGATCGCCACGACCGGGGATGCGCAAGCGGGTACGGATGAGCTGCTCCTCGTCGCTCTCGATGCAGAAGGCCGCATTCTGACGCTCCACACGCTGCTGGTCTTCGTAGCTGAACCAGTACGCAAAGCCATGACGGTACTCATCGAGCAGCTGGGCATAGAACTGGTCGTAGTCAAGCTCCCACTGCCGAGGGTCGTCAATATGACTGCACTTCACACACAGCCACCGACGGTTTCCGGTGTCATCACTCAGGAAATGCTGTTGGTTGCCTGAGCCGCAGAACGATGCCAGGCGGTGCTTCTCTTCGCGGTAACGGGCATAGGGCCGACGCTCCTTGATGGTCTGCGCGGTAGCCAGGGCCTTCAGCTCGGAGATGTCACGGGGATTGCTCATGTCTATCTCCTCAATCTCGACGATACAGTTCTCTGACAATGCGATATGGTCGTCCTTCGACGAGAAGCAGTTATGCTCGTTCTCCCAGAAATAATAGCGCAGTGGCGGAGGCAGCAGAAAGCGGAAGAAGGTGGTCTTATAGAGTCCCTGCCGGCCAATGAGCACAAAGATCTCGTGGTTACACACCTGATCGCTCATCCACGTCGCCACCATGGCAACCAGCCACTTATGCAGTGACCAGCACAGCTCCTCCTGTGCCTCGCCGTCAGTCTGTCCTTCCTGTACCGCCTCTGCCCTGATGTGACTTGCCAGCTGCGTCACACGGTCAACGCCATCCCACGGAGGCAGCCCGTCCATGTAGTCACGCACCGGATGTGCCTCACGGGCAAAGTCGGAACGCATGACATCCGCCACATCGTTCTTCAGCACACGCTTGCCGGTGTCCTTCGCGATCTGCGCCCGAAGGGAGCACGTCATACGCTCATCGACCTGCTGCCAGTCCATGACAGTCCCCTTGCGGCGCTCTGACAGCGATGGCAGAAGACGCCACATGGTCTGGTCGGTAACCAGGTTATAGATGATCTCCACATGCTGTTGCAGCCACTCCCAGATTTCGGGCAGCGTAATCATGGAGTTCTCACGGCTGCCCCCCGGGCGATTCAGCTTCCACGTTCCGTGCTCAGCGGTCATCTTGTAACAGCTGCGGATGGTACGCTCGCGCTCACGGCTGTCATAGTCTGCCCACTGCTGCTCCGCCCATTCCAGCAGGTCGTCCAACGGTGTTCCGTAGCGGTTGAAGAGGAATGCCGCATGCATGACATAGTCGTGATGGTGACCAGGCTTATAGACCTGTTGCAGACCTACCAACGCCTGCTCCACTTTGGGCCATGCCATCTCGACATCCACCTTGAAGGAGCCTGTCGGATGCCCCTTCTGCTGCAGTTTGGACCTGTGGACACTGAAGTTCTCGCGTACCACCTCTTCATCGGTAATGACAAAGGGCTCCGCATCCATATTGACAAACAGCCGCTCGTCATGAGCCAGGCCTGAGAGTCGGGTGAGGTCGCCACACTGACTGTCGAAGTCACAACCCGTCAGTTCCGCAAAGTGACGGTTACCGTGCAGGAAGGCTGCCTGCCAGGCATCAGCGCCTGCCTCCTGGGACGGTGTCTCGCGACAGTATCGGTAGATGATACGGAGCCCCTTGCCACTGATGGTCCTGTAGAGCAACAGCGTATGCGGGTCGGCTGCTGCCTTCTGGAACGCGTCCTCTACATCGTCAACCTTGTCGAGGTCACAGAGCGCAAGACCGGTGACGCTCAGGATATAGGGCGATTTCCGCCCGTTGCCATCAAAGAGCACTGCCACGGAGAAGGCGGGCACCACCTTTTCCTTAATGTCTTTGTCGGCCTGTTGCTTACTGACGACACGGGCTATCTGCCGGTAGCTTTCTGTTTTGTTCTGTACATCGGCATCGTATTGGATGAGCCGTACAATCTCTTGGAAATCGACTGTCTTGCTGCCTACGGCATTCAGACATTTGAAAAGACTGAGTTTCATATTTAGTTTAGAGTGGAGAGTTTAGAGACTCTTAGAGAGTTTAGAGTTTAGAGTGTAGAGTTTAGAGACAGTTTAGAGTTTAGAGACAGTTCGTAAGTTTAGAGTTTTTAAGTTCACACAGATCTCACAGAAATCACAGAAATGGTCGCTGCGCTACGATAACCGATAACTGATAACTGATAACTGATAACAGAGAACCGATAACCGATGACTGATGACTGATAACTGATAACCGATAACCGATAACCGATAACTGATAACCGGCACAAAGATAGAGAAAAAGGAGGGTTAAGCCATGAATAGTGTGCTTACATAGTAGTCACGAATTTAACATCAATTTATAATCATTATGAAGAAATTTATCAAAACACCAACAGCCACTGCCCTGCTGGCAGTGCTGACGAAGGGAATGTCCACACGTCAGCTGGCACAAGAACATCTGGGCCGCACTGGCTCTCAAAAAATTTAGACGGACAAGCACTTCATGATTACCAGGCGTATGCAGCGCTCAGAATCGGGCTTCGACGATGTAAGAGTCCATGGCAGAAACTGCTTCTTGTTGCCAAGTACCTGGATGCGCTGGAAAAAGACTATCTGTCCTGCTATCCCGATGACCAACCCATCACCGAAGGTGGATTCGAGGATACATTGAACCGGATATTCACACAGGACCACTGATATATAAACATCTAAAAACACAAATAAGACTAATTTATCCGTTAATGACCATTAATATATTAACGTCAGATTAATGATCAGATTAGCGGCAATTAACGTTCAAAAAATAAAAGATCTGTGAGGTCATTAAGATCTGTGTGAGATTAATAGAATTGAAGAATGAAGATATGCATGATAACGACGATGACCCCTGCGTCGGAAAACATCAGAGGCACATCGGCGCTACCCTATCACCTCATCAAGGGCAGCCCCGACCACGACTTCACCATCTTCACGTTCAACAACAACCAGCTGTCGGACGAGAAGATACACGAAGTGGAGCTGGAACTGGGGGCAACCATCAAGAAGGTGCCCCTGCCCAAGTGGTTCACCCTTGTCTTCCGCTTCCATCTGCTGTTTATCCGCCTCTTCCTGAAGTACCCTATCCATCACTATGTGAAGCTACCACAGTCATACGTAGAAGAAGTCAAGGCAATGAAGCCCGATGTGGTATGGGTGTATGGCGCGGAGTGGTCGAAGGTGGTAAACCAGTTTAAGGGGTACCAACGCATTCATACCCTCCCCGACAGCGAAGCACTGTACTACTACCGTATGTTAGGGCAACGCTTTGTGACGCACGACTGGAAAACCTTCTGGCGGTGTGCCTTCATGTACCCGAAGTTCCTGGCGCTGGAGCGTGACTATTCTACTGAGACTACCATCCATTACCACTTAGTGGGTGAGGAGGATGCGAACTTCCTGAAGAAGATGAATCCCGGGATACAGGCACACTTCATCAGACATCCGCACTACGACCTCTCCCCAACCCTCCCCCAAGGGGAGGGGGCTTTTCATCAGCCGCGGATAAAGCTCCTCATTGCTGGACAATATAATCTGTATATGAAGGAAAGTGCAGATGAACTCGTAGAGCAGTTATCTGTTATCGGTTCTCAGTTATCAGGTCCTGACCAAAACTCACCACTCACCACTCACTATCATATCACGTTCTTAGGGAAGGGATGGGAGAAGCATGTGGAGACGCTGAGGAGTGCAGGTTATGAGGTGGAGCACATCAGGTTCGCACCGGACTATATTGAGGAGATCTGCAAGCACGATATTCAGATTACACCGATTGCGATTGGTACAGGCACCAAGGGCAAGGTGCTGGATGCACTTGCCAATGGCCTTCTCGTCATCGGTACGCCCTACGCCATGGAGAACATCGCCGTGAAGCATGGGGAGTCGTGCATCGAGTACCGGACGCCACAAGAAGTGATTGAGGTGCTGAAGGATATTCCTCATAACATCAAGAAATACGAGGATATGGCAGCAGAAGGACAGCGACAGGTGCTTAGCCAGCACAACCCTTCGATGGTGTCGAGAACGCTTTTTGACATAACTGATAACAAATAACAAAAAATGCTTATATATTTAATTTGGTTTTTTCTGAGTGTACTCCTCTTCTATGGTACACTCAAGTTGAGCAAGAAGGTACAGGTACAGCTATCGGTCTTTTTCCTGTTGGCCTTAGGCATCTTTGTGGGTTTGGGAGATATGTTGGGTGGCTACGACCGCTATATCTATGGTGAGCTGTATGACACCATGGCGGACTTTAACCATACTGGTGGTAATCCGTGGCTGTCGCCTTCCTTTGCATTTTATGGCGGTGAGTTTGGGTATGGCACGTTCTGTGCGTTGCTGACCTACATCACGAGTAACCGGTATATCTTTATCTTTATCGCGACAATGGTGATTTATGCGCTGCTCATCCGGTCGCTCACCAAATACGTGGATAACATGCCATTTGCCGTGGTGATGTTCATGGCATTGTGGTTCTTCTTTACCTTCACCTACCTGCGTCAGGTAATAGGCTGTACCATTGCGTGGCTGTCCATCCAATACATCATCAAGCGCGACTGGAAGCGGTTCCTGTTGGTGATGTTCATCGCCTATTCGTTCCACAACTCAGCCATCGTGTTCCTGCCCATGTATTTGGTGCCTAGCAGGAAGTTCTCACGAAAACAGGTGTTGGTGGTGATGGCAGCAGCATTGCTGATTGGACTATCACCGGTACCACAGGCGCTTTTCTCCGCTTACGGAGAGGCTGATGCAGATAGAGTAAATGCTGGCTCCTACGCAATGGATGCCGGTTTCCGATGGGCATACCTGATAGAGGCTGCATTCTTCCTGTATGTTATTCTCAGGAATTACAAGAACATATCGAATCATGCAAAGGATGTGGTGATGCTGAACATGGCCCTGGTGTTCTGCGCCATACTTTTGTTTTTTATACGTTCAGAGAATGGCGGACGCCTGGGATGGTATTATATGATTGGCGTGATGTGTACGTTGTCGAACATCTGTGTGAAGAACAAAAAGCTGTTGGCACAAGGAACACTGATACTGATTGTGTCCTTCTTCTTGTACTATAGAATATTAGATGCATGGGCATTTAACATGACACCCTATAAGACATTCCTAACTCCCGGACATACCGCTGCGGAATGGATCTACGAAGAATATGAGTACGACACCCATTATGATGAGGATAAATTATACCGATAATCCATGAAATCTAAAAAAGCCTCACGGGAGTCAAGTATTGAATTGTTGCGAATCGTTGCAATGATGCTAATTATGGTTGGGCATTGCTATATTCGCTTCCGTCCATTGCCTCAGGAAGGTGCCATGGCAGACAGTCCGTTAACATCCTTCCTGGATGTCATGCTAAGTTGCATCACAACGACTGGAGTTGGGATTTTTATTGCCATATCAGGATGGTTTGGCATCAAGTTCAAAACACAGGGATTGGCAAAATACCTGTTCATGGTTTTCTTTACCTTATGGACGGTATATGGCATTGCCGTAGCATGGCATATTTCTGAATTCAACCTTTCGGGACTGAAAACCTGCATGGGCTTTTATGAAGGGTATTGGTTTGTCTTAGGCTACTTAGGACTCTATTTGATATCGCCGCTTCTAAATACCTTTATTGAACATGCGACAAAGAAGGAGCTGCAAATAGTATTGCTATCCTATTACCTTTTCCAGAGTTATATCAGCTGGCTGAGTGGATGGTATGACTATTATAATGGTTACAGCATCTTGCTCTTTGCTGGTATTTACCTGACTGCTGCCTATTTGAGAAGATATCCGGTAGATTGGATGGATAAATACGCTCCTCAGCTATGGGTGACAACGATTATGTTGATGACTGTCATAGCCTATCTGTCACTATGGGGCTTAGGATTTGCAGGGCGTCAGATTCGAGACGACAATCCTCTTGCCATTATTGCATCCATTTTGTTAGTTATCACATTCAGCAAACTGAAGTTTCAAAACAGATTGGTGAACTGGCTGGCTGCTTCTTGTTTCGCCGTCTATCTGATACACTACAGTCCGTATGTATATCCGTATCTCATACATTTCATGCAAAATGTTCATCAACAATATGATGGGCTGCTATACGTGATGGCATTACTTGCTGCATTATTGGCAGTCTTTGTAGGATGCACCTTATTTGACCAGATACGCATCCTCACCTGGAGTTTAATACAAAAGACAGTTTTCAAAAAATGAAGATAACAGTATTTACACCTGCATATAACAGGGGACATCTGCTGCACAGAGTGTATGAGAGCTTGTGCAAACAGACATTCAGGGACTTTGAATGGGTAGTGGTCGATGATGGGAGTAAGGACGACACAAGAAGTGTCGTTGAAAAGTTTAGAGTTGAGAGTGGAGAGTGGAGAGACAGTTCTGAAGTTGAGAGTGGTCAGACATCAGACATCAGACATCAGACATCAGATTTCCCTATCAGGTATATCTATCAGGAGAATGGGGGTAAGCACCGGGCGATTAACCGGGGAGTGAAGGAGGCACAGGGAGAGCTGTTCTTCATTGTCGATAGCGATGACATGCTGCCACCAGAGGCATTAGAGACTGTGGCAAAGGTGTATGAGGACATCAAGGATGATGAGCGCTTTGCAGGTGTGTGTGGATTGGATGGCACATTCGAAGGAAAGGTGATTGGCAGTGGACTGCCACAGGAGGTGATAGATACCCCGTCCGTTGATATACGCTTTAAATATGGTGTGACGGGGGACATGAAGGAGGTGTTCCGTACTGCCGTACTGAAAGAGTTTCCTTTTCCAGAGATTGAGGGTGAGCGGTTCTGTTCAGAGATGTTGCTGTGGAACAGGATTGCCACAAGATATAAGCTGAGATACTTTAATCAAATTATCTACTTAGCAGAATACCAGGAGGATGGGATATCTGCGGGTATCGTCAAGGCAAGGATGAAGAGTCCTATTGCCGCAATGATGACGTATGCGGAGCTGAATGGCTACGATATCCCGTTTGTCTCGAAGGTGAAAGCGGCTATCAACTACTGGCGATTCCGTTTTTGTTTTAAGAAAAACGAAAACGAAAAGGGGAGGTATCCGAAACTGAGGTGGTGGTGGAACTGGGTGATGCCGGTGGGCTTCGCGATGTACCGAAGGGATGTTTCTCGTTACCTTTAATTATTGTTTTTTTGAAAAATGAAAATATTACAAGTTATTACATCTTTGCACATTGGTGGGGCAGAGAGATTGATTACAGACATTGTGCCATTGTTCAGAAATGATGGTTTAGAAGTTGATGTGCTTGCCATTGATGGCGAAGATACTGACTTTAAAAGTGTCTTAGAAGAGAATGGCGTGAAAGTCATAAGTTTCGGAAATCATTGTAACATCTATAGCCTAAAGTTCATTTTCAAAATGATAAGACTGATGAAAGGCTATGACATTGTTCACACTCACCTAACAGCTTCGCAATACTATGCAGCCATAGGAAGTCTTTTTTGTAATGCCCAATTGGTAACCACGGAACATGCAACATCTAACAGACGCAGGGACAAACTGCTGTTTAGATATTTAGATAAATGGATGTATTCACGTTACAAGAGCATTATTAGTATTTCTGAACCCTGTGACGAAAAACTGAAAGAATATATTGGGCAGAATTATCCCTTCTGCATTATAAAAAATGGCATTAATACGAATAACTTTATAAATGCCAAACCTGCGAAACTGGATATAGGGAACTGCAAAAAAATAACAATGGTTGCCGGTTTCCGCTACGAAAAGGATCAACCTACTGTTATTAAAGCATTAAAATACCTGCCAGAAGACTACCATGTATTACTCGTAGGTGATGGTGCTAAGCGACCTGAACTGGAATCTTTGGTTAAAAATGAGGAACTGACAGATAGAGTACATTTTATGGGAATAAGAAATGACGTGGCTCAGATTTTAAAGGCCTCAGATGTCATCGTAATGTCGAGCCACAGAGAAGGGTTGTCACTTTCCAATGTTGAGGGCATGTGCTCTGGTCATCCTTTTGTGGCAAGTGATGTTGAAGGTTTGAGAGAAGTAACAAAGGGATATGGCTTGTTGTTCCCACATGGCGACTCAAAAGCTCTCTCGGAAATAATCCTCAAGCTCACCACTGATAATCAATATGCAAATGAAATAGCTATGCGTTGTCAAGAACGTGCCTTGCAGTACGATATCTGTCAAACAATAAAGGACTATGAGCATGTTTATGAGACAATTATGATGAAAAAGTAAACACACATGAAAATTCTGATTATTGGAAAGAGTAGCTATATAGGTAATCATGTAGATGAATGGCTGACAAGGCATGGGCACCAAGTGGAACAACTGAATGTGCTGGATGACATGTGGAAGGAGTTTGACTACTCGCCCTATGATGCCATCATCCATGTGGCAGGAATCGTCCATCGCCCACAGTGCCAGGACTGGGAACTATACAAGCGTGTGAACACGGACATGCCTGTTGCAATTGCCACACTGGCGAAGCAGCAGGGAGTGAAGCAATACGTATTCTTCAGTACGATGGGGGTATATGGAGTAGGAAAGGAACTACGTCTTAACGTGATAGACGAGAATGCGCCATTGCTGACAAATAGCGACTCTATGTACGGAAAGAGTAAACTGTTAGCGGAAAACGGTTTGAAAGAACTGGAAGACAAGAATTTCCGCATCAGTATCGTGCGTCCGCCATCGGTATATGGAAAGGGGTGCAGAGGGGGGTATATCACGGGCTTTACGAAGATTGCGAAGATGCTGCCGGTGATTCCACTGGCATACCTTGATGCCCGACAGAGCTTCATCTATATTGATAACCTTAGTGAATGTATCCGTCTGATTGTTGAGAACGAAATGGGTGGTGTGTTCTGCCCGCAAGATGATGAGATTCCTAATGCAAACCGACTGCTGGAGGTTATTAGTGAAGGTATTGGCAAGAAGTATCGCACTTCGAAACTACTGGGAAGGTGCTTACGTCTGGTCAGTTTTATACCATTGGTGAACAAGGCGTATGGGGGTATCTCGTATGCTCGTGAATTGAGTGAAATGCCTAATATGAATTATGTGGTAACACCTTTTGAGGAGGGCATTAAAAAAACTGTTTCATGATGAAGAAGAAAAAAATAGCATTTGTTGTTGCAATTCCTCTTTCTGCACAGGCTTTCCTGAAGAACCATTTTGAGGAGCTGGTCAAGATTTATGATGTGAATCTTGTGGCAAACTTCCCGGACGAGGAAAGCAAAAAGGAGTTTGAGGAGATGGGGGTGACATGCCATGGGGCTCCTATCTTGCGGCCTATTAGTCTGGGAAACGACCTGAAGGCATTGGCAGCTCTTAGGAAGCTGTTCAAGGAGGAGAAGTTTGACAGCGTTCACTCGGTGACTCCTAAGGCGGGACTGCTGACTGCCGTGGCTGGATGGATGGCAGGAGTGAAAATAAGAATACACATCTACACAGGACAGGTGTGGGCAACTCGCAAGGGCATCATGCGTACTATCCTGAAATGGATGGATAAAATCATCGCAACATTTGACACGCACATTCTTGTGGATGGCGAGAGCCAAAGGCAGTTCCTCATCAAGGAGGGAGTGGTGAAGGCTGAAAAGAGTCGGGTGCTGGCGCATGGCAGCATCTGTGGCGTGAAGCTGGAGCGTTTCTGCATCAGCGAAGAGGTGCGTAAGAGAGAGCGAGAGAAATTTGGTTTCAAGGATGATGATGTGGTATTTATCTTCCTGGGCAGACTGAATCACGACAAGGGTATTGGGGAACTGTATGAGGCATTTAACAGACTGGTTCCTGAGTGTCCTAAAGCCAAGTTAGTTTTGTATGGAGCTGATGAGGAGGGATATGAAGCAAGGGCCAAGGACTGGCCAAACCTGAAGCGTGGTGAGAATTTCTTTTACCCTGGCAGTACGCCAACTCCCTATGATGCATTACAAGGCGGGGATGTCTTTGTTCTACCGACATGGAGGGAGGGATTTGGCAGTAGTGTGATTGAAGCGCAGGCCCTTGAACTGCCTGTTATTACAAGTGATGCGTATGGTGTTGTCGATGCGTCTGTTCCGAACGTGACGGGTCTTCGTTGTCATGTTGATGACCCCGAAGGATTATATCAGTGCATGAAGGTTTACGCTAATGATGCAGACTTGCGTAAGGCTCATGGTAAGGCTGGGCGCGAACGTGTATTCAAATTATTCGACTGCCACCTGGTTAGCAAAGCCTGGCTGGAATACTATAAGGAGTTGATGTGAGCGGTTGAGAGTGGAGAGTTTAGAGTGGAAAGTTTAGAGATTAGAGACAGTTCGTGAGTGGAGAGTTTTTAAGTCACACAGATTTTGGTCGCTTCTATATAACAAATATCCTGAAGACATGTTTTATCCACAGTTAGCAAGCTCTAGTTGCATACGTGTAAGACGCTTTTGCAGATATGAAACCTTGTTCTGTAGTTCTGTCTT
>JAEEGH010027841.1_pt1 | contig 11163 bp, 9 predicted proteins | sample 9134181 | NCBI WGS metagenome assembly JAEEGH01 (sample SAMN16246544, study PRJNA631951) | gut metagenome | biome: gut microbiome; feature: rumen; material: DP-attached | host: Bos | place: Iran: Karaj | collected 2018-10
AAGGCCGAAGGCGACTATTGAAGACTCTCGTTTCCACCCTAATAACATCATGGGGCTGGAGGATTTTTGGGACAAATAACGTAATTCAAAAAAGTGAAAAGTTATGGGAAAGATTATTATTGAGCTCTACCAGAACAACAACCGCAAGAGCGACAATTATCAGTTTTTCTATGGCCGTGCACGTAAGGCTTCGCCTGTGGATGCCACGACCCTCAGCGAACATGCTGCAAGCGACTCTAACATTGAGGCAAGCGAGATTGCCAACATCTACGACGCACAGTTCAAGCAGATCAAGGAGTTGGCTTGTAACGGGCACGCCATCAAATTGGAGGGCTGGGGTACTTTCAAGATTTCTGTCAGTTCGAAGGGTGTCTCAGAGGCAGAAATCCAAGAGCGTCATCCAGAGTATGACCCTGCAAAGGATGACATCCGCAAGTATCTCAGCGCCAGACAGGTTAAGAAGGCACGCCTGCTGTTTATTCCCTGTCAGGAAATCAAAGACGCGCTACGTAGCGTGAAGTTTGAGACTGACAAGAGTGAGTGGATCTCTGATGATGACAACGACAACAACAATGGTTAATTATTAAAAGAAAGGAGATTTTGTATTATGGGTATGATTGATGTAACACCGTACCAGAACAACAACCGTAAGTCGGACCAGTACGGTTTCTGGTACTTCCGCACTCGTCTGTATCCGACTATTATGGACGAAGAGCTGCTCAACAACATTGCCAGCGACTCCAAGGTAGAGCGTTCGAAGGTTCCTGTGGTGAACAACGCCGTTTCCAAGCAGATTGTGGAACTTCTCTGTAACGGACACCAGTTGCGCATTCCGCACATCGGCACGCTGAAGCTGAGTGTCAGCTCTACGGGCACAGCAACGGCCGAAGAGTACCATGCAGGACAGTGTATCAAGAAGGTTCGCATTATCCTGACTCCCGACACGGAGATCAAGAACGAACTCAAGAAGATCAAGTTCCGCAAGGTTTATAAGGAGAAGAAAGAGACACCCACGCCTCCAGAGCCTTAAATGGTGAAGGTAAGCAACAACTGAAAAGAGAGGACATGTTCAATGTGACATGTCCTCTCGTTATTTTTTAGTCTGCCAGCGTGAAGTCAAGCTGACGCTTCTCGATGTTGGCACGCGCTACCTGGATGCGGATGGGGTCGCCCAACTGGTACTTGTGGTGACGGCGGCGACCGACGAGGCAGTAGTTCTTCTCGTCGAACTCGTAGTAGTCGTCGTCCAGGTCGTGCATGGGTACCATGCCCTCGCAGTGGTTGTCGTCAATCTCGCAGTAGATGCCGTACGACTGGATGCCGCTGATGTGGGCGTCATACACCTCGCCGATCTTGTCGGACATGAACTCCACCATCTTGTACTTGATGCTGTCACGCTCGGCATTCTGTGCTACCTGTTCCATGTCGGAGCAGTGTTCGCAGAGCTCTTCGTACTTGTCGCGGTTGGCAGAGCGCCCGCCATCCTGATATTTGGTCAGCAGTCGGTGGACCATAGTGTCGGGGTAGCGGCGGATGGGTGACGTGAAGTGGGTGTAGTAATCGAAGGCCAGTCCGTAGTGGCCGATGTTGTGGGTGGAATACTTCGCCTTCATCATGGCACGCAGGGCGACGGTCTCAATGAGTTTCTGCTCGCGCTTGCCCTGTGCGCCGTCCATGAGTGAGTTGAGCGACTTCGAGATGGCTCCCTTGGTGCCGCTCGTCTTGAGTTTGTAGCCGAACTTGACGACGAACTCACGCAGTGCCTCGAGTTTCGTGGGGTCGGGCTGGTCGTGCACACGGTAGGGTAAGGTCTTGGCCTTCTGACCTTTCTTGACTTTGCCTATCATCTCTGCCACGCTACGGTTAGCCAGCAGCATGAACTCCTCGATGAGCTTGTTGGCGTCCTTTGACTTCTTGTAGAAGCAGCGGGTGGGCTTGCCGTCCTTGTCGATGTCGAAGTGCAGTTCCTCACGGTCGAACTTCACGGCACCGTTCTTGAAACGGCGCTCACGGAGCTTCTTGGCCAGCGCGTCAAGCCGGATGAGCTCAGCAGCATACTCTCCCTGGTAGGGATGGTTCTTCGTGGCGGGCGGGGCCGGCTGTCCTGTACCGTCCACCACACCGTTCTGCTCCAGCAGCTGCTGCACTTCCTCGTAGGCATAGCGGCGGTTGCTGCGGATGACGGTATGTGCCAGGTGCCACGACTTGATGTTGGCCTCCTCGTCGAGCACGAAGATGGCTGAGTAGCACAGTTTCTCCTCGTCGGGACGCAGGGAGCAGATGAAGTTACAAAGGCGTTCAGGCAGCATGGGGATGGTGCGGTCAACCAGATAGACGCTGGTGGCACGCTTCACGGCTTCCTTGTCAATGGTGGAGCCCTCCTTGACGTAGTGGCTGACATCGGCAATATGGACACCGACTTCATACAGCTTACCATTTGACGATTTGCCATTTGCAATCTCCCTGATGGACAGGGCATCGTCGAAGTCCTTGGCATCGTAGGGGTCAATGGTACAGGTCCAGACATCGCGGAAGTCCTCGCGACGGGCTATCTCTTCCGGCGTGATGCCGGCATCTATCTTCTCGGCTGCCTCCTCCACGTTCTTCGGGTACTTGTAGGGCAGACCGTACTGTGCCAGGATGGCATGCATCTCGGCATTGTTCTCGCCCTGCTTGCCCAGGATGTCAATGACCTCGCCGACAATGTTCTTCGAGTCCTTCGACGGCCACTGGGTAATCTTGACGACAGCCTTGTCGCCGGTCTTGCCGCCCTTCAGTTTCTTCTTCGGCACCATGATGTCGTGCACGAAGATGTTGCCTTCGGTAATGAGGAAGGCGAAGTCTTTCTCGACCTTCAGCTTGCCGACGGCCTGGTCCATCTTGTGGGAGATGATTTCCGTCACCATGGCCTCCTTGATGTGGTTCTGACGACGGGCCATGAGCGTTACGCGGACACGGTCGCCGTTCAGGGCGAACATGGAGTTGCGCTCGGAGATGAAGATGGGCTTGCCACCATCGTCGGGCATAAACGAGTTCTTGCCGTTAGCCTTGCGAATGAACGTTCCCTCCTGTACCTGTCCCTTGGTGTTCAGACGGTAGGAGGTCTCTGACACCTTCGACAGGAAATCGTCCCACGCCATCTCCTCCATCGAGTCAATGGCGAGCATCTTGGCAGGGTGCGTATCCAGTTTCAGGGCCTTGAAAATCTGCTTGAACGAGAATGTCTCATTCGGATTCTGCTGGAACAATGTCTGCAGCATTTCCACGACTTGTCTTTTGTTGAGTCGCTTTCCACCTTTCTTCTTTCCCATAGTCTTTTGTTTTTAGTTGGGACAAAGGTAGTAAAAAAGTGTGGAAGGTGGAGGGTGGAGGGTAAATTTTTTTGGTAAAAAAAGTTAAGTGGCAGCAAAAACTCTAAACTCTAAACCCTAAACTCTAAACTTTGCAGTACCTTTGTAGCCAATTCATTAAAAGGTCCCCATAGACAATGAAACAGAAAGCATTATCACTATTCTTTTTGCTGGCAATGAGTTGCCTGACTGTTGTTGCACAACAGATGAAGTACGGAAAGCCGTCGGACGAAGAGCTGAGGATGACGGTATATGAGGCCGACAGCTCGGCAGAGGCCGTAGTGCTTTGCAGACTGACGGAAGTGGTTTACACCATTCAGCAAAGCAGTTTCCTGCTGGATTACAAGGAGCGGTTCCGCATCAAGGTGCTGAAGCCTGAAGGTGTCCGTTTCGCCAAGGTTGTCATACCCTATCAGCAGATGGTTTCCATCAACACCATCGGTGGCACGAAGGTCACGGCTAAGGCGCTTCCAAAGCCAGGCGGCAGTTCTGATTCCTATTTCGAGGGGGAGGGTGTTTCCATGGTGGAAGGTGTCTTTGGTGCTGATGCCGATGAGTCCGTGGAGGACATCAGGGCGGTTGCCGTCAATATGGATGGCAGCAAGGCGGTGAAGACGCACCTGAAGAAGAGTGACATCGTAAAAACGAAAATTGACGAGCATAACTATCAGGTGGAGTTTACCGTTCCCAATGTAAAGGAGGGTACTGTGATAGATGTTGAGTACAGCATCCACAGCCCGCTGTTCTGGCAACTGCGCGACTGGCATGCACAGTGTGAGATTCCCGTGGTCTTTGCCAGACTGGACATGGACATCCCCAGCTATCTGATATACAATATTGAGGACCATGGCATACAGCGCCTGACCTATACCTGCAATGCCGGTTCCATGAAGTTCAAACTGGTCAACGACCCACTGTCGAATCCTGTGACGATAGTCACCAACCACTATATCTATACGGGACGTAACCTGAAGGGGATGCCGAAAGACGACTATGTATGGAATGTAAACGACTATTGTGCAGGGGTCACCGCAGAACTGAAGACGTACCGGCTGCCTGGCATGTCGGAGATGGACTTTGCCAGGACGTGGGAGCAGATTGACGAGATGATTCTCGGTGCCGACCCCTTCAACCTACAACTGAACGCACACAGTCCCTTGCAGCAGGAACTGCAGGAGGCCCACATTCAGGACATTGCCAACCAGCAGGAGCGTGCCGCCGCTGTCTATCAGCTGGTGATGAAGCACGTCACATGGAACGGCAAATACGAGCTGTGGCCGCAGCCCACCAAGGAGGTGCTGCAGCAGGGAACGGGCAACAATGCCGATATCAACATGCTGCTCATCCAGTCGCTGAAGGATGTAGGACTGGAGGCAACCCCCGTGGTGCTTCGTAGCCGCGACCAGGGAAAGATGCCTTATAACTTCCCGTCGTACCAGAAACTCACCACGTTCGTCGTCGGCATCAAGCAGTCTGCACAGCAGTATGCCTATGTTGATGCCTCGTCGGCAGACGGCTGGCTTAATGTGCTGCCTGCAACGCTGCTGGTGGAGCGTGCACGTCTGATACTCAAGGACAAGAAGAGCCAGTGGGTGAACCTGCAGAAGATTTCGCGGTCGCAGACAACGGCCATTGTTGAGGCTACGCTTTCTGCCGACGGCGTGCTCAGCGGTACCCAGACAACCCACTACAGGGGACTGGCTGCTGCCTGCTATCATGCACAGCAACGTGCCAACGGTGGACAAAGCGCATTTGCTGCTGAGGCCACGGACAGTGTTCCGTTCACCATCCGTGGTGAGGTCAGCGGCAACAAAATCAGCGTGTGCCCCTTCCGTACTGCCCCCATCGCCGAGAATCCCTTCAAGGCTGGCAAACGCCTGATGCCTGTTGACTTCCCCTGTGAGGAGATGCAGCAGATAACCGTCAACATCACGCTGCCTGAGGGCTATGTGCTGGAAAGCAGCCAGAAGCCCATATCGGTATCGACGCCTGACAAGGGCATCACCGGCCGCTACTCTGTCTCTTCGTATGGCGGAAAGGTTCAGGTACAGTATTTGTTTAATGTCAGCAAGGTGTCGCACTCCAATAGTAACTATGAGGCGCTGCGTGACATCTTCAGCATATTTGCTGACTACGGTAAGGCACCTATTGTGGTGGTGAAAAAGTAGTGTTTAGAGTTTAGCGTTGAGAGTGGAAAAGATATTGGTTACAGGAGCCAGCGGTTTCATAGGCTCACATATTGTGGAAGAGGCGTTGCGAAGAGGCTTCGACGTCTGGGCTGCCGTGCGCAAGTCCAGCTCACGGGAGTACCTGAAGGACGAGCGCATCCACTTCGTTGAATTGAACCTCTCTTCTCAGCAACAGCTTGAGCAACAGTTGGGAAATGTGCAGTTTGACTATGTGGTACATGCTGCGGGTGCGACAAAATGCCTGCATGTGGAGGATTTCTACCGCATTAACACGGAAGGCACGAAAAACCTGGTCCGTGCGCTGCTGGCCGTTGGTATGCCCTTGAAGCGTTTTGTCTTCATCAGCAGCCTGAGCATTATGGGTGCCATTCACGAGCAGCTGCCTTACCAGGAAATCCAGGATACGGACACCCCACAGCCAAACACCGCCTACGGACGTAGTAAACTGGAGGCTGAACGTTTCCTGGATTCATTGTCCCCTAAGTTAGGGGACGATAGGGGTATGAACAAGGACTCTTCAGACCCCCAACCCCCTAACTTAGGGGGCTTAAATTATGTCATCCTCCGACCAACGGGCGTGTATGGTCCGAGGGAAAAGGACTATTTCTTACAAATTCAGAGTATCGGGAACCACATGGATTTCGCTGTGGGCTTCCAACGCCAGGACATCACGTTCATCTATGTCACTGATGTGGTGCAGGCCGTATTCCTTGCTATGGAGAAAGGAGAAACAGGGCACAAATATATGTTGAGTGACGGCGAGGTCTATCAGTCGGCCACCTTCAGCGACTATGTCCATGAGGAACTGGGACGCCCCTGGTGGATTCGTGTCACAGCTCCTATCTGGCTGTTGCGCATCATTACTTTCTGCGGTGAGTACTGGGGGCGTTGGACGAAGCGAATGACGGCACTGAATAATGACAAGTTCAACATACTGCGTCAGCGCAACTGGCGCTGCAACATGGAGCCTGCCCGACGGGAACTGGGTTTCGAACCGAAAGTCAAACTGAGGGAGGGCGTCCGCCGTTCTATTGCGTGGTATAAGGAGAACGGATGGATAAAGTGATAACACACAAGTAAAGGTAATAAGTGAAATTCAAAGATTTATTCGCGATAGAAAAGAAACCCAAGAAGGGGTTGTTTGCTGCTGAGTGGGTCATCCTGGGTTACCTGGTGCTGACCACGTTGTTCATCTTCTTTGCCTACGTGAAACTGCCTAACCCGGAGTCCATGCTTTGGGGACGCTTCCATGTAGTGGCCATGACGGCTGCCATGTGGCTGGTCTATCGCCTGATTCCCTGCCGGCTGACTCGTTTTGCACGTATTGCTACCCAATTGCTGCTCCTTTCGTGGTGGTACCCTGACACGTATGAGCTCAACCGTATTCTGCCCAACCTCGACCATCTTGCAGCAGGAACAGAACAATGGATTTTCGGCTGCCAACCGTCATGGCTTTTCTCGCAGAAATGTCCGTGGTTTGCGTTCAGCGAACTCATGAACATGGGTTATACGGCCTATTTCCCCATGATTGCCACGGTCACGGTATTCTACTTCTTCTGCCGCTATGACCAGTTCATGCGTGCTACCTTTGTCATACTGGCCTCCTTCTTCGCCTATTATGTATTATTTGTCTTCCTGCCCGTGACTGGCCCACAGTATTATTATCCGGCAGTGGGGGTGGAACAGATAGCAGCTGGAGTGTTCCCGCCTTTGCACGACTACTTCATGACCATGCGGGAGGCGTTACCCACGCCAGGCAACCCTGATGGACTGTTCTACCAGATGGTGGTCGATGCACATGCGGCAGGTGAACGTCCTACGGCAGCCTTCCCCAGCAGTCATGTCGGTGTGTCAACCGTGCTGATGCTGTTGGCGTGGCAGACGCGTAACCGTCGTTTGTTCTGGATACTGATGTTCTTCTATGTCGTGCTCTGTCTCAGCACGGTCTATATCTATGCTCATTATGCCATAGACGTTATAGCAGGCTGGATTTCTGCCCTGCTGCTCTTCCCTGTGCTGCACTACGCTTACAAGCGGTTTGCAAGAGAGTAAAAAGCGTGACGGCTTGACTTAAGGACATAAAAAAAGGGACTTCGCCAAGTCCCAACCTTTTGTTAACCTTAAATCTAATACTATGAAAAACACGATGCAAAGATACGATATTTTATGGTGTAATAAAAGAAAATCGGAAAGATACGGTGTAAACCCAACACTTTCTTGATATAAATCAAGGTAAAAAGTTTGTTTTTTAGCGGAAAATCCGTGAAAAACGCATTTTTTGGAGAAGAAATTTGGCAATTTGAAGAATAATGCTTACCTTTGCAAACTAGATAAAAGAAGCATTCAAGGCAATGAGGATTCCGACAGGTGTGAGTTGTCGGGATTCTTTATTTTTTGATGCTCCATTTTTAAAGAAGTAATAACTAAAAAGAATAAGGAGAAAAAACTATGGCTTACATGTCACAAGAGGGCTACGACAAGATGGTAGCCGAACTGCAGCGTCTTGAGGCTGTGGAACGTCCGAAAGCTTCGGCTGCTATTGCAGAAGCACGAGACAAGGGTGACCTGAGCGAGAATTCGGAGTACGATGCTGCGAAGGAAGCACAGGCGCATCTGGAAGATAAGATTAACCAGTTGAAACTGGCCATCCAGGATGCCAAAATTGTTGACACCTCACGTCTGAGTACTGATTCGGTGCAGATTCTGACGAAGGTGGAGATGACCAATCTGGCCACTAATGCCAAGATGAGCTATGTCATTGTCAGTGAGAACGAGGCCAACCTGCGTGAGGGCAAGATTTCCATCAAGACGCCCATCGCCCAGGGACTGTTAGGCAAGAAAGTTGGTGATGAAGCTGAGATAAAGATTCCCCGCGGTACCATCAAGTTGCGCATTGACAATATTACATTGGCATAAATTTAATAACTCAATAACTTAATAACTCAATATGGATATCTTCTCAAAAATAGCCGCTGGCGAAATTCCCAGCTACAAGTGCGCCGAGGATGAGCAGTTCTATGCATTCCTCGATATCAATCCGTTGGTGAAGGGACACACGTTGGTGATTCCACGTCGCGAAGTAGATTATATCTTCGACATGAACGATGACGAGCTTGCTGCTTTCCAGTTGTTTGCCAAACGCGTGGCACAGGCAGTCGGCAAGGCGTTCCCCTGTAAGAAAGTGGCACAGGTGGTGCTTGGCCTTGAGGTGCCTCATGCTCACATCCACCTGATTCCGATGCAGTCGGAGCAGGATGTTGATTTCCGCCGCGAAAAACTCAAACTCACGGAAGAGGAATTCAAGCAAATTGCAGCCCGCATACAAGAAGAGTTCGTCTAATCAGACGAACTCTTCTCCATATTTAATATGCACCTCATTCACATATTTCCGAATGAGTGCCGACGAATCGCTCTTCTTACAAATCAACAGCACGTTATCCTTTTCTGCCACGATGTAGCCGTCGAGTCCATTGATGACTGCCAGATGATCCTCGGGAAGTTTGATGACGTTGTTATGACTGTCCTCGATGATTGCCTGTGAGTTGACGAGGACATTGTCTTCCTTGGTCTTGCTCATACATTCGTAGATGCTGTGCCAAGTGCCAAGGTCGGCCCAGCCAAAGTCACAGCGCATCACATACACTTGTTCTTCCTGCTCCAACAGACCACTGTCAATCGCTATGTTGGGAAGCGAGGCATAGTTCTTCTGAAGGTAGTGAAGCACCTGCTGGTGTGTATAGTTTTGTTTTGCACAAAGCTCGGGATTGAAAATCTCGAAGAACATTTGCTTCAGACACTTGCGCAGGTGGGAAGCACTGGAGAGCAGCAGTCCGGTATTCCATAGGAACTCTCCGCTTTCCACAAACATCTTTGCAAACTCGCGCTCAGGCTTCTCCGTGAACGACTGTACGCGAAATACCTCTGCCTCGGTCTGCAACTCCCCCATCTGGATATAGCCGTAGCCGGGTTCAGGACGTGTCGGCTTGACACCCATGGCCAGCACAATGTCGTGCGCTGCCACAATGTCCAGTCCCTTCAGCGTGTCGGCATTGAAAGCTTCCTCGTTTAGCACAATCTGGTCACAGGGGGAAATCACAATGCAGGCATCTTCCGCGCGGCATTGTATGTCCACCGATGCCCATGCCACACTGGCCGAAGTGTTACGGTTGACAGGCTCAATCATCAGGTTCCGCTCCTCCAGTTCCGGCAACTGCTCTCTGACCAGAGGGGCATATTCCTGGTTTGTACATATATATATATTCTCTGCTGGAAGAATGTGTGCAAAGCGGTCGAACGTTGATTGTATCTGCGTGCGTCCTGTTCCAAAAAAATCAAGAAATTGCTTGGGGTATTTGTCACGGCTGTAAGGCCATAAGCGGCGCCCACGCCCTCCGGCAAGGATGATACAGAAATAATTCTTGTTTTTCTCCATTCGTAATTAGATTTAGTATTTTAGTATTTCAGCCCTCTAAGGTACGAAGATTCTTTGAAACGTGCAAATATTTAAAGATTTTTCGCACTTTTTCCTTGGTTTATTTTGTTCTTTGCTCACTTATTCGTACCTTTGACATTCGTCGAATGTACTTCCGTTCGAAAGAAAAAATAAAAATTTTGCATTTTTATTTTGTTCTTTGCTCACTTATTCGTACCTTTGCAGCGCTTTTCGAGCCCAGATGGCGGAATCGGTAGACGCGCTGGTCTCAAACACCAGTGGGGCAACCCGTGCCGGTTCGACCCCGGCTCTGGGTACAAAACTTGAAAGCGAAGGTGCTGTGACTCAAAGAGTTGCAGCACCTTTTTATAGAAAGTTCGTTAAGATATGGTTAATTTAGACTTGAGCGACCAAAATTTGGTGGTTTCGTTAGGTTTCATTTTCATTCCACCTTACCTACCGGTATTAAATAAGAGGGGCCACCGCTATGTGCGATGGTCCCTCTTTAAACTCTTGAGTATGATGTTAGTGACCAATATTAAATACTTTTTGCAAGTGATATTGCTTCTTTCTTAATAACTGATGCAAGTGCCAGAACTACGAAATTGAAAATAATCATACGACTAAAACTTTAAAATTGTTATACCTGAAATCATCTTTTTGCCTCAATTCAGAACGCTTACCTTCTGAATGACGATGCAAAAGTACGTGTTTGTGTGCGAACACACAAACAATTTCTCCCTTTTTTTCTCTTTTTTCTTAGCTTATTGACAAAGGTCAATTTGCCCTTAGATGATGTATCCTTCTAAGAGTGTTCTGGGAGAAAGCTCGTGATGGGTTTACTGACATGTGATGTGTCCCGTCTCGCTGATGGTGATGGGGCTTCCCTTGATGTCGGAGAGCGTGAGATTACGGATTTCGCGAGCTACGGTGTTGGTGTTGTCACGGCGTGGTCCCTTGCCTTTCTGCTGGATAAAGGAATGAATCTGTCCTTCCAGGAAGGTTCCGTCAGGGGCAATCTTGATTTCGACGACGGGGGCATAGCCAGTGACGCCAGTCAGATTCATGCCGTAGGGCGTGGCAAAGTTGCCGAGACTGTAGGCAATGAAGCGGCCGTTATATACCTCCATGCATCGTACGACGTGTGGGCCGTGGCCATAGACCACATCAGCACCATTATCGATGGCGAAAT
>JAEEGH010027843.1_pt1 | contig 11163 bp, 10 predicted proteins | sample 9134181 | NCBI WGS metagenome assembly JAEEGH01 (sample SAMN16246544, study PRJNA631951) | gut metagenome | biome: gut microbiome; feature: rumen; material: DP-attached | host: Bos | place: Iran: Karaj | collected 2018-10
ATGATGGACTCTTTAACCCGTTTTTCTATTGCGCAAAGAGAAATTGGATTGGCTTCCGGTGAACCTCCCGTAACCCTTGGTTATCCGCCTTCAGTTTACGCGGAAATGCCTAAACTATTGGAAAGAGCCGGAAATTCCGATGTAGGTTCCATTACCGGCCTATATACCGTATTAGTTGACGGTGATGATTTCAATGAACCGATTACGGATACCGCACGTTCCATATTGGATGGACATATTGTGTTAAACCGTAGATTGGCACAGCAGAACCATTATCCCGCCATTGATGTATTGGCTAGCATTTCAAGAGTTATGTCCGCCGTTGCCTCAAAACCTCACAAAAAAGCGGCGGGCCAATTAAAAAATGTTATGGCGACCTATTCGGAAGCAGAAGATTTGATTAATATCGGCGCATACAAGGCCGGTTCCAATAAAAATATAGATTTTGCAATTTCTAAAATTGACAGCGTAAACCAGTTCCTTCTCCAGGATACTGACGAGAAATTCAATTTTGAAGATGAAATTGCAATGCTTTTTGATATGTTCCCCTTACCGGAGGAGGAACGTCCTGCAGCAGAGCAGATTCCTATGGCAGAAAGCCCTGTTCCCACGGAAAGTGAGACACAAGCTCCTGTAGAAGAAGAGGAACCTGACGTCTCTGCCTTATTTGCGGATCAGGATTCCTAAAATCATAAGTAGGAGGTGATTTCATGGCGAAGTTTGTCTATCGAATGCAAAACATTCTTGAATTAAAAAAGAAAATCGAAAGCCAGGAAAAAATCGCCTTTTCCATTGCCAATGCAAAGCTTATGGAAGAGCAGGAAAAACTTTCTGCCCTTATGATTCGAAGAAGTTCATACGAACAGATGCTAAAAGATATGACTTCCGGAGAATTAAATATCAGGGATATTAAAAATTGCAAAGAATCCATCAATACTATGAAATCCATGATTCGAGATCAGATGTTGGTGATTCAAAAGGCCCAAAGAGAAGTGGAAATTGCCAGAATTCGCTTGGATGAAATCATGAAGGATCGTAAGACTCATGAAAAATTGAGAGAAAAGGCCTTTGAAAACTTTAAAGAAGAATTAAAACAAGAAGAGAGTAAAGAAACAGACCAATTGGTAAGTTTTACCTATCATAACAACAATAATCGGAGTTAAACATGGCAGAAGAAGAATTATCAAAGAAAGAACAAAAGAAAAAAGAAAAAGAAGAGAAAAAAGCAGCAAAGAAAGCTGCAAAACAAGGGGAAAATCCCGAAGGTGAGGAAGAAGAAGACGGAGGAACCGCCCTGATTGTCATTGTAGGTATTTTGATTGCTATTGTATGGCTTGCAATCTTTGCTTTGCTGATAAAAATGGATGTGGGCGGCATTGGTTCCACATACTTTTATCCCATCTTAAAGGATGTTCCTTACGTAAATAAGATTTTGCCTGAAACCGAGGAATATGCAGAAGAAGATGCAGCTTATCAGTTTGACAGTGTAGAAGATGCGGTTGTTCGTATTAAAGAGTTGGAAGCCCAGTTGGAAGAGGCCAAATCTTCTGGTGAAGCGGACGTCAGCTATGTGGCAGATTTGGAAGCTCAGGCCCAAGAATTAGCTACTTATAAGGCAAACGAAAAAAAATTCGAAGAAATTAAAGAAAAATTCTATGAAGAGGTTGTTTTTGGAGACAATTCACCCGATATAGAAGAATATAAAGAGTATTATGAGAGTATTGAGCCGGAAAATGCTGAAGTAATCTACAAACAGGTTGTTGGTCAAATCCAAGAAGACGAAGAGATTACCGAATACGCAAATACCTACGCAAATATGAAACCGGCGCAGGCAGCTGCAATTTTCAATACCATGACCAACGATTTAAAACTTGTTGGAAAAATACTCTGGGCTATGGATACAGATTCACGAGCTAAAATTCTCGGTGCCATGGATTCCGATACTGCGGCCAGTATCACAAAACTCATGGAACCTTAGAATTATATATGATGCAAAGGATGGCATCTTATTTTTGCTACGGAGGGCGAAGAAAGGAGACTTGTAAAAAAATATGACAAGCGCGAATGTGTCTCAGATTCCTAACGGAATGATGTTGAACACACAAGCCAAATCCGCAGCGAAGTCAAAGGTTGATTCCACAGATTTTATGTCAATGGTGAACACATCATTACAGAATTCTCAAACAACAGATGTTTCAGAACATGTAAGTGCACCGCAAAAAACAGAGACATTAAATTCATATCAAACAAAAGGAATTCCAACCGATAATATTCCAACCGAAAATAAGACTTCACTGAAAATGTCCACCAAAGAAGTGGATGAGATTGAAACAGCAGTTGAGGATTTTGTTCAGGAAGTACAAAAAGTGATTTCTGATGAAATGGATGTCAGTACAGAGGAAATCGAAAATGCAATGAGTTCCTTGGGACTTACACTTGTAGATCTTACAAATCCTGAAGACATTACCAAACTGTTGGGAGAACTTACAGAAGAAGGAGATGTATCGTTACTTTTAACTGATACAGTATCCAATATTCTAACTGAGGTAGAACCTTTGGTTGAAAATCTGTTTGAAACCTTAGAGGTTGAAACTCCCAAAGAATTTGGCGAACTGCTTACAATCAATGATTTGGAAGTATCCGAATTTGAGATTATGAAAACTCCAGAAATACTTGGACCTAACGGAGAGGTTTTTGGAGCGTTAGAACCTAAGGAAGAGGTTTTGACAAACCAAATCTTAAATTCAGATCCAGTGATTCAAGCCGTTGAATCAAACCAAAAAGCTCCGCAGACCACAACAGAGATTGAGACACCTGTTATTGCGGAAGCACCTTTGGTATCCCAGAAGGAAAAAGTGGAAACCGAACTTGAAAACTTTGATTTTGAAGAAGTTGTGGAAATGGAAACAGACAAAACTATTGTTTCAACCACAACGGCTGATACTTCAAACACCAAACAGTCTTTTGAACAGCCCACAAATTCAAATCAAAACAATACTTCAAATGACATGATGTCACATGTGGTGGTTTCCGATACATCGGTTCCTTCCGGAGTTACCTTCCAGTCTGAACAAAATGTTAGTTTTGCATCTCAGGTAGAAGAAACAATTTCTTCTTATACCAATATTGATGTAGAAGATATTATGGATCAGATTGTTACCCAGACAAGAACAGTTGTAGCAGATAATTCCACAACAATGGAATTGGAATTACATCCTGCATCACTTGGAAAGATGTATTTGCAGGTAACTGAAAACGAAGGAACGATTTCAGCTAAGCTTTATACACAAAACCATGATGTAAAAGCTGCTATGGAAACTCAAATGTTAGCCTTAAAAGAAAACTGGGCACAGCAGGGATTGAAAGTCAATTCCGTTGAGATTTCCGTAGGAACCAGAGAGTTTGAAGAACAGCTTGAACAGCAGACAAATACAGCTTTTCAAAATGAACAACATCAATTTGCCGGAGAAGGAAAGGAAGATTCCCCTTCGACAAATCGAATGAGAAATATTAATTTGAACGGTGTTGATGAACTACCGGAAGATTTATCTGAAGAGGAACTTTTGGCCGCATCCATGATGAAAGATTCCGGAAATTCCGTCAACTTTACCGCATAAGAAAGGAATAGGATATGTCTTTAGTTCAAGAAATTCAAGACGGAAAATATGTTTCTGATAAAACTTCATCCACCTCTACCACATCAAAGAGCAAAACAGATTCTACAAAGGAAATGTTTTTACAGTTGTTGGTAACTGAGATGCAGTATCAGGATCCGTTACAGCCTACAGACAACTCAGAATACGTAAAAGAAATGGCTACCTTTTCCCAGGTTGAAGCTTTGAATTCCGTATCCGATAAGATGAATGAATTACAGGCTTCCGCTTTGGTAGGAAACTATGTAACGGTTACTGATGGTGATGGAAATACAGCAAATGGATTTGTTGAATATGTAACCACAGACAGTGATGATATGTTAATTTCCATTGATGGAAAGACTTACAGTGTTGACAATATTACATCCGTTCAGGATTCTAGTTATTACGAAGCCGGTGTTTTGGCAAGTGCTTTTTCATCTGCTATAGCGAAATTACCTTCTGTATCAGATGTTACCAGTCAAAACGCAACAGATATTGCCAATGCCAGAGCTTATTACAACGCTTTGAGTGATTATCAAAAAACCTTTATCAATCAAAGTGATTTGGCAAAACTTACCGCTTTGGAAACAAAACTTAACGCATCATCAACCAAAACGGATTCAACAAGCAGTACGACAGATAGTACTACAGCAACTGATACTTCCACAACGACAGCATAATTTGGAGGAATTATATGAATCAGATATCAAGTGGATTTACTTCCATACAGCAGGTTACAGACCAATATCTGAATACCGGCAGTAAATCTTCCAATATGAATATCTCTGATTCCTTTGCTTCTTATTTACAAAATCAATTCGACATAAAAGAAGCATCCACGGAAGGAGAAGTGAAATTCTCAAAACATGCAGCAAAAAGACTGGATGATAGAGATATCCAAATTACGGAAGAACAAAAATACAGATTAAATCAGGGAGTTCAAAAAGCAGAAGCCAAAGGCATTCAAGATTCTTTGGTTATGGTGGATTCCTTAGCTTTTATCGTAAATGTACCTTCCAACACAGTAATTACCGCATTGGAAAACAACCAATCAGAAGAAGGAATATTTACAAATATTGATGGGGCTGTTATAGCCTAGGAGGACAAATATTATGATGAGATCACTTTATTCTGGTGTTTCCGGTTTGAAAACCCACCAGACAAGAATGGATGTTATTGGTAATAACATCGCAAACGTAAATACAGTAGCGTTTAAATCTTCATCCGTTACTTTTTCAGATATTATGTATCAGACCACATCTGGAGCTAGTGCAGCAACAGAAACCACCGGTGGTGTAAATGCGAAGCAGATCGGTCTTGGTGTTACATCCGGATCAACCAAAGTTACTATTACATCCACAGGTTCTGCTCAGTCAACCGGTGATGCGTTGGATATCAAACTTTCTGATTCCAACTCTACAAACTTCTTTATTGTAAACAACGGAACACAGAATTTGTTTACAAGAGCAGGTTCCTTCTACTTAGACGGAAACGGAAACCTTGCAATGACCTCTACCGGTTATCTTGTACAGGGATGGCAGACAAACGATACACAGACCGCTATTGTAAAAGATACCGTTTCACCTCTTCGTATTATGCAGCCTGCAAACTTAACTTCAGCTCCTGAAGCAACAACATTTGCAACTGCCAGCGGAGTAATTGATAAAAACGATACAAACATCACAAGCTCCAGCGGTTATGTAATGAGTTTATCTTTCTACGATAATTTAGGTTATGCCTATACAGCAAAATTCTCTGTAAAAGGATATGATACTTCAGATGCCGATAAGGACGGAAATAACGCATACACCGTAAAACTTACCGGTATTTACGATGCTGACAACAACAACGTTTTGCAGACTTACATCAATCAGTACGTAGCACAGTACAGATCTGACAATGTTGGTACCACTTTAACAGACGAAGAACTTTCTGATTTAGCTTTGGCAAACGTATTTGGTGCTGCAGGTGGTTCTGAAGCAACAGAATATACCGTTTCTGCCAGCTATAAATACAACGCAGGTGTTTATTCCACATCTGACGGATTGAAGAGTTATGACGCTTCCCTTGGTGTAACAAACTTTGTTACCGATCCTGCAGGAGCAACAACAATTACCGTTGATGGTCAGACTTATACTGAATATGGTCTTGTTTTAACAAACCCTGCAGACGCTACCGATACTGAATTTGTTTCATTGCAGAAACTTTACGGATTAACCAGTGCTCAGGCAGCTTCTGTATACGCACAGCTTGGAACTACAGGAAACTCAGCAAATGTTTCCATCGCAGGTGATTCCCTTCGTGTAATTTCAACTGCAGTAAACTATGAGCTTTTGTTCAACTCTTCAAACGGTACATTCTCCAGCATTAACGGAGACAACACCGTAAACATTAACGTAAATGTTTTAGGAGATCAGTTTACAGCACCTATCAACGCTGACTTTACAAAGGTATTGAACTACGACAACGGTGGAGCATCTACCTTAGGTATGGACCGAGGAAACGTTGACAGTGCTTCCCTTGGAGCAGGTAAAAAGCTTGGTGCTTTAACCGGAATTTCCATTCAGCAAAATGGTGAGATTTATGGTTCTTACGACAATGGTAATACCGTTCTTTTGGGACAGATTGCAGTAGCACAGTTTACCAATGCTTCCGGTTTGGAAAGCTTAGGAAACAACTGTTATACCACAACATTGAACTCCGGTGATTTCGATGGAATCGGTGTGGATGTAACAGCAGATGGTGGTTCTATGAATACTGGTCAGCTTGAAATGTCCAACGTTGACTTATCTACAGAGTTTACCGATATGATTACCACACAGCGTGGTTTCCAGGCAAATTCACGTATCATTACTGTTTCAGATACCATGCTTGAAGAGCTTACAAATCTGAAGAGATAATTTTACTGATATAACAAAAATACTGTCACTTTTCTTTCGGGAGAAGTGGCAGTTTTTGAATTTGTGTGCAAATTTGAACCAATTCTAGATTTAGTGTTTTTTTTCGTAAATTGTTAAAAATAGCAACTAGATAAAGTTTTTTCTCAAAAATAAAGTAGACATTATTATGAAAATCTAGTAATATTATAACAAGTGTAGATTTGCGCACTTTTATTTATTCATTAATCATTGCGCAGTGGGGTGAGAAATTTGGATATAGCATCTCTTGCAGGTCTTGCATTGGGCGTAGTAATGGTAATATTCGGTATCGTATCTTCCGGTGGTGTTTCCGCACTTGGAAACTTCGTGGATCCGCCGTCAGTAATCATTACCATTGGTGGTTCATTGGCTTCGACCTTGGCATCAAACAAAATGCCGGACTTTATCAACGGATTAAAGGGTATTGGAGTATCTATCAAAGAACCGGCTCAAAGCGATCCGACAGAAGTTATTAAAACAATTATCGATATGTCAAACGTTGCCCGTAAAGAAGGTCTTTTGGCTTTGGAAGAACAGGCAAACAACATAGAAGATGAATTCTTAAAAAAAGGAATCATGTTAGTCGTAGATGGTACGGACGCAGATTTGGTTCGTGCGATTCTTGAAACAGATTTGGACAATATGGAAGCCCGTCATAAAAAAGTTATCGGCTTTTGGGATAAATGGGGTGAAATGGGACCTGCTTGGGGTATGATTGGTACCTTGGTAGGTTTGGTTAACATGTTAAAGAACTTGTCAGACTTTAGTACAATCGGACCAAACATGGCGGTTGCTTTGCTTACTACTTTGTACGGTTCTTTGATTGCAAACTGGTTAACAGCACCTACTTCAGCAAAACTTGCTGTAGATAACGCCCTGGAAATTCAGGTTCGTACAGTAGCCGTAGAAGGTTTGCTTTCTATTCAGGCAGGTGAAAACCCACGAGTAATCGAAGAGAAGTTGAAGACCTTCTTGCCGCCGGATGCTCGTAATGGTGTTGGTGAAGGCGATGGAGGTGAAGGCTAATGGGAAAACCCAAGCAGGAAGATCCTCCGAAAGGTTCCCCGGCGTGGATGGCGACCTTCAGTGATTTGATGAACTTATTGCTTTGCTTCTTCGTGTTACTTTTTTCCATGTCATCAGTAGATGCGTCAAAATACGAACAGGTAGTGCAATCATTAAATCAGGCGTTTTCCATTCTTCCTACCAGCGGTACACAGGTAATCGATGGAGCTATGGTTTCTTCAGGTATTTCACAGTTACCTGAAATCGCCAATTATTTTGGTGATACCATGTCGGATGGAGACGGACAGGACGAAGTGGATGCCGGAGACGGTGATCAAGAAAAATCCGTAGAGGAAATGATACAGGAAGCCCAGGAGGCAGCAGCTGAAAGTGCCATGGAAAACTATGAGCAACAACAGCTGAACGAATCCGAAGAGATGGCCGAAAATATCGAAGCCTTAGCCACTCAATATGGTATTCAGGATCAAATTGAAGTGGATTTCAACGGTCAATATGTGCGAATCACTTTAAACGGAGCTCTTTTGTTTGAATCCGGTTCTGCTGAGTTGACCCCAGAGGCTATGCCTTTAATTGAAAATATTTCAAAGATGTTAAATGTATATACAGCAAACATTATTGATGTGGAAGGTTACACCGACAATGTTCCTATCAATTCTGCAAAGTATGAGAGTAATGATGTGCTTTCCATGTACAGAGCCCTTTATGTAGCAGATCATATTCGTGAATTCGCTACGGCTGTAGATCCCGCCAATGTGGTATCTACCGGTAGAGGCGCTTACAATCCAATTGCAGACAATTCCACTCCAGAGGGCAGAGCCCGAAACCGTAGAGTGGAAATTAAAATATACAACTCATACAACTCCTCAGGAGTATCTGAATAATTAGGAGATTTGAAATGAAAAAGAATTTAATGACAGTCATTACATTGGTATTATGCTTGGTAAATCTGGTTCTTTCCGCTGTAATTGTTTTTGCAGTAGTTCCAGAAATCAACAATGTAAATTCACTTATTTCCAAAGTTTCCGAAGCCATTGAACTGGATGTAAAGACCGGATCCGATGCTGACGCAGCAGCTTCCGTTCCTGTAGAAAGTCAGTACAGATATGCAGTAAACGGTGGTGAGGCAATGACCATCAATTTAAAAGACAACGGAGACGGAGACAGCCATTTTATTGTTGCAAAGATTACCGTAACCATGAACAACACCAGCGAAAAGTATGAGACCTTTGGTGGTGAAGAAAATGCCAGTCTTTACGATGATGTTTACAAAGTGAATATCAACAAAGTTATTTCTCAATATACAATTGATGATATTAAATCAAATCAGAATGCTCCGTTGGATGAGATTCGTGATTTGTGTAATACCTATTTTGGTGATTCTTCCTTTATTGTTTCTGTAGGATTTACTGAGATTCAGTATCAATAAGAAACAACTTTTGGTATAAAGGTGGTGAGGATGAATGAGTGATGTACTGTCTCAGAACGAGATAGACAACCTACTGAAGGCTTTAAGTAGTGGTGAAGTCGATGTAGATGAAATGAAAAAAGCCAATGAGGTTCAGGTGAAGGAGTACGATTTTGCTCGTCCATCCAAGTTTTCGAAAGAACACTTACGAACCTTAGAGATTATATACGATAACTACGGTAGACTGCTTTCAACCAATTTACCTATTTACTTGCGTAAAAATATCCAGGTTGAGGTAATGAACTCAGAAGCAGTAACCTACATGGAGTTTTCCAACGCCCTTTCCAATCCAGTTTTACTTGGAATTATTGATTTTGCTCCCTTAAAGGGAAATATCATTATGGAAATGGCCACAAAGCTAGGCTATGCCATTATTGACCGTATGCTTGGCGGCGAAGGAGAACCATTAGAAAAGACCAGGGAATTTTCCGAGATTGAGCTTTTAATTATTGAAAGAGTCATGACTTCCTGTGTGGAATTAATGCGGGAGCCTTGGGAAAATGTATTGGATGTCAATCCCCGTTTGGAACGGATTGAAACAAATCCACAGTTTGCGCAGATTATTTCTCCTACAGAAATGATTGCCATTGTCACCATAAACATTAAAATTGGTGAAGTAGAGGGATTGATCAATTTATGCTTGCCTTATCTGACATTAGAGCCTGTTATGGACAAGTTAAATACCAAATTTTGGTATTCCAATATGCAGGACAAGACAGAAGAAGGCTTTTCCGGGGATTTGGAAGCCCTTATTTCAAAAGCTTCCATTCCGGTTACTGCGGTTTTGGGAAACAGTTCCATCAGCGTTTCCGATTTTGCCGCAATTCAACCCGGTGATATCATTCGTTTAGACCGAAAAGTGGACGACGAATTGGATATATATGTGGGTGATATCAAAAAATTCACAGCGTTGCCGGGGTCTTCCGGAAAAAATTACGCTGTTCGAGTTACTTCAGTAATAAGAGAGGAGCAGGAGGATGGGTGATACTTCACTATCTCAGGAAGAGATAAACGCCCTGTTCAATAACGCCGCAGCCGAAGCGGAAGCAGCCGGAGATGCCGGTGGGGATGCAGGCGGCGACGAGGGTTTAACTGAATTAGAAAAAGACACAATTGGGGAAGTAGCGAACATCTCCATGGGAACAGCAGCAACAACGCTATTCTCATTGGTGAACAAGCGGGTTGAAATATCAACACCTGTAGTATCCACATCTACTTGGGATGATATAATCACTCAGTACGAAAAACCTTGCGTTTTAGTAAAGATTGGTTATACCAAGGGGCTGAATGGTTCAAATGTGTTGGTTTTACGTGAAGAAGATGTTAAAATAATTACAGACCTAATGATGGGAGGAGACGGAACCAATACCGAAGGTGAAATCGGTGAGATTCATTTGTCGGCTATTTCCGAAGCCATGAACCAGATGATGGGTTCTTCCGCAACATCATTGTCTTCCATGTTGAACATGATGGTGGATATCAGTCCACCGACATCGGATTTAATTGATTTACAAAACTCCGATGATGCGAAAGAGCTTGACGACTTCCTTCGTGGTAGATTCGTTAAAATTGAATTTAAACTGTTAATCGGAGAATTGGTTGATTCCAAGATTATGCAGCTGTATCCCATTGAATTGGCGAAGAGCATGTGCTCAAATGTTGCTTCCAATATGGAAAGTGACTCCGCTTCAACTGTGGATGATGATGCATTTGGAGCTTCCGAATTACCTCCGGAACCTGCACCGGCACCGGCACCAGCACCGGAAAGTGCTCCAGCAGCACCTTCTCCTGCACCGGCAGCTGCAGCACCTCCGCCAATGGCAGCACCTCAGATGGGAATGCCTATGATGGGACAGCCACAGCAGCAGCCTGTAAATGTACAGCCGGCACAGTTTACACAATTTTCCGGAAATTACGCTATGGCTTATTCACCGGAAAACATTGATTTAATCATGGATGTTCCGCTAGAAGTCACCGTAGAATTGGGTAGAACTCATAAATCTATACAAGATATACTGGACTTTGCACCAGGAACTATTATAGAATTAAATAAAATAGCTGGTGAACCGATTGATGTGTTGGTTAATGGTAAATACGTTGCTAAAGGCGAAGTAGTAGT
>JAEEGH010027846.1_pt1 | contig 11162 bp, 9 predicted proteins | sample 9134181 | NCBI WGS metagenome assembly JAEEGH01 (sample SAMN16246544, study PRJNA631951) | gut metagenome | biome: gut microbiome; feature: rumen; material: DP-attached | host: Bos | place: Iran: Karaj | collected 2018-10
AATACACCTGTCTTATCAGTTCTATCCTTTACAAAGGTATCAGTCTTATAATCATTGAGTACAGGATTAAACAGCGTCATATTTTCTATGGCGTCAGTTGAAAGATCCCACTTAACATCCGTGCCGTCGATATTGTATCCACCGTTTAGATCAAAAGTCCTGCTATTATAGATCTTTGTTATATAAGTAGATACGCCCATGCATACACCACCGGGACTATACTTTGTGCCGAAATTGCCGAATGGGAAAGTGTCCTTTTCTATACTAAAAGGTTCTCTGTTGTCTATATAATCCACATCAACCTGATATAGTTCCTGCTTTCCTGCAGAATAATCATATACATATCCAAGAGTATCGTCATATGTAAAGTAACAATATGTAAAGAACTGCTCAGCAGGCTGGTTTATACAATCTCCTTTGAATCTGTGATTTCTGTTTACATCCAGTGTTTCATATCTTGCCAGTTTCTCGTCGTATTCTTCTTTAGATATACATTTTACGCATGAACTGTCTACTGTGAATGGATTGTCTGTCTTAGGATTTATGCTATACATCAGATTTATGATGTTTATCATTCTTTGTATAGCCGCCTGATTGTTGGCAGTTATCCCACTATCGACATAGTAAATCTCAGTGAATGCCTGTTTTTTTAATATCCAGTTGCACAAGAATCCCGGACACGGTTTGCAACTGACTAAAACCTTTACATCAACACTGTCGGCAGCGACTGAGGTGAAAGGTATTGCCATGTTGAGATCGCTTATAACCTTTTTTATCTTCGATGTTTTATTATTCGTATTTTTATCTACGACATATATATAATTGATGTCGTCATAGTTAAAACGATCTTTTACAACAAGGTTACTCTTTTGACTATCAACCTTGAATGACATTTTAGATGTCTTATCAGAACCGGCTTTTATCGTATAAAGTTCTATACTGTCTATACCTATGTTCTTTTCTCTTAAAATGTCTGAAACGTTGATCACGAGTGGGCCAGAATAGTTGTATATCCTGTCTTTCTTGTATATCGTGATGTCATCTTCGTCAGGAATACTGAGATTTCTAACGACAGCACTCAGATCTTTGATATTATCTGCATTGAGGATAACTTCGGGGCACTCGTTCTCTTCGTATGTCAGTTCTCCGTCGTATTCATACTTCTGGTTAACATCCATGTCATGTTCGATCTTATACTTATCTGTATAGAAATCATCAGCGGTAGACTTCTTGGTGGGATCTGAGTGATAAATATTTAATTCCTCATCATCGGTCAGTCCATCCTGATCTGAGTCGGTATTGTACGGGCTAAGTCCAGCCTGAAGCTTGTCGTACCTTGTCATGCCGGGTATCTCGGACGCTTCGTTCTTAAGTCTTTCGTTGTAATCGCTTGAGGTTATCTCTATGCCGTTGATATAGATACCCTCCATCTTATGTTCTTTATACTTACTGTAGCCAAATACTGCTACTGCAGTTATAAGTGCTACGATTATGATATTCTTGATTAACTCTTTCATAAAACCCAACCTTCCGCCTTGCGGGCTAATATATTTATTTCATTTACTATTCATAATATGGGATAAACAATTGTCGAGATGATTTTTTATGTGTCAAAAACATAATAAAATGAATCGTATCTATTTCGATTATATCATATCTTCATTCATCATAAAAATAGACATAAAAAAGCTCCGACTTAGTCGAAGCTCTCTTATTATGAATTTTTACATTGATTTTCTGTCTGCTATCTCAGCCATCTTGTGATCTGATAACCTGCTTTCTCCGTGAACTCGTGAATATGCAAGATATCCATTCATCCTGTCAATCTTTGTGAGATTTCTGCTACCACAGCAAGGACAAACATCCATCTCCAATTCCTGGTGTCCACAATCATCGCAGTATGCAAGTGACATATTAACACCTTCGTAGAATCCCATGGCCATTGCTCTTCTGATGAGAGATTTAATAGCATTGAGATTATAATCTACGGGATATCTTACGTATTGGATTTTACCACCGTTGCACTTTTCCCAGAATCTATATTCTGTATCCTGCTTTTCAGTAGGTGTTATATCTTCTGATACGTGGCAGTGGAAACTATTCGATACGTAAGGTTTATCACTTACCTTGGGAATGATTCCATACTTACTTCTGATCTGTTTAACCTGTACGCCGCAAAGATTTTCAGCAGGTGTTCCGTATATAGCATACAGCCTGCCGTCTTCTTCTTTAAATTCTGCAATCTTATCATTGATATGCTGCAGAACTTCAAGTGCGAACTCTCCGTCTTCAGCTATACTCTTTTGGTTGTATGCCTCCTGAAGTTCATTCAGAGCGGTAATACCAAATGATGCTGTTGCTGATTTAAGAATAGGCGCAATATTGTCTGAAGGCTGTAGATGCCCGCCAAGGAAACCACCCTCACAATATGCAAGAGGGTTTGTGCTTGCACGCATTTCACCGAGATAGTCATAGGTGCGAAGATGCAGTTTTCTTATAAGCTCAAGATAGTAATCAAGAAGTTCATAGAAATCCTTAGATTCACTCTGAGCTTTAAGGTAGATCAACGGGAGATTTAACGAAACGGCTCCGATATTGAATCTACCTACGAACACAGGTACATCTGTCTCATCATACTTGTAAAGACCGCCCTTTTCCCACCAGGGAGAAAGGAATGCACGGCATCCCATAGGTGAGATTACCTTGCCATATTGCTTATACATTGAAGAAATATATCCTTCACCTGTCATTGACAACCAATCTGGATACATAGTGTGTGAAGAGCATTCAACACCTGCTTCGAATACATCCTCAAGTTCTCCGCCGGGACCATGAAGTTTCTCGTCATACAGGAAAACAAGTTTAGGGAATAATACAGGTTTTTCTTTGCCTTTCTTACCCTGTCCGTTTTTCCTTACTTTTAGAGCAGCTTTCGAGATCATTTTACCGAATAACGAAGTAGCAAGTCCGAATGTTATTGTTATGAATGGATAGTCACCTCTGCTTGAAGCTACAGTATTAAACTTGTATTCCCAGCCCTGGAATCCCTGTTCGAGATCTCTCTGAACATCTTCAAGAGCTAGAGCTTCTGCTTCTTCGCGTTCCATCTTACACTTGATAGTATACTTTGAGACCAACTTCTCGTATGTTTTCTGTGCGTATTTATCAAGCACCTTGTCAATTTCCGGAAGAGTGAATCCTCCGTACTGCTGGCTTGCTGCACTGAGTACAATATCGCCGATTACATCATACGCTGTGTCAACAGTCTTCGGTTCGTTATACCAGATATTGCCCATTTCAAATCCGCCAGTAAGAACTGTTTCTATATCGAATAGACAACAATTCATAGTATCTCTTCTGGCGTTCATGTCATGAACATAGATTGTTCCTTCATCGATTGCTTTTTTCTCTTCTTCCGAAAGGAATGTGCGCTTATAAAGCATCTTTCCTAGCTCGTTAAGAGTAAGGCTTCTCTTTGTTGAAACAAGTGCTGAATCAGCATTGGCATTTTCCTTGTCCCCTATATAGAGGATTTTATTTGCCTTTTCATAAAGGTCTTCTCCGAAATCTTTTGACCATTCGTTCTTCCAATTTCGGTAATCCCTGTATGACTTCGCAACTTTAGGATTGACCATATCCAGTGCTGACTCTACATAATTATGCATGTCAGATACGGGAATATTAGTCTTTCCTGACCTTTCAATTCGTTTTTCGACAAATTCGATAATATCCTGTTCTTCATCTTTTGAAAATGTATATCCTACTCTTGCTGAAGATTTTGAAACTGCTGATATTATTTTTTCCGGCTCAAATTTCTGATTCGAACCATCCTTTTTAATCACATAGATAGTATTCTTCTTTGCCATAACTTTAACTCCTTTCGATAATCTTTCCTTCTTTGATACTCTCCTTTACATCGATAAGTCTCTGATTTGAAGAGCCTCTCCAAAGAACCTTCTTATGAAGGTTTATGTCCTGTTTTCTTGTTTCGCATTCAAATCTTCCGTCTACAAGAACATCTATATCCTTAAGATATGGGATTTCAAATGTGTTTCCTTCAGCATCTGCCAAAAGAAAATCATCAGTGAGTACGTATCCTGTATATACCCACACATCTTTTGTTGGATACTTTTCTCTGATAACAGAGATCATTTCTCCAACTTTTTCTCTATTTGCCGGATGAAGCGGATCTCCTCCTGAGAATGTTGCTCCCTGTGTCCAAGGCTTTGCAAGCCACTCCCAAAATTCTGCTTCCTCCCATTCGGTAAGTGGTACTCCTACGTTAGGATCCCATGTGATCGGATTCTGACATCCGGGACAGTGATGGATACATCCTGATACCCACAGAACGACTCGAAGCCCATCTCCGTTAACCATATCGTCGTGAGTTATGTTATGATAATTGATCGATTTAGCCATTTTATATATCTCCTTTCTTCAGTTATCTCCTTTTATTTGTTTTTAGATATTTTAAATATGTGATAATTTTTATAATTTAACCCTTCTGTGAATGGATAAGAAATGTTTAATAAAAATTTTTTATTATTTCACGCATAAAAAGTTTTTTAAATTTTTTGTATTCCATATTTTCGAAAAAGTGATGTTCATGGTTACGGAGGAATAGACATGAATGAAGGGATTATAAATATTTACGAGTATGAGGGATTAATCCTTGGAAAGGATTCAAGATTTAAATCATCTTTTGGTAAAGATATTAATGCCAATAAGGTGGAATTCGGCTATATATGGCGTTATGCCATAACTCATCTTCTGCATTGGACGCCGGCTATCGCCGAAAAGTATATGACAGCTGAGATAATGTATGCGTTAAAGCTTGATACGACTTTGGAAAAGATAGGGCTTAAACCGCAGAATATAATTGATTTTAGAATGGTACTTCAGTATGCTTTCCCGGATGATATCCACTATTCATTAAAAGAGGAAATAATCAAAGAGTATAAAAGATCAGCTAAACTTGATGAGTTCTCCTCAATCCCTGATGATATTGAATATAGGATTCCGAAGAACTTCTATGTAGAAGACAAGGGAATTACAAGAGCAAATGTTCTACTAAACTATGTAATAGACCAGTATCTTTCAGATCTTAGCATCGAAGAACTCTATAGTATGTTTGCAGAACCCCGTAATATCAACAAATGGCTTAGAAACAAGAAACTCCTGGTCCCTATGAAGACTATCTATGGTAACGCTGTTGAGTATCTACACCATGCGCTTCCTGAAAATAAAAAGGATTATCTCTTGTACTACAACTACATAATTGAACAACAGTGTAAATCTATCATAAAAGCCGGGTTACCTGATGACAATTTCAATACAGATGAAAAAGAGGAGGAAGGCGATGTCGAATAAACCTGAAAAAAGCGGTGATTTGTCTAATTGGAATGGCCTCTGGTGGCATCCGGAATATGGCAATTTCTCTTCCGCTCCCTTTACTGCTGAAGCATTGCCTAAATTGGGGGAATTCAGAATCTGTGTAAAGAAAAATCCAAACTATAATAACGGAAAGAAGCAAAGTCCTAATTATCTGTTTAGCATAAAAAGTGTGAGAAACAAGAATGCAATCAATGAGCAGGCTAGTTCCGACGATATGATTACCCGTATAAAAGAGAATATCGACAAACTATCGCCTGATCAGATTGAGATTATCGATAAACTGATCAGATATCTCATGAAGTGAGATAGGAGGTAAATATGATATTATCGAGAAAAGATGCTGAAAAATTGCAGAGATTAGTGAGCGGAGATTTTCCGGAATTATCCACAGAAATCGCAAAGAATATTGAAGACTCTAATAAAAACTTGCGTCAGATCAGGTCATATCAATATTGTGAACATAAATGGCATATACCTACAACTCTTGAACTTCAAAAAGTTGGTTCGCCTGAGATTAACTGTGTTGAAAAATGGAGTAAAGAAGACCTTGATCAGTTTTATATGTTACGAGCAAGTTATTGCGAAAAATGCGGACTTGAGTATAAATATCAGGTTCTAAATGATGATGATTACAATAAAATTTATGATATGTATGTAAACGAACCGATTTTAACTATAAATGCAGGGCATTTATACAGTGAACTACTCATAAGTAAATACTATGAGGAGAATATATAAACATATACAAGGAATTGTATGTATGTGATTATTTAGCGGATATAAAATGCCAATAATTTAAGAAGGGAAATATTTATGGATACAGAAAAAATATTAGGGTATGTTATCTGTGTTAATGTAAACGCCACAGACGACAACCCCAACTTTGCAGGAGAAAAAGAAAAGAGTTATCTCGGTCGCAATTATTCCTACTTTGGTGATCATAACTTTGTTCCTTATGCATCTCTCAAAGGTGCCGAGAATGCTAAAAAAGTATGGAAAAAGAGGTTTGAACACCCCGCGTATAATAACGGATGGAAATACATCATAGGTGAAGTTATACCGCTAAATAAACAAAATATTAAACAACTTGAGGCTGATACTGTAGCTTCTGAGCAAAAGGCGATGCATAATATAGCAAGCATTAGCCTTGGATGAATCTAATAAGAGGAAATTCGAAATATAAAACTTGGCACTTATATCTGCTGAATAAACATGTAGCCCTTGTCATTTGACAAGGGCTATTTTTAAAATGGATTTTTGAATTCTTCGGGTTCAGGTTCTAAACTATCCACTTCGGCTACATAGCATGGAAAATCGCCGACCAGTCTTTCACCAACAACCAGCTGCGCAAAGCTTTTCACTTTGGTAATCGCCCATTGTTCAGTAAGTCCGTATAATCTCTCCCAGAATTGTTCACTCTCCTCTTCTGTCAGATCTGCTTCTTCAGGAGATTTCGGAAAACTTTCAAAATGTTCACTATCGAATACACTTTTTAGTCCTTGTACAAAAGCCCCATCACTTCCGAAATTGGCAATCTTAGAATTGAGTGATACAACAGGTTCGATACCTATCATCGGCTGATTATCGTTTGTAATAAAAGCAACGATATCTCCGACATAAAGTTTTTCACCTTTGAAGTCATACATGTTTGTCGGTTCTCCGACAGTCCCGTGATATCCCTTTAAGGGATTTTCTTTATTCTGTGTCAAAATCAGCATTCTAAACAATCTCCTCTCATATTTTATACGTTTATAATATGGATTCATCTCTGTAGAATAACTTATTATGCTATTTATTTTTCATATTTATGATGTATTAAAATTTGAAAGGAGTCTGAAATGAGAGCTACATTAAATATCAAATTTAACAGGTCGTTAGACCTCAGTAGGAATGGCAAGGATTATATTTCACCCGGGTCGTACACCATTGTTCTTAAAGATGGAACAAAAAAGCAGTTTGATTTTACAGAATCAAATGCGGGTACAGATGTAGAGGATGACACTATCTATTCTGTGGATCTTAAAGAAGTAGACAGAGACTATGAAGATGGAAATACCCTTACAATTGATGATATTAAGAACATTGATCATTTTGAAGAGATTTTTATCGGATACTCTGATGAAACGGGTCAGAACAGGCCACTTGAGGCTGTAGAAATTATTGACTTTATCTTTTCGGATTATAACGGAGAGTTCATTTATGTCGAAATTCCTAAAGAATGTATGGATGTGGACTGCGTCCATATCGACCCTCATATCTAAATTGTGGAGGTCTTATGAGAAAACCAAAACCATGTGTAATCATTGCCATTGAAGCTATGGGCTTTGTGAGTGGTATCAAGTATATGCTTGGCATTGCTAAAAAAGGCAAGGATTTTATTTAATGTAAAACTTAATATTAAAAGATGCCCTTGCAAGAAATTTGCAGGGGCATTTTTATTCAAACAGTGTAGTAATCATATATCGTTGGGGAATAAGGGTTTGTGAACTAACAATTGTTCTGATACTATACTACCACTGTTTAAATCCTTATTTTTGTATAAAACCACCTTACCCGGTTAAAGATAAGGTGGTTGTAAAACAGATGCTAATAGACGTTTAAAGACGATTTGTTTATCTCATATTCTTAAATCTTTGTTGTATTGTTGTAGTAAATAGCATCTGCCTTATTCTTATTAATCAAACAAGCTCTTAAGCCATGGAAATACGCCTGTCTGAACCGGAACATATCCTAGAAGCGAAATCGACTGTGCTTCACTGTTTATATCTTTATGTTGGGCTATCAGACCACCATCCTGTGCCCTCAATTCTTCAAAGACTACCAAGGTTGTGCCCACTTTTACATTTGATGCATTGAAAGTGAATTTTACCTGTATCGTGCCTTCAGTAGAACCATGGAAGGTTACAACCGAATGTACTTCATTCCCGTTTGCATCTATGAAAGGCTTTCCTGTAGCCTTATCCATTAACACACCTTCAAGAATATAGTCATATGCAGGATTGCAATATCCGCTATAGTTAACTACATCTATTATTGTGATCTCACTGCTTCCGGCCATTGCAAATTTCTGACCGTTTACCTTTGCTTCTGTGTACATGAATTTAGGTACTTCAACAGAAGGTTCCGGATCCGGTTCAGGTTCGGGTGTAGGCTCTGGATTCTTCTTATATACTGCTTTGAGTGTTATATCTGCAGTAACAGGGGCTGTGAAGTCGTAATTTGACCCACCCATAGTCCATGCTACGAATGTATATCCACTCTTGCTAGGAGAACCAGGATTTGTAGCCTTATCTCCGTCTGCTACTGTCTGTGCAGGATAAGCAGTTCCACCGTCTGAATCGAACGTTACCGTATGAGTTATAGGGGCGTCTTTCCATTTAGCATACAGTGTAAAGCTTGATGTTACCGGATCTGTAAAGTCGTATAGTGTAACGTATGAGGCTTCCTTATACCACCCGTCAAATACATACAATGCTTTTGTAGGAGATGTAGGTATTGTTGCCATATCTCCGTCCGGTACTGCCTGTGGAGCGACCGCGCTACCACCGACAGAATCAAATGTTACTGTATATAAAGGCTTCCACTTTGCATATAATGTCATGTCAGCATATACAGGAGTTGAGAATACATAAGGTGTAGTCAATCCAATATCTGAACACCAACAATCAAACGCATAGCTTGCCTTTGTAGGTGCTGTAGGTTCAACTACTTGATTACCCTCATGGATTAACTGATCTGCTACTGCTGTACCGCCGTTGCTATCAAATGTGATCTCATAGAACCAACCATAGTACATAATGAATATTGAGTAATCATCATTCTCGAAAGTAGCTTTGTTTGTTTCCCTATTGTATTCTACGTCAAGTTTTGTAACTTCGTCGTTGTGTATCCTGTATACTGATACATCGCTGATTCTTACGTTTGACGCACCATTTCCTGCTGTAGCATCATTACCGAAAGCACCTGCTATAACAGATTCCATATCAACACTTACTGTCAAAGGCTTCTGTGTATGTGTGAGGTTTTCCTGTTCAAGTACATCTGTCATTTCAGCATCTGAAGATATTGTCTTGTTGATACTGATATCAAATGATACCGAATGCTTATGATCTTCCTCTGAAGGCAATTCTCTTGCATGGTTTCCTACCGCTTCTTCATAAGGAACGTCGCATATGGTCATCGATGCTGTCCAGTAATTGTTTGTATCGGCATATTCGTCGTCAACATCTGTATGGAATGCATCTTTTATATCTGCCATTGTATCATCCCATGTGAATCCGAGAGATGTATCCTTTATAAGACGCTTCTGATAAACCATTTCGCCAAACCACAGAGCTGTAAGTGTTATATCTTCTGTTACAGGAGTATCGAAGTCATATGCCTGCGTAGGATCATCAAGATACCATCTTACAAAGTTTCTTGAATCCTGTGTAGGATCTGCGGGTCTTGTTGCACTTGTGTTATATTCTACTTCCTGTGGAGCAACTGGAGTACCGCCGTTACTATCAAATGTGACTGTATACTTCTTAAGTGTCCATTTTGCTGTAAGTGTTATATTGTCTGTGATCTTTGTATTTTCAAAATCAAATGCTGTATCTTCATCATTAAGATACCATCTTACAAAGTCATGATGCATATAGGTCGGATCCGCAGGTTCTTCTGCATATTCTTCATAGAATATAGTCTGCGTTGCTACTCCGCTACCACCATTACTATTGAATGTTACTGTGTAACTGTTCTTGTCGTATCCTGCGTATAAAGTCATGTTATCGGATACAGAAGCTGTAAAGTCATATTCTGTTGTAAGATCTACATCTGTGTACCATTTACTGAATGTATGACCTTCCTTGGTAGGATCTGCAGGTCTCGTTACATATGAGCCATGGTCTGCATGTTGGTCATCAACCGCTGTTCCGCCGTTCGTGACAAATGTTATCGTATAGTTATTCAATGTCCAGTCGGCGTACAGGATGAGATTGTCTTCAAGTGCGGTGTCAAAGTCGTATTCAGTTGTCAAACCTTCATCAGAACACCATTTTGCAAATGTGTGACCAATCTTTTGAGGATTTTCCGGTCTGTCTGCTTTAGAGCCATGATCTTTTAATTGAGAAGGTATCGCAGTTCCGCCATTCGTAACAAAGGTTACAGAATATTTATTGAGCTGCCAACCTGCATATAATGTCTTATTATCTGTTATCTCTGTATTAAAGTCATATTCTTGAGTGCAAGCTTCATCTTCATACCATTTATCAAATGCGTTACCGGTCATTGTAGGGTCAGTCGGTATGGTTGCCTTGCTCCTATAGTTGATAAGCTGAGGAGCGACTGCAGAGCCACCCTTACTGTCAAATGTTACAGTATATTGATTGATATTGTATCCTGCGTATAATGTAATATTATCTTCTATAGGAGTGCTAAAATTAAATTCTTCTGTAAGATCAATATCACTGTACCATTTACTAAATGTGTGTCCATCTTTGGTAGGATCCGCAGGTCTTGTAGCGTTACCAAGATAGTCTATATGCTGCGAAGCGATTGCATTTCCACCATTAGTCTCAAATGAAACTGTGTAATTATTCTTATTCCAACCTGCATACAGTGTAACTGTATTATACATGTGATTTATATAAGGAGTTATAGCATTGTCGAAGTTAAATGGTCCAGATAATTCATAGGAACCATCACCTAACGGTGTATCACCTCCATATAAATACCACTTATCAAATGTGTATCCGGTTCTTGTCGGAGATGCCGGTTCTGTCGCTTTT
>JAEEGH010027850.1_pt1 | contig 11161 bp, 6 predicted proteins | sample 9134181 | NCBI WGS metagenome assembly JAEEGH01 (sample SAMN16246544, study PRJNA631951) | gut metagenome | biome: gut microbiome; feature: rumen; material: DP-attached | host: Bos | place: Iran: Karaj | collected 2018-10
CTTGTTGAGATGATGGACGAGAAAATTGGCGATTACAGAGGCAGAGATCAGAAGTGTATGATCAGCCACAGCCATTGTCTCGAGGACGCTCAGTATGTTGCAGGACTTGTTAAAGAAAAATTCGGTTATGATACAGAAATTATTGATTATATCGGACCTGTTATAGGTGCCCATACAGGTATCGGAACAGTAGCTTTATTCTTCTGGGCCGACCATAGATGATATAAATGATATAATCAAGGTTGCATCTCAATATATAGTGCCAAGCAAGGCGGTTTATCACATTATAATGTATGATATACCGCCTTTTTAAGTGCTTTAATTTACTTAAAATGATTGAAGAAATAAGGGTTTTGAGTTATCATATAGATTAGGTTTATTCTGTAGAAACTATGCCCGTTTTCAGTTACGGACCTGGTTTGCTGCATATTTTGTAGACAGGAATATATGCTTAAATGAGCATCCGCTATAAGTGGCTGAAAAAATCATATAAAGAGACCGTTGAAGAGTATGACAACAGAATAAATATGTTGCCTCCTTTTCATGCGGGATATGCTTACTTTGGCGGCAATGCATATGATGAGTACCATCATGTATACGGCCTTTACATAACATGGTCAGGCGAGATAAATAAATATCTCTTTGATCCTTTATCTGAATACGGTTTTGTAATTCACTGTCCTGTAAACGAAGCGATTGGATTTTTTAAACAGGGCGTGGCTGAACGGGTTTACATTAAACTAAAGTCTAAAAAAGGCAGGCTTTACGGGGATTCATTTACGATGAATTCTAACGGAAAAGAATATGTCGTGTCATACACAGGTATGTGTGTGAACAAACCTGAATATATATGCTTTTCCGGTATGACAGAAGCAGATGTACCTGATTACGGAAGCTTCAATCTTAATCCTGTATCTTTCGGTAGTTTTGTCCCGGGGAATTTTACCGGAGGGAGTTATTCGATTGGAAGCTATAATATATCAAGCTTTTATTCAGGATCATTTAGCTTAAGCTTGTTTAACATTGGTTCATTTAACCTTGGCTCATTTAATATAGGATCTTATAATTTGAGCTCTTATAATTTGAGCTCGTTTAATATCGGCTCCTTTAATCTGAGTTCATTTAATCTTAGATTATTTAACTTCGGATCGTTTAATTTGGGTTCATACAACGTGGGAAGTTTCTATTTGGGAAGCTTCAATGTAGGAACATTTAACGTAGGCAGTTTTAATCTCGGAAGCTTTTATGCAGGAATGTTCAATTTGGGAAGTTACCGATTTGGGACCTTCAGTGTAGGCTCATTTAATTTTGGAACATACAACATAAGTTCATTTAGCCTCGGCTCATTTTACCTCGGTGCTTTTTGGTCAGGTTCATTTTATCTGGGAAGCTTTAATATCGGGTCGTTTAATACAGGGTCATTCAATGTGGGCTCTTACAGTTTGAGTTCATTTAACCTGGGGTCTTTTAATATAGGCTCTTATAATTTAAGCTCATACAGCATAGGTTCATTTAACATAAATGATTTTAAATTCGAGTCACTCGCTGGCAGCTCATATATAAGTACAGCAATTGCCGAAAAATATGATTATGAAGCAGGCTCTTTGCCGGAGTATTATGACCTGAGGGACTATATAATGCATGAGGTATACGGAATCGGATGCCTTGGCTATGGTTTAAATTTAATATAACAATTCCGGAGAACAGATTTGGACGGATTTTATTCCATATGGACAGGGCCGTTTAAGATAAAGCATGAGACAACTCCGTTTTTTATGGAAGATTATGACCTGCTTACGCTTATCATTTCGGCTGCATCTTACAAAAAGAATAATGGCAAGGTCAGGCTTTATGCCGATAAAGACGGAGCTGACTATATTGAAGACCTTAATATGTCCAACCTGTTTGATGCCGGTGTTGTGATAATGGAGCCTGACAGAATTATTAATCCTAAAGTTTTCTGGGCTGCAGGCAAGCTTGAGAGTTTAAAGCTTCTTGATAAGCCGTCGGTTATGATTGACCTTGATTTAATTATATGGAAGAACCTTGATGAATTCCTGACAGGAGCTGATATATACGGTATCCACAGGGAACAGATAAGGAACGAGATTTATCCGGACCTTGATTTCTTTAAAGTAAAAAAGAACTACAAATTTCCGGATAATCTTGATAAAGAAGCACTGCCGCTTAATACAGCGATGCTCTATATAGAGAGTCTTGATTTTACTCATGAGTATGCCGAGACTTCGATTAAGTTTATGAAGTCGTGCTCTGAAAAAAATGAAAATTTACGGCATATGGTTTTTGCGGAGCAGAGACTGTTGCCAATGATGGCAACGCCAAGAGGTCTGACGATTAAGACAATGTTTCCTCTAGGTGAGGATATTGGTATTCAGGATTATTTTACTCATATTTGGGGGCATAAAAATATACTGAAATATAACAAAGATGAGCGCGCAAAATTTTGCACGCGCATAATCAAACGATTACAAAAGGATTTTCCGGAACATATGAAATTTGTTTTATCAAATGACATATTCCGTGAATATATAAAGGATTAACATGATTAAAGCAAGCCACTTATCAAAAATATACGGAGACAGAATAGCAGCAAAGGATATTTCCTTTGAGATTGAAAACGGAACTATATGCGGATTTCTTGGACCTAACGGTGCCGGAAAAAGCACTACAATGAATATGCTCACCGGATATCTTACGCCGGCATCGGGAACTGTACTTGTCAATGATATTGATATGTTTAAAAATCCTGGCAAAGCCAAGAAGATGATTGGCTATCTCCCGGAGATACCGCCTCTTTATATGGATATGACTGTCAGGGAGTATCTTTTATTTGCATCGAGAATAAAAGGGATTCCTAAGGCTGAAATTGATGGCGAAATAGACAGAGTTGCTGCAAAGACAGGGGTAACAGATGTCATTGACAGACTTATAATGAATCTTTCAAAGGGTTACAAGCAGCGTACGGGATTTGCCCAGGCACTTCTTGGCGATCCTGAGATTCTTATTCTTGATGAGCCTACTGTTGGTCTTGATCCAAAACAGATTGTTGAGATACGTAATCTTATTAAAGAACTGGGAGAAAAGCATACAGTAATTCTTTCAACCCATATTCTTAGCGAAGTATCAATGATATGTGATGATGTCGTAATTATATCTCACGGAAGAGTTATGGCTTCAGGAAATGCCGAAGAGCTTGTTGAGAGTTACAACAGAATTCAGAATATGAAGCTTGTTCTTAAGGCAAATGCAACCCAGGCCGAGATGCTTCTTGAGGGAATAGAGGATATAGATTCCAAAAAGATTCTCTCTGAGGAAGATGGTGTAACGGTAATAGAAGTAATTGCCAAGAAAGATAAGGACATTCGCGAGGTTATTGCCGAAAAAATGTCTGAGAATAATATTACAGTGCTCGAACAGAGCGTATCGAGAGTAACTCTTGAGGACGTTTATTTAAAGCTTACAAGCGAAGATCATTACAGAGATTACCTGATTGAAGAAGGTATCATCACTTCAAATCTTAAGAAAGACGATGCCCTCAATATAATTAATATTGATGAGGCAAAGGAGAAATAAATGACTGCGGTATACAGAAAGGAATTAAAATCTTTTTGGGGCTCACTCTCAGGTTGGCTCTTTATAGCTGTTAATCTGTTTTTCTCCGGTTGGTATTTCAGATATTACGGTCTTATAATGGGTTATCCTTATATTGCATATGTATGCAGTAACATAACCATCATCATTATACTCAGTCTGCCCTTCATAACTATGAGGAGCATATCGGAGGAGATGAGGCTCAGGACAGATCAGCTGCTCTTTACATCACCTGTGCCGATTTGGAAGGTTGTTGTCGGAAAATATCTGGCACTACTAACCATTTTTGCCATACCCGTGGCAGTTATGAGTATTTATCCCCTTATAATGTGCATATTCGGAAATGTTCCCATAGCTGAAAACTATGTGACTATTTTCGGTTATCTGTTGTTCGGAGGCGCCTGCCTTGCCATCGGACTTTTATTATCGAGCCTTTCAGATAATCAGATTATTGCTGCGGTACTTACATTCTTTGTACTGCTTCTTGGCGTGATGATGCCGGGTATATGCAGTCTTATCAGCACATCAGGCAATATGATTACAAAGATTCTCGGTGTATTTAACCTGACCGAGATGATGGATGATTATTTCTTTACGGGTATTATTTCCATTCCTGCGATAGTTTATTATCTGTCAATTATTGTACTTTGTCTGTTCCTGACACTTTGCATTATCGGCCGTAAGAGATGGTCATTTATGCAGAAAGGCGTACTTGCTAATGTATCGGCTGCCCTTGTATTTATAGTTGTATTTACAATCGTTATTCTGATTAACGCATTTGTCAGAGGCCTTCCTCAGGATGCCATGAATATAGATGTCACATATAACGGCATCTATTCACTTACCGATGAGAGCGAGACTATTCTCGATAATCTTGAACAGGAAGTGACAATATATTATCTCGTCGATACAGATAAGATTGATACGACAATCGAGCAGACACTTCAGGATATAGATGATTACAGCAAAAAGGTAAAAGTAAAACAGATTTCTCCTACGGAAAATCCTTATTTCTACACTGAATATGCAGATGCAATGCCTAATCAGAACAGTGTCATTGTTGTATCGGGAGATAAGAGCAGGGTAGTTGATTATTATGACTGCTATGAAATGACATACGAATACGAGTATGATTACGATTCAGCCTCATATGTTGTAACCGATTACTCGGTTGTTGGTTATGACGGTGAAGGCCGTGTGATGGCCGCTGTTTTATATGTATGCGAGAATTATGTACCTCAGATTTACTGTATTACAGGTCATGATGAGTTCGAAATACAACCTGGACTCAGAACGCAGATTGAGAAAGCAAACATGAATATTAATTACATTAACCTGCTTACTTACGATGCAGTACCTGAAGATGCAGCATGTCTCTTTATTCTGGGTGCGCTCAGCGATTTCTCGGATAATGAGACTCAGATGATAGCAGATTATCTTTCTAACGGTGGTAATGCCATATTTATGCTGGCATATTCCGACTATGAAGACCAGTCTAATCTTTACAGCCTGTTAGAGCCTTACAATATATATGTTAATCCCGGTCTTGTTATGGAACAGGGTACAAGCTATTACAATTCGCAGCCTTTCTACCTGCTTCCTGATATTCTTGAGAACGAGCTCACGGAAGGTGTTTATACATATTCAAGAACTAAATATATTTACATGCCTTACTCTAAGGGACTGACTATCACAGAGGATTACGGTGATGTATCGGTTACACCACTTCTTCAGACTACTGCGGGAGCATATCTTTTAACTGACGTATCTGATACTGAGCAGACATCATATGAGTCGGCCAGATATATCCTCGGAGCATATATGGAAAAGACATATGAAGGTTTTGTCAGCCGAGTAGTTGTAATTGCTTCAGATTATTACCTCTATGACAATATAGACGATGCCGTAGCCGGTAATAACTATACACTGTTTATGAACTGCTTATCTAAGCTTACAGGTACAGACATAGTCAGCGTTGTACCGGTTAAGAGTTATGATGAGACATATAATGAGATCATTATTGATAATACATTTATCTCAGTATTTTCGTGGATATTTGTCGGCATCATACCGGTATGTCTGTTTATATGTGGTCTCGTCATCTGGATAAAGAGAAGAAAGAAATAATCTACGGAGGAATATAAAAATGTCTGAAAATAAGAAGATTAGAACAAGATTTGCACCAAGCCCTACAGGCCGTATGCATGTCGGAAACTTAAGAACAGCCCTTTACGCATATCTGGTTGCCAAACATGAAGGCGGCGATTTCATCCTTCGAATCGAGGATACAGATCAGGAGAGATATGTTGAGGGTGCAGTTGATATCATTTACAGAACCCTTGAAAAAACAGGACTTGTCCACGATGAAGGACCGGACAAAGACGGTGGTGTAGGTCCCTATGTTCAGTCTGAGAGACAGAAGACAGGCATGTATCTCGAGTATGCCAAAAAGCTCATTGACAGTGGTGACGCATATTACTGTTTCTGCGATAAAGAGCGTCTTGCATCATTAAAGGGTTCAGTTGGCCCTGATGGAAAAGAGATTACTGTATACGACAAGCATTGTCTTTCACTCTCAAAAGAAGAGATAGAAGCGAATCTTGCAGCCGGTAAACCTTATGTAATCAGACAGAATGTACCCAATGAGGGAACAACATCATTTCATGATGAGCTTTACGGAGATATAACCGTTGATAACAGCGAGCTTGACGATATGATTCTCGTTAAGTCCGACGGTTTTCCGACATATAATTTTGCTAATGTAATCGACGATCATCTTATGGGTATTACACATGTTGTCAGAGGTAATGAGTATTTATCATCCACGCCTAAATACAACAGACTTTATGATGCATTTGGCTGGGAGATACCTACATACATTCACTGTCCTCTGATTACTGATGAGGAACATAAAAAGCTTTCAAAGAGATGTGGTCATTCATCTTATGAAGATCTTATTGAGCAAGGCTTTTTAACCGAAGCTGTCGTTAACTTTGTGGCATTCCTCGGATGGTGCCCTGAAAATGAGACAAGAGAAATTTTCTCTCTTGATGAGCTTGTAAAAATATTTGACTACAGACATATGACAAAATCACCATCTGTATTTGATTATACGAAGCTCAAATGGATGAATGGAGAGTATTTCAAGGCTATGGATCCCGAAGTATTCTACGAAAAGGCTTTGCCTTATCTTAAAGAGTACATTACAAGGGATGTTGACCTCAAAAAAGTCGCTGAAATGGTTAGAACAAGAATTGAAATATTCCCTGACATTAAGGATCATGTAGACTTTATTGATGCTGTACCCGAGTATGATATCGCAATGTATACTCACAAGAAGATGAAGACAGATACCGAAAAATCTTTAGCTCTTCTTAAAGAAGTACTCCCCGTTCTCGAGGGAACAGATGATTACACAAATGATGCGCTATTTTCTTTGCTTTCAGAGTTTGCGTCATCACATGAATACAAGACAGGCTATGTGATGTGGCCTATCAGAACAGCCCTTTCAGGAAAGCAGATGACACCATGCGGTGCTACAGAAATGATGGAGCTTTTCGGCAAAGAGGAAACTATCGCACGAATTAAGGCAGGTATTGCAAAACTTGAGCAGCACTAAGGGCAGAAAGCGTTCAAATACAAGTACATACCAGAGAAAGTCAGGCAGCCGTAGTACTGGCCCCCGTTCAACAAGGTCTTCGAAGCCGGCGCTTCCTGATAATAAGAGAGAGAAGACACTTAACAGAGCAAAATCTCCCGAAGATGCAATGCAGAATAATATTATTGCAGGCATCGTTCTCGGAATAATAAATTTAATATTTTTCCTTTGTATGATAGGTGTCGTTGGAGGCGGAGTAGGAATTGCCATAAAGCAGTTTTTACTTGGTTTATTTGGAATACTTGCATACATTATGCCTTTTGTATTTTTCGGAGGCGGTCTCTTTATCTTTGTAAATAAAGACAATTACAGACCTTATATAAAACAAACTGTTATAAGCGTTATACTCCTGTTTGCCATAGGCGGATTTTTCACACTCTGCAGTAATATGGATATAGAGTATGCGGCTCATAATAATGGTTCTTTTAAAGCTTTGTATGATTATAAAGGTGGCGGAGGATGCATTTTAGGGCTTCTTGGTTTATTACTTAGTATGTTCTTTGGCAAGGTCGGTTCAATAATAATTGATCTTGTCCTGATTATCGGACTGATTATTTTGTTCGCGCCTTCAAAAGTAGCTGATTTTGTTAAATGGACAGGAAATAAATTAAACTTCTTTGATGACTATGATGACAGCTACGATGACGAGGACGATGAAGATACAGGAAGACGCCGTAAGGATATTCAGCTTCCGGCTGTAAATGATGTTGAAGGAGAACAGATGAATCTCCTTGAGATAGCCGATGAACGCAGGGAAAAGAGAGAACTGGAGCGTATTGAAAAACAGAAGCAGATAGAAGAAGCCAAAGAAAAGAAACAGAAAAAACTTGAAGAAAAGAAATTAAAAGAAGACAGAGCTGACGACGACAGAATTGTTAATGCTTCCAGAAAGAGAAATGATTTTGCAGTTAACGGCGGCGAGCATTTCGAGTCATCACTTGTTTCCGATAAAGGTACAATGGTTAAGAGCAAGGATGATGTCCATGAGATAACACTTTTAGCGCCTGCTTCCGAGCCTGAAACTGAAGAGAAGAAGGAAGTTTCCGTAAAAGAAAAAACTTCGGAAACAGTTCCTGTGACTGTAACAAAAAGGCCGGCTGATATAAGAGAGATAACCGTTCCCGTTTCTGAAGATAATAATGACTCAGATAAAGAAGAATTAAAGCTTCAGCAGATAAATATCACCAGATATGATGATGACAACGGCTCTGATATTGACGCCCAAGATAATTCTGCGCAATCTGAAAAGATTATTAAATATGAGGAATACACTCCTTCGGATGATGCCATAGTATCGCCTAAAGAAAACAAAGGCGACGGTCTTGTTGATATAAACAAAAAACAATATGAAAAAGACGGCTCGACCCATGTGACAGAGTTTAATAACTCGGCCGCGCCCATTCCTGAATCTGTTAAAAACGGTATTACATTAAAGGCCGGGGAGACCAATCCTCTAATAGACTCAATGCCTGATCCTGTTACAGAAAAGACTCATCAGGCGGAGTCAAATGCTCTGGCTAAAGAGATAGAGAACAAGCCTAAGAAAAAAGTACCGAGAAACAAATACAAAAAGCCTCCCCTTTCACTTCTTAATGAAAACAAAAACAAGAAGGGCGGAGATGAGGATAAAACCCTTAAAGAAAATGCATTCAGACTTCAGGAGGTCCTCAAAAACTTTGGTGTTGACGCCACTGTACAGGATATATGTCAGGGACCTTCCGTAACAAGATACGAGCTTAAGCTTGCAGATGGCGTAAAGGTCAGCAAGATTACCAATCTGGCAGATGATATAAAGCTTAACATGGCTGCAGTAGACGTCAGAATAGAAGCTCCCATACCCGGTAAAGCCGCTGTCGGAATAGAGATACCTAATGCCACAGCTTCACCAGTACTTATCAGGGATATAATGGATTCTCCGGAGTTTAAGGCCGCTGATTCCAACATTTCATTTGGCGTAGGTAAGGATATTTCAGGCAAGACTATTATCGGAGATATTGCAAAGATGCCTCATATGCTGATTGCAGGTGCTACAGGTGCCGGAAAATCAGTTTGTATCAATACATTGATAATGGGTATTTTATACAAGGCTCATCCCGATGATGTTAAGCTCATAATGATTGACCCTAAAGTTGTTGAGCTTTCGGTATATAACGGTATACCTCACCTGCTCCTTCCTGTTGTGACTGATCCGAAGAAAGCAAGCGCTTCACTTCAGTGGGCAGTTAACGAGATGACAAACAGATATAATATGTTTGCAAAAGCACAGGTAAGGGATCTTAAGGGCTTCAACAAATATGTCGAGGATAATAAGGATCTTCCTGATATACCGGATAAAATGCCTCAGATTGTCGTTATTGTAGACGAGCTTGCAGACCTTATGATGGTTGCTTCCAAAGAAGTTGAGGAATCAATTTGCCGTCTGGCACAGCTGGCAAGAGCGGCAGGCATACACCTGATTATAGCAACCCAGCGCCCGTCAGTTGATGTCATTACGGGACTTATCAAGGCTAACATGCCAAGCCGTGTAGCATTCAGAGTTTCATCAGGAATCGATTCGCGAACCATACTTGATACTACCGGCGCAGAGAGGCTTATCGGAAAAGGTGACATGCTTTTCTTCCCTCAGGGATATACCAAGCCCCTTCGAGTACAGGGTGCTTTCGTATCAGATGATGAGGTTAAGAATGTTGTTGAGTTCCTTAAGAATAATAACGAATATGACAATACATCCGATGCTGAAAATGAGATTGCATCCCTTGCAAAAGGTGAGTCATCAGGTGGCAGTGCCAAGGCAGAAGACGGCGGCAGTGATGTTGATGAATATTTCAAGGAAGCCAGCAGATTCGTTGTTGAGAAAGGCTCTGCATCAAGCGGAATGCTCCAGCGCATGTACAGAATTGGTTTTAACAGAGCTGCCAGAATGATTGACCAGATGCAGGATGCCGGTATCGTAAGCGGCGAGCAGGGTACAAAACCCAGAAATGTACTGGTAAGTAAAGAACAGTTAGAGGAAATACTTAAGAATTATTAAGGAGAGAGAAATGAAGACAGACATTGAGATTGCAAGAGAAGCGGTTCTTAATCCCATTAAGGATGTGGCTGCATCAGTTGGCATCAACGAAGATGACCTTGAACTTTACGGAAAATACAAGGCGAAGCTCTCAGATTCGTACCTTAAGAGTCTTGAGTCCAAGAAAGACGGAAAACTGATACTTGTAACAGCAATTAATCCTACTCCGGCAGGAGAGGGTAAGACTACTACAAGTGTTGGCCTCGTAGATGGATTCAGACGTACAGGAAGAAAAGCTATGCTTGCCCTCAGAGAGCCTTCACTTGGTCCATGCTTTGGTGTAAAGGGCGGTGCCGCAGGTGGCGGATATGCCCAGGTAGTACCCATGGATGAGATTAATCTTCATTTCACAGGAGACTTCCATGCAATAACAAGTGCCAATAATCTTTTGGCAGCAATACTTGATAATCATATCCAGCAGGGTAATGATTTGAAAATCGATTCCCGCCAGATTACATGGAAGAGATGTCTTGATATGAACGACAGGGTTCTTCGTAATGTTGTGGTAGGACTCGGTAACAAGACAGACGGCTTTGTAAGAGAAGACCATTTCTGCATTACAGTAGCTTCAGAGATTATGGCTATTCTATGTCTCGCAAATGATATGAAGGATTTAAAAGAGAGACTCAGCCGTATAATCGTTGCATACAATTATGACGGCGAGCCTGTTACTGCTGGCCAGCTTAATGCTGTAGGCGCAATGGCAGCGCTTCTTAAGGATGCAATTAAACCTAACCTTGTACAGACACTTGAGCATTCACCTGTACTTATTCACGGTGGTCCGTTTGCCAATATTGCCCACGGATGCAATTCAGTCATCG
>JAEEGH010027856.1_pt1 | contig 11160 bp, 9 predicted proteins | sample 9134181 | NCBI WGS metagenome assembly JAEEGH01 (sample SAMN16246544, study PRJNA631951) | gut metagenome | biome: gut microbiome; feature: rumen; material: DP-attached | host: Bos | place: Iran: Karaj | collected 2018-10
AATGATAATGCCGATGATAAAATAATATAATATAGTAAAAAATAGCAAAATAAAACATATATAAACATAATATAATATGTAAAGTGCCTTTATAAAACTTTAGTTGCAAGATGAATAAAGCATAATATAGTAAGATATATAATAACATATATTAATATAATATAATATGTAAATATATAATATGATATAATATAAATAAATATATTTAAATATATATAAACATAAATAATCATGCAATAATATGAAATAATATATAATCTCAAACAATGTTGCTGCAAAACAATATGTAAAAACAGCAGAAGTGAACATTTTATATTATTAATAGACATATTAATACATAATATATCATATATTAGTATTAATTAATATATAATAATATAATATATCATTGAAAAATATCATAAAAACCAATTATAAAATTGTGAATGGATGCAACAAAAAAATTGAATTATTTAATGCAATAATATAATATAATAAATCAATAAATAATAAATAATAATAATATATAATATAATATAATATAATAATGTATAACATGTTATAGCATGATATATTATTGAATATCATAATTAAATTAGATATGCCGAAAGGAGAAGGGCTTAAAATGATCAAAATGACAATCAGCAACATAAAAGGCGGTGTTGCTAAAACGACAACAGCAGCTACGTTGGCTGCCGGGTTGCAGAGAAAGGGGAAAAGAGTACTTGCCATAGACTCAGACCCGCAGACAAATCTCACAATGTGCTTTGTTAAAGAAAACGAAGACATGCCGACACTTTATCAACTGTATGCAAATGGATCCAGTATTAAGGACATTCGCACAACAGTAAAACCAGGACTGGATATCGTAGCGGGAGATTTTACATTATGCAGCGCAGATATGGAATTCCTTGCAAAGGTAGGTAGCCTAAAACTACTGAGTAAGGCCTTAAAAGAAGTCGAGAAGGAATATGATTATGTTATAATCGACACACCTCCGAACCTTGGATTTTTATCGCTAAATTCATTTATGGCAAGCGATTATGTTATTACTCCTATGGCTGCAGATTCATTTTCACTAAAAGCGATTAGACTTCTTAAAAAGACAATTGATGATGTGGCAGAGGAAGCAGGCAAGGAAATACCGGTAGCAGGTATACTCCTAACAAGATACACTGATAGGACGAACATTGCTAGAGCACTAGAAGATAATGTTAATTCAGCTGCAAAAATGCTTGATACAAAAGTATTCAATAGCAGAATTAGACAGGCGACGGTTATCCAAGAAAGCCAGCTGATGAGGAAGGACATTTTCGAATATGCACCGAAGGCTCCTGTAACTGCAGATTATGAGAAATTCATAAAGGAATTATTAAAGATAACGGAGGGTAAATGATATGGGACTTAAAGACATGTTAAAGAGTGCAGCTGCTTCAGAGATGGAAGATGCAATAAAGGAGAGTAAGGCACCGACAGCTAAGAAAGAAGAAAAGAAAGCACCTGCAAAAACAGAAAAGAACGAAGTAAAAAAAGCAGTAGAAAAAACACCTGAGAAAAAGCCTATTGATGCAAAAAAGACTGAAGTAAAAGAGATAAAGCAGGTTCAGGAAACACCTGTTATAAAGACAGTTAAACAGGAAGAACCTAAGCAGGATGTTCAGAAACCCAAAAAGATGGGACGTCCTTCATATGAAGATCTCGGAATGGGAGATAAGAGAAGAATAAACAAGAGTATCACATTTGATGAGGAAATCTATAACAGAGCATACCAGGCGGGAAAGAAGAGAAGAATATCAGTATCACTTTTTATAGAAGATGCTATAGTAAAATATCTCAATGAACTGGGCGAATAAACATATAAACAATGCTTTGATTAAGCACCATCCCTATTTATTTTGGAATGGTGTTTTTTTATGTCAGTCTATTGTTTTTTGTTGCGTCAACACTCGTATTATGTTATAATTTTTAATGGTTTGGTGCATGATTTTTTTAATGATTTTTAGGTATTATATGGAGACATAGAATGATAAAAGCAGTAATATTTGACATGTTTGAAACACTGGTAACACTGTTTGAAGGCAGGACGTATTTTAGTGAAAATATAGCTGCTGACCTTGACATATCTCCGGAGGATTTCAGGCGCGAATGGCACGCTACCGAGCGTGCAAGAAGTATCGGAGTATATAGCATGGCAGAAGGTACAGCGATTACTCTGAAGAACCTTAATGCTTATTCAGAAGAAAACGTACAGCTTGTTGTAAGGAAGAGAAAGGAAGCTTTGGGAGATACCTTCTCAGCTATACCTTTGGAATCGATAGAATTACTTAAAAAGCTTCGAGAAAAAGGTTTGCTCACTGGGCTTATTTCCAATTCGTTTTCAGATGAAAGGGACCTGATAGTGGAAAGTCCACTGTATCCGCTTTTTGATGTGACTATGATCTCTTATGAAACAGGACTTTACAAACCGGATCCGGCTGTATTTAAGGCTATGATAGAAAAACTTGGTGTTAAGCCGGAAGAATGTCTCTATGTAGGGGACGGAGGTTCAAGAGAATTGTATGGTGCCAGAGATGCCGGTATGAAAGCAGTTCAATGTACATGGTTTCATGACAGAGCATTTGAACCACATGTATCATGTCCGTTGCTTGACGAGTTTCCACATGTGAATAAACAAAGCGATGTACTGAAATTGATATAATAAAAGAAAATCAGAAGCCATTGTTTACAAGAAGTTAAATTTATAATATATGGGAGATACTTTTATGAATGCATATGATTTTGATGGAACAATATATCCGGGCGACTGTTCAGTAGAGTTTGGTTTATTCTGTTGCATGCATCATCCTAAGATGTGGGTGACTTTTTTCCCAAAAGCAATAACAAACTTAATAAAGTATAAAAAAGGCAGCATGAAGAGAGCCAAAATGATGAAAGAATATTTCAAGTTTTTAAGGAAAGACAGACTTAAGGACTTTGATAAACTTATACAGAAATTCTGGGATAAGAATGAGAAGAAAATATCAAAATGGTATCTGAATCAGAAGAAGCCTGATGATTTGATAATTAGCGCGTCGCCTACATGTATAATTGCACCGATAGCAAAAAGACTTGGTGTAAACTATGCAGCGACAGAGTACGACAGGGAGTTTGGCGTAATCATCGATAATCTGATGTTTGCCAAAGGAAAGGCAAGATATATCATCGACAAAGGATTTCCTGTAATTGACAACTTTTATTCCGATTCTCTGGCGGACACGCCTCTGGCACTATGTGCTGAAAAGGCGCATCTTGTAATAGATAATGCACAGAGGGTAGTTGACTGGCCGGAATTAGACAAAAAGACTATGGCAAAAGTAAAGAAAAAGATAGATACTGGCTGGAATGTGCATATTTAATTACGTATTCAGCGGGATGATATTATAAAAGATATCGATATATTAATATTTGTAAGGCAGATACTTAGGAGGGCATATGAGTATAGGATATGATTATATAAAAGGTATTACGGATGATCCCGTAGAATTGATAACCGATGACAACTTGTCTATGAAAAAACAAATAGATGGATTCTCCCAATATATATACACCTGTCAAACACCATTGACGATATCTATACAGGGAAGCTGGGGAAGCGGTAAGACGAGTTTCTTTAGAATGATTTGCGATAAAATTGAGAACAGCACAAACCCCAAAAAGCCAAATAATTGTATATTTTTAGAATTTAATGCATGGCAATATAGTCAGTTTAATAAGGATAGTGACCTTCCAATATCATTGCTTACTTATTTAACAAGTCAGATTGAGGAAGAAATAAAAAGTAGAAATGCGGGAACTATATTTGATGTAGAAAAGAAAGAAAAGTTAATAGATACTCTTAAAACAGTAACTTCTTTCATGGGCGGAATTGGTAATAGCTATATAGAAAAAAGATTTGGATTTAATATTCTTTCTGAAAAAAAGAAACTTAAAGAGGACCGTGAAGAATTTGTCAAGTTGATGAATGGGGTTAATGCAATAGCAAAACTTCAGAAGGATTTTCGAGAATTTGTTGAGAAGGCACTTGAAAAGAGATTTGAGGAAGCGGACGACGCTACTAGGGTTAAGTCACGTATAGTTGTTTTTATCGATGATCTGGATAGACTTCTTCCTGAGAAAGCAGTGGAGTTGTTGGATACTATAAAAATCTTTTTGGATTGCCCTAGATGTGTATTTGTCCTTGCAATAGATTATGATGTTGTAATTAAGGGTGTTGAGAAAAAATACAATCATGAAATAAGTAAAGAAAAAGCAAATGACTATTTTGAAAAAATGATACAAGTGGTATATAGATTGCCAGAAAAGATGGCATCTATGAATAGATATATATGTAGTCTTCTTAGAAAGATTGACTCAAATATTTCTATTACAAATGAGATTTCAAGATTAATTTCGGCTGCGGGAAAAGATACCCCCAGAAATGTGAAGAGGCTAATAAATAATTTCCACTTAATTAAGTCAATAGACTCTCCAAATTTTAAAAATATTACTCCTGAAAAAATAGGTTTTGAGAAAGCTTCGTATGACGTATTCCTTTTTGCGGTCATGCTTCTGAGGGAAGTATGTTATGATAATTATATAGAGTTATATTTTGCTATTAATAGTAATATAAAAAATGTAGTTTCAGATATGTTTGAAAAATATTATATTAGCAAACCAGATAATAACCCTGATTTACAGGCTAAATTCTTGAGAACCTTTTGCCACGCTTTAGACTACTACAGTCATAATTTTAAAAAATCTCGGCATATTTCTGACTATGAAGTAGAGTTTCCAATATCTTTAAGGGAATACATTGATGATTATCTCTATCTATTTGATAAGTTAAAAACAGCATTAAAAGCTCTAAACTATTCAGACGATAAATTGATTACAGTTGGAATGATTAAAATATCTACTAATCAGTTTAAGATATGCGATGTATATCAGGATGGGAATCCATTTTGGACAGATGCGGGAGATGGCAGTGTTAAGGATGCATATAAGGCAACTATATCTCTTATAGCAGGCCTTTGTACTGATGAAGGCGTTAAGAAGTTGTGTAAAGAGTTGGATTTTATTGAAATAACTAACAGGGGAAGCGGCTATGAAGAAATAGTCTATCACAAAGAAAATGTGGAAGGAATTCCGATTTATGTGGACCCGGAAGAATTCGATGTTAATGGATATACCAGAAAATGGAAAAAGGATCATGAGGGTAAGCTTTACGTTCGTACTGCGAATAATGATGATGAGTATATAAATAGGATTCGTAACTTGGCAGATAAGCTAGAAATCACAGTTTCATGGCATGCAGATATGGAGGATGCAAAAGGAAATACGATTTTAGGAAGCAAAGACAGAGAGAATGATGATAAATCTTTTGATGAAGTTAAACGATTATATGAATACATAGACTTTGGATTTATGCTTATAGCCTTAGTTGGGTATTCCGAAGATAAAGTCCCTTTGAGGAAAAATGGAATTAATTATCTTTATGAACTAAGGGGAAAAAGTTATGAGGACATATTAAAGATCAGCAATAATGATCAAAAAAGTGTGGATAAATTAGTAAATACTGTGGCAAAATATGGTATTTTTATTGATAAAAAGACGGATGAGAGCAACTGATTTAAAAAAAGTGGAGTTATTTCTGCTCAACCAAATAGGAAAAATGCTACAAATAAGCTATTAGAAGACAATTAATAGTGTCTGCCTATAGTGGAAATTGTGTTTTGCAAGGTATCCTAAAAAAATGACACAGCATTAAATAATATATAATATTATTTAAAAATATATAAAAATATTATATAGTATACTAAGTGTGAGTTAAAAACTAGAATTTGAATTATTCTTGATGAAAGTAAAGCTGGATGATGTTTTAGAAAAAATAGAAATATCAGAGTGTTAGTCTTCAAAGTTTTTTACAGAAAGGTTTGGACAAAGAAAAATGTTTAGAAAAAAGATTACTTCCATTATTTTTATCATATTTGTTATGATTATGACATTTAGTGGGTTTGAACATGTTTCAGCTGCTTACAAACCAAAACTTAAGAAAACCAAGATAAGTTTAGAGATAGGAGAAAAGTATAAACTCTCACTTAAGAAGAAAAAATCAGGGATGTCTTTTTTGTGGAGTTCTGAGGATAGTAGTGTAGCAACAGTAACCAAAAAGGGAACCGTAAAAGGAGTATCAGAGGGGGAAACTGTTGTTAATTGTATAGTAACATTCAAGAAAAAAACTTACAATCTGACATGTGTGGTAACAGTCAATGGAACACATGGAGAAATTAAAGGTAGACAGGGTGTAAATATTTCGGCAACTGGTGCAAGTTATGCATTACGATGTGCACGCATATCCCCTTTACAGCAATTCTTATATATGGATGAAGGTCTTGCTTACGCTTATATGGTAGAAGATACACTAATGGTTGTTACACCAACAAAGGAACTGATGATAAAATCCAACTATAATCTTTTGGGTGACGTTATTGCTGATGAAGACGGATATATTTATGTTGTATGGGGCAAGGAAAATGAAACAGACGATGCTACAGTAGAAACCGTTGTCATCACAAAATATGATAAAGACGGAAAAGAAATAAAATCTACCGGATTTGTCGGGAAATCATTGCCATGGGGAAACAGAGACACGGCTAAAACAAAGACACCTGTTAGATCAGGGAACTGTGTTAGTACAATACATGACGGAATTCTTTTCTGTTATCATTCAAAGAGAAGGTACGATGGACATCAGTGCGACCAAGTCGTTGCTGTAAAGACTGAAACGATGGAAGAATATGAGTTACCCAACAATACATATGCAGGGCATTCATTTGACCAAGCAGTTTTATACAGTGACCTTGCAGGCGAATTGCTTTTTGCTGATTTGGGGGATTGTTATAGCCGTGGATTCAGAGTTAATCGAGTGGGTGCTAAGTATGGTGTTGACCGTGAAATAATCTTTCATACATATTTACGGGCAAATGCAGGTTATGATATGAGCGTTGTGAATAAGACATTTGCCCAGTTAGGGGGACTAGGTGAGACAAGCAAGGGTGTGGTATTGGCAGGCGCATCGGTAAAAGCATTAGGCGCTGATGCAGAGACACAAAAGCAGAATCTTTTTGTCCAGATTTTTAAACCATCTTCCGGTGAAATAAGTAAGGATATGTTTGTCGGAGGATCTGATAGAAAAGGAGAAACCGCTATCAGCATGTTTGATACGGAAACTACTGATGTGACAGATTATGGAGTTATCTGGCTTACTGATTATACAGATAAGGATGTAGCAGCACCCCAGATTGTAACTACGGATGACAGGATTGTCCTGTTCTGGAATGAATATGATGGCAGTGAAAAGTCATATTATATGATTTTATCTGAGAGTGGTGATGTTGTAAAAAAGAAAACTTCTCTCGGTGAGATTTGCCTTAACTCATTTGAAAAACCTTTATATTATGATGGAAAAATATACTGGGCATATGCTAAAAGTGGAAACATTGAAGTGAAAAGCATAGATATTAAATAAATAACATATGTGTGAAGAGATGAAATAATAAATATCGGAGGGTATATGGATAAGAAGGCACTGGAAGCGTTATTAAAGGATATGTCGATAGAAGAAAAAGTAATGCAGCTGGTACAGATTCCTGGATCCGAGTATGAGGCTAGTGCAGAGATTACGGGAATCGAAAGGGGCCAGGTTAAAGATAACGTTAAAAGGCTGGCAGGAAGTACTTTGGGGATATGGGGCAGCAAAAGACTTCGGAAGATACAGGAACAATATATTAAGGAGCACCCTCATCATATCCCGCTCATGTTTATGCTTGACGTTATACACGGACATAAGACAGTTCTGCCGTGTCCGTTAGGTCAGGGAGCTACATTTGATCCGGATGCCGTAAAGAAAGGTGCTGAAGTGCAGGCACAGGAGGCATCTGCTGACGGTGTTCATGCTACGTTCTCTCCAATGGCAGATCTGTGCAGGGATGCGAGATGGGGCAGGATCATGGAATCCACCGGCGAAGACAAAATCTTGAATTCTCGTATGGCTACGGCTATGGTTGAGGGGTATCAGGGAGATGATTTAAAAGACAGTGATCATATAGCTGCCTGTGTAAAGCATTATGCGGCCTATGGTGCTGCTGAAGCGGGAAGGGATTACAATAATACAGAGCTTTCAGAACATACTCTCAGGGAGCATTATCTTCGTGCATACAGCGAAGCAATAAAGAAAGATCCGGCAATGGTCATGACCTCGTTTAACAGCGTAAACGGTATTCCTGCAACCGGAAACAAATTCCTGATGAAAAAGATATTAAGAGAAGAGTTTGGTTTTAAGGGAGTCCTTATTTCTGACTGGGGTGCAGTGGGAGAAATGATAAATCATGGGTTTGCCGAGGATCAGAGGGATGCTGCACTTAAGGCTATGCAGGCAGGTGTGGATATCGACATGTGTTCGGGCTGCTACAGCTCCAGTCTCGAGGATTTGGTAAACACAGGAGAGGTGTCTCTGCAGATGCTCGATGAGGCGGTTCTGCGTGTTCTCAACATGAAAAACGATCTTGGTCTCTTTGAGGATCCTTACAGGGGCATTGACATGGATGCCGGCCCGGTGATAACCGATGAAAGCAGGAACCTGGCCAGGGAAACTGTTGCAGCAAGCCTTGTGCTCCTTGAAAATAAGGATAAGACATTACCTCTCAGAAAAGAAAAGTATGCTTTTATTGGTCCCTATGCCGATAACAAAAAGCTTCAGAGTTCATGGGCTTTTTCCGGAGACGACAAGAATACCGTGACCGTTTGGGAAGCAGCGAAAGAGGTGTATGAACCGGAAAGCATTAAAGTTTCTGCAGGATGTACTATGCTGGATCAGGATACTATGACAGCAAGAGGAAAGCGTCATGTAGATAACTGGGAGGAAGAAAACAGTAAACTCATGGCAGAGGCTATTAAGGCCGCAGAGTGGGCTGATACGGTGATCATGTGTCTTGGAGAAGACTTTGCCCAGTCCGGGGAAGCCACGAGTAAGGTGAGCATTGAGATACCCAATGTACAGCTTAATCTTTTAAAGGAGATTAAAAAAGCAGGGAAAAAGATAGTAACTCTAATATTTACAGGAAGACCGCTTGAACTTAATGAAGTAAGGGAACTTTCTGATGCATTGATGATATGCTGGCTGCCGGGAACGGAAGGCGGACACGGCATAATGGATATTCTTACGGGAAAGGTGTCTCCTTCAGGAAGACTGCCTGTAAGTTTCCCGTATACCGTGGGACAGGAACCCCTGCATTACGACATGTATCCCACGGGACGTCCTAGGCCGGAAAACGGACCATCTGCATTTACCTCAAGTTATCTTGACTGTGAGAATGGTGCACTCTATCCTTTCGGATACGGACTGTCCTATACTTCGTTTGAATTTATCAATCCAAAGTTGAGTGCACAAAAGATGTCAGATACTGAAACCATCACGGCTTCAGTAATCGTCAGAAACATCGGAGATATGAAAGGAAGTGTGACGGTTCAGCTTTATATAAGGGATGTGACATCAAGCCGTGTACGTCCTATCAGGGAACTGGCTGATTTTAAAAAGATTTCTTTAGATCCGGGAGCAGAAGAGGAAGTAAGTTTCGTTATAAACGAGGAAATGCTTCGATTCTGGACCGCAGAAGAAAAATGGGAAAGCGAAGCAGGAAAGTTTCTTGTCTGGATATGTAACAGCAGCCGTGACGGACAGGCACTTGAATTCCGGTTGATATGAAAAAAAGATTATGAAAATATTTGAGGTAAAATAGCTAAAGCAGAGCCAAATGGCAAGGGTTTGGCATGAAGTAAAAAAACAAGAGGGTGCTGTTAAATAGCACCCTCAATTTTTATGTATTAATAGACGATATGTGATTTATTATTAAACCGTTGTTATTGCATACGTAGTGTATTCTCATTAAGTCGGCTATACAACATAATAACCAGCTTTGAGCATAAATGAGGTGCCTTTTAAAGTGCTCCCAAATAACAAAAATATAAATTTTGCAAAAAAGCGCAAAAGAATCCTAGCCATTAGGTTTAGATTCATTACCAGTATTGATAGTGCAATAGAGCTACGGATCGTATCGTCAAGTTTTGTTCTGATCAAGCCTAAGCCATAGCTTCTCTTAGCGTTTCCTCGGTAATAAAACTATGCTCCGCATCTTCACTCTCGCTATGTTGACGAATTTATTCGTTTATACGAATCTTCTTTTATTAAATCAGGAGAGATGCTTTTTTCTCCTCTCCTTCAGGCCGTTTCCCCGGCATTATCAGCTTCTTGTTTTACCATCATCTCCTGAAGTGCCTTCATATACCCTATTATCCTCTCCAGCATGTTAGCATCCATGGAAAGGAACTCACTTATTATCTCGCCACGTTCGGAGTTTTTGTCTATTACTATCAGATTCGAAGGCTTGTTCCTTAACCCCCGTCCATCCGTACAGCCCAAAAGTTCATATGGAGTCACATTTAGGACTTCACAAATGATCAATATCTTCTCACTCACCGGATTTGTCTTTTTTCTCTTCCAGTCACTTATGGGGCTCTGTGCAATACCCGTACGCTCAGAGAAAGTCTTCTGGCTCATGCCGCGTCTTTTTAATAATTCAAAAATATTTTCCGAAATTGTCATCTTTATACCCTGTGTACCGGAAAAATATCAACCAAATTTTATAATGTCACATATAATCATAAATTCCTTGAATAATATCACTGATATTTATGATTTCCAATCTAACGGCGGAATGGTCTCAAATTTCCCACCATTTGCCGCAACACGTTCTTCCAACGTTTTATGAATGTTGGAATTTGAAAGTATAATCATTCCATTAACGACTTGTAGATTCAAACTATCACTAACCTTCATCCTTGCCTTTTCCAGAATATCTTTAGGGATAATAACACATTCTCCCTTGCCAGTCTTCTCTATTTGTACTGTCATATTTATTCCCCATCTAATAAATCAATCAAATCAATTTATCAATATCTATATCTTCCGCTTAAGTTTTCATAGATTATAACATACTATAAATATTATTCAAAGTCACCTCGAAAACGCCTTCAGCGTTTCCTCGGTAACAAAACGATGCTCCGCATCTCATTTCAGTCGGGGCTTGAACCCCGCCTGAAACGAAG
>JAEEGH010027857.1_pt1 | contig 11160 bp, 7 predicted proteins | sample 9134181 | NCBI WGS metagenome assembly JAEEGH01 (sample SAMN16246544, study PRJNA631951) | gut metagenome | biome: gut microbiome; feature: rumen; material: DP-attached | host: Bos | place: Iran: Karaj | collected 2018-10
TTGACAATCTCCAGGTTGGAGGTGGCAATGGCGTTCCACATCCAGCGCATCCAGTGGTCCTGATGCATCTCGGCTGCGGTCTCGGAGTTGGCCATCTTACCGTTGACGATGGGATAGGTGAAGTTGCGCTGCTGCTTCTGGCTGTAGTCAACACCGAAGGTGGAGCGAACCATGAAGTTTTTGAACGGCTTGATGCTGACATGGGCATCGCCAAAGATACGCCACATGGTATATTCGTTGTTCTTGACCCTGGAGAGCAGGCTCAGCGGGTTCTCGCGCTCTGCGAATGCTCCCACGGACTGGGCATACTCGCCATTCTCCGCATAGATGGGGAAGTTAGGATTGAACTGCAGGGCGCTTCGAAGGAAGTTATCAGGAGCATCGACACCCTTGGTACGGTTTAGCGTAAAGTTCTCGCCGATGGTGACTATACCGTCGAACAGCTTGTACTCCGTATTAGCACGGGCTGAAAGACGGTTGAAATAGGTGTCCTTGATGGTACCCTTGTTGTCATAGTAGCCAATGGAGAAGAACGAGTTGCCCTTTTCTGAGCCGTTGCTAACAGAGAGGTTGTACTGCTGTATGATACCTGTACGGGTAGATTCATTGAACCAGTCGGTGTCGCCGGAACGCAGCGTGCCGCTACTGTCCAAGAACATATCCATGGCCATGTCGTTGAGCACGGGGTAGCCGTTCTGGTCGTATGACCAGTCATAGTGATAACCCACGTTGTTGTTATTGGGATTCTTGCCGTCGTTGATGTTGGCTTGCCACAGGGCTTGTCCCCACTCGCGGGCATTCAGCACCTCCATCTTGTGGGCATAGAACGATGCGGCCACAGAAGCGTCGAAGTTGACCTTGATGCTACCTTCCTTACCCTTCTTGGTGGTAATGATGATGACACCATTGGCAGCACGGCTACCGTAGATGGAGGCCGAGGCAGCATCCTTCAACACCTGAATGGACTCGATATCGTTGCCATTCAACTCGTGCATACCCGACTTGGTGGGTACGCCGTCGATAATATACAGCGGGTCGTTGTTGTTCAGCGTACCGATACCACGGATACGAACCGTGGCGGCACCCGACGGGTCACCATTGGCCGAGATGTTCATGCCCGGCACGCGGCCTTGCAGGGCCTTCATCGGATTGTTCTCGTTCTGCTTGGCCAGTTCGTTGACGTTTACCGTCGAGATGGCACCCGTCAGGTCGGCCTTGCGCTGGGTGGTATAACCCGTCACTACTACTTCGTTCAGCGACAAGGCATCGTCTTCCATGTTAATAGTCATGCCATCCTTGGCAGGCAGTTCAAGGGTTTTGTAGCCGATGTAGGAGAAGACCAGCGTCTTGCCCGGTTCTACCTTTAGCTTGAAGTTTCCGTCGAAGTCGGTTACCGTGCCGTTCGACGTACCCTTCTCCATCACCGTAGCACCGATGACAGGCCCCATGGCATCAGTCACCGTTCCACTGATTTCCTGTTGCGCGTACATGATAGTACAAACAGCAAGAAGCATCGTCAGCATAACAGCCCTTAGGCTTACGCCGCTTCCCGTTTTGCGGGAATGCTCAAATGTTTGTTTCATTTGCGTTACGTTTTAAATTAGTACTGTGTTTGAATTCTGTGCTGCAAAAGTACTGTAATTAATGTGTATAGGATGGAAAAGATGTTTCATAGAGATAAAAAAATCGTTCAATGTAACATTTTTGTTAGACATTGAACGATTTTTCCGTCATTTCCGAATGTCGCCAGGTAGTTGACCGTATTCATCCTTGAAGCACTTAGTGAAGTAGCTGGGAGCAGTGAATCCTACCTGATAGGCTACTTCGCTGACAGTGTTTTCCGTGGTAAGCAGCAGCTGGTAGGCGCGCTGCAGACGAGCCGTTCGTAACATTTCCACCGGTGAGGAGCCTGTGACGGTCTTGACCTTGCGATAGAGTTGTACACGACTGATATTCATATCGGCAGCCAGGTCTTCTACGCTGATGTCGCTGTCAGCCAAACGAGACTCGACAACCTCCTTGAAACGGGTAATGAAGATAGAGGTCTCTGGATTCTCAGCTTGTTCGGCTATTGATGGGGCAGGAACATCCTCTGGCTTCATGTTCCACAAGGTATTCACCACGCGCTCGTGTTGCAACCTAACTTTGCTAAGGTAATAAAGGTAAAACAACACGATAGCCAGTAAGAGCAGTACAATGAAACCACAGGCAAGCCATGTAATCGTACGCTGAGTATCCAACTGTTGCATGTAATCGTCTGCCCTACTATGAAGCTGATCCAGATAGTCCGATTGGCGCATGATCTCCTCGTTTTCCATCAACAACACACGGGCATTGTCACGAGTAACGAGGGCTGACATCATCATAGTTTCCTTTTCGTATGGTTTGCCTTCAAGAATATCTATGGCAAGCTGGATAATCTTATCGCCACGCGTAGGATAGATGTATGAGGCATCAAGGATAGAGTCACGAACCAACCGAATACCTCCATCTTCGCCAGGCAGGCCGTCAATGCCACAGAAGTGGGGAAGCCCTCTTCCAATCCCTCCTTGGGGGGATGACATGCCTATACGTTCCATCATAGCCCGACGTGTACCTAATGCCATACGGTCGTTCTGGCCGAAGACATAGTCGATATTGCTAAGGTCGCCTTGGTAATCGTGAACGGCCTTGACGGCACTCTCTTCAGTCCAGTCGCCCTGCAGGGTGGCCACTACCTCTATGTTAGGATATTTCTTCATGACATTGGCGAATCCCTTGTGGCGCTCAATGGCCGGTGACGAGCCTTTCAGTCCCATCACCTCCATCACCCGGCCTTTTCCGTGCAGTTGTGAGGCGATGTATTCCCCCAACACATTTCCCATCTCGTAGTTGTCGGCACTGATAAGGGCGGTGTACTTCTGGGAACTGGTCTTACGCTCGAACACTATGACGGGGATGCCTTTATCGTAGGCACGGTCGATGGCTGGCGAGATGGTCTGTATCTGGTTGGGGGCTACGATGAGCAGGTCAATGCCCGTTGCCACGAGACTGTCTATCTGCTGCACTTGTCGTTCGTCGCTGTCGTAGGCTGCGGCAAAGCATAGCTCTACATGGCCGTTGAGGTACGCTCCCATGCGCAGTTCGGAATTCTGCTTCTCGCGCCAGATGTCAGCAGAGCACTGCGACACACCTATCTTATAATGCCACTTCTGGGACTGACAGCCTGCGAGAATAAATAATAGTACTATAAGTAGTGTATTGGTCAGTTGTTCTCGTATCATAAGGTTCATCATGCTGGTAGTTAGATATGCAAATGTACGGCAAAATAAAGAGACGGCCAAATTTTTGACCGTCTTTTTTAACAGAAACCTACAATTATCACTTAACCTTGGCTATTAATTCATCAGGATACTTCGGCATGGCACCATTCTGAGTGCAAACATATGCAGACACTTCAACGGCGATACGGTGTGCTTGCTCCATAGGTTTGCCATTGAGGATAGCAGCACAGAAGGAGCCTGTAAACGAGTCGCCAGCTCCAACAGTATCGGCCACTTTTACCTTCGGTGTATCTTGGAACGACGTCAATCCTGGAGCAAAGACGTATGAACCGTTAGTGCCACAAGTCAGTACCAGCATCTTTAACCCGTAATCAACAAGTATTTTCTCGCAGATGCCACGCATATCGAGGTCTTCGTAGCCATACATGCGCTTGATGACCACCAATTCTTCGTCGTTGATCTTCAGGATGTTACAACGCTTTAAGGACTGCTCAATGACATCTTTGGTATAGAATTGCTGACGCAGGTTGATATCGAAAATCTTCAGGCAGTCGGCAGGCGTATCATCCAAAAACTGACGGATGGTACTCCATGAGGTCACGTTACGCTGTGCCAGAGAACCGAAACAGACGGCACGACAGTTCTTGGCTATCTCTGCAATTTCTGGAGTGTACGGAATATTATCCCATGCCACATTCTCCTTAATCTCGTATGCAGGAATGCCGTCGCCCGATAGTGTCACTTGAACAGTACCCGTGGGATAAGGTACATGTGGCATCAGATAGTTCAACCCATGTTCTTTGAGGGCCTCGATAGTTTCAGTGGCAAGTTCATCCTCTCCTAACGCACTGATGGCGATAGTATTCAGCCCAAACTGACCAGCATGGTAAGCGAAGTTGGCGGGTGCGCCACCCAGTTTCTTTCCTTCGGGAAGTACATCCCACAGGGCCTCTCCGAGACCTACTACAAATCTTTTGTTAGCCATAATATCTTTGTTCGATTTTATTTATTATTTATCATTTAGCGTCAGCGCTTGATTCTTGGAATATAAGTGAAGAGGTAGATGACGCCAATGGCCATAACGGCAACAGCACCGGCCTGTCCCATGGCATCGCTACAGAAGCCCATGACAAGTGGGAAAATGGTGCCACCAAAGAGTCCCATAATCATCAGCCCGGAGACTTCGTTCTGCTTGTCTGGCACAGAGAGCAGCGCTTCACTAAAGGCCATCGAGAAAATGTTGGAGTTGCCATAGCCCACCAGTGCGATAGCAGTATAAAGTACAGCTTTCGATGCACCGCTGAACATCAGCACCATCGAGGCAGCCATCAGACAGACGCTGATGACAAAGAACCAGCGTGTCTTCATGACTCTCAGGAAGAACGACCCCGTCAATGCACCGATGGTACGGAAAATAAAGTAAAGTGAGGTGGCAAAGGCGGCTTCGTTCAGTGTCATACCCACGCGCTCCATCAATAGTTTTGGAGCCGTCGTGTTGGTACCCACATCGATACCTACATGGCACATGATGCCAAGGAATGACAGCAGTACGATGGGTTTGCCTAACAGGCGCAGGCAATCCATGAACGATGATGACTTACCTTCGCTCAATTCCTCTACTATGGGGGTCGCCCACAGCAACAGCGTAGCTAACACACCCACGATAAAGTAAACGAGAAACAGTACGCGCCAGTCGTAGCCAAATGAGGGCATAGCTGCCGTGGCTCCCCACATGGCGAGATAAGGAGCAAGGAACGAAGCGATGGCCTTCACAAACTGTCCAAAGGTCAGTGTTGATGCCAGATTCTTGTCGCCAATTATCAGCATGGCCAGCGGATTGATGCTGGTCTGCATCAGTGCGTTGCCAATGCCCAAAAGCGAGAAGGCTATTAGCATGATAGCAAACGAACTGCCCATTAAGGGGATGAACAGCGACACAACTGTAACAACAAGCGATAGCAATACGGTTTTCTTACGTCCAATCTTATTCATCAACATACCTGTTGGTACGCTGAATATTAGGAACCAGAAGAACACCAGCGAAGGAAACACGTTGGCCACAGAGTCGCTCAAACCCAGGTCGGCCTTTACATAGTTGGAGGCAATGCCCACCAGATCCACGAAGCCCATGCAGAAGAAGCAGAGCATCACAGGAATCAAATAAATTGATTTGTTCTGTTTCATATCGTTTTATTGTTTGATGTCGTAAATCGTAACTTTGCCACCCTTTACCTTTATAGTATTATATGGCTCTGATGGGAAGACAAGGTTGGTCATCGCCATTTTGCCGTCAGCATCGAAAGCCTCAATGCTACAACGGTCGATGAAGATACGCAGCTGCCTGATTTGTCCGAACGTGGGAGCTTCAGTGACACAAGGGAAGGCCTCGCTGAAGCTGACATCGCCACTCTTCGTACGATCCATTGTGAAGGCTTGCTTCACAGCGTCGTATGTCATGACTACCTGCTCGCCCTTCGAGTTCGACAGCACAACCTCGGCCTGATTCTTCACATCGACAATAATCTCGCAGGCTTCAGTCGGCTTTTTTATCTTCGCACCACGCAGTGCCAGCATTTCCTTCGAGGGTACTACACTGACGTAGGTCTCTTCGCCACAGCGGAATAGTCCAAGGTCGCGGGGAATGCTGTTGCTGGAGCGATACTGTTTCGTAGGCACCTGGTTGGCATACTGCCAGTTTGACATCCATGCCAGCACTACACGGCGGTTCTCAGGAGCATTGTAGAACGATACTGTTGCGTAATGGTCTTTGCCATAGTCCATCCACTTCGTCACCTTCGGCATTGACTCGCAGGTGAACTTCTTGCCGTCAAACTGACCCACGAAGTACTGCGTGGCACTACCACCAAACAGTCCGCCAGGATTGATATTACAGATAAGCACCCACTTTTTAATATTTAATTTTACATCTTTAATTTCAAACAGGTCAGGACATTCCCATACACCGCTGTGGTTGCCATATTCCTTGCCGAACGACGACTCATACTTCCAGTTCTTCAGGTCTTTCGACGAGTAGATGCGCATCTCCTGGCCAGCTGCCAAGATAAGGTTCCAAGCCTTGATATCCTCGTTCCAGAAAGCCTTCGGGTCGCGGAAGTCTGGAACATCACTGGTCGACAGCACAGGATTGCCACTGTATTTCTTAAACGTACGACCGCCATCCTTAGAGACAGCCATCGACTGTGTCTGGTGATGTCCGGCAGAGGTATAGAAGGCCACTACCTCATCGCCGTTTGTCACACACGACCCACTGAAGATACTTCCAAGCCAGTCCATTTCAATGGCCATGGGCTGTGCATCCCAATGAATAAGATCGCACGATGTGGAGTGCCCCCATGTCATGTTCTCCCACTGCGAACCATAAGGATTATATTGATAATATAAGTGCCACACGCCATCCTTATAAAACATACCATTGGGATCATTCATCCAGCCGTACAGGGGCGTATGGTGATAGGCAGGACGGAAATGCTCACGGTTTATTGTGTCGAACGTATTGCTGTATTTCATTTCTTTCCAGCAGACAAATTCACCTACAGCACCCTTCTGCCGACGGTCACCATGGAATTCGATATCCAACAGCGAAGCACCCTTTAATTCGTAGGGTACATAATAATCTACGCGGTCGATAGCCAGTTTAACGTTCAGTCGCTGAACCATGTCATTCTGTCCGTTCAGTACGGCAATAGCCGCAATGTCTTCCGACTCTTGCACGGGCAGCAGCAGATACTTTTCTCCTTGTTTCACTTTCAGCATGGCATGTTTGTCACCCAGCACTATCGGCTTTACCTGAGCCTCTACTGCCAGTGTCATCATCATTGCCATAAGCATCAAAAATGTTTTTTTCATCATCATTGTGTTTTTAGTTTACTTTGTAGACTTTTATCACGACTCAGCCTAATTGATAATTCTCTGCTGCAAAATTACGCTTTATTTCCATTCCATCCTATAAATAATGATACAAACACTAACAAAAAACGTTCATTGCACGAAATTTATCAGCAATGAACGTTTTTTTTAATGTAGAGAACACAGGATTCCAAAGAGTCCGTAACAGCGATGGTGACAGGACTTACTGTGTGGCTTCGTAATTGCGGACAGGATTGGCATACATGGTGAGCATGCGCTCGCGGAGGAATTCCTCGTCTTTATTGGGAATATTTATCTTCGCAAGCTGTCCCTTTAGATACTGCTCAAAACGCTTCTTGTCGGCATCCGTGTAGTGGTTGGCATGACTGCTGTTGCCTTCCAACTCGTCGAATGCGATATAGTTGCAGGGATAGAGGCGGTAGTGGGCGTGAATCTCACGGTCTATGTTCTCGCTGAGCTTTGAGAAAAACTCATTGTTGGCCAGACCTGTCAGCTGACCTATCCATTGGTTGACTGGCGTTCCGCAGTGGTAGTGTACACATCCTTTATAGCCCAGGACGCCTGTCTTCATATTGTCAAGGTCGTCTTGCTGGCTCTTCTTGAAAGCGGGGTTGTCACGTTTCTGCTGGAATTCCTGTGCCTTTAGGTAATCGCAAGGGTCAAACTCATAGCTGATGGTCATCGGCACGATGTTCAACTCACCAAGCTCGCCACCCATGGCCAGCATCTTGAGCACGGCATCCTGAGTGTGGTCACTGGAGTCCTTGGCGCGACCTTCGCGCTGGGCTATCCAGATGTTCTCCTGCTTCTCAGTGACGGAATAGTGGATGTAGCGGCTCATCAGCTGCGAGGCTGCCAACGTTTCACGCAACGACAGCCCGCGTCGAACCGTGAAGGCCTTGTTCATTCGTACCAGTCGCTTAATCCACGGATAGATAAGCAGGTTGTCGCCGATACCTATCTCGACGGTCGTGGGATAGCCGTGCTTGACGAGCATCACGTCAAGGAAGGCCGAGTCGAGCACGATGTCACGATGGTTAGTCACAAAGGTGTAGCGCTTTGTGAACTTAGCATCTCCCTCCAGGGCACTATCGTCAAACGTACAGCCGTCGGTATGTCGATTGATGATGTGCCACACGAAGGGTTTCATGAAGCGCATCTGGAAGTCCAGTGGGGTCTTGACGCCAATAAAGGCCAGCCGCAACAGTCCGTTACGCAGGAATTTGGGCAGCCAAGGGACCATGCCCTTCAATACAAGCTTGAACTGGCGGTCGTCTAACAGGTCGTTGAACGCCTGCCGCATCTCTGACGGCTCATACGGACGTATCTCGTCAAATTCTCTTATGTCGTACTCCATAGCTGCACCAAATAAGTTGCACTTTTCACTTAGAACTGGTTTTCCACTATCTCCGTCAGCACGTCAGTCATGGAGAGTCCTGCGGCACGTACCTGCTGTGGTATGAAACTGGTAGGTGTCATGCCTGGCGTGGTGTTCACTTCCAACATGGAAATCTTGCCTTCTTTCGACACGATGTAGTCGATGCGGATGATGCCGTTGCAGTGCAGGATGTCATAAATATGACTGCTGATTTCTCGGACGCGGCGGGCAATATCCTCACTGATGCGGGCAGGGGTAATCTCCTGTACCTGACCGTTGTACTTGGCATCATAGTCAAAGAACTCATTACTGGTTACGACTTCCGTAATGGGGAAGATGACCGTCTTGTCATGTGTCTTATACAGGCCATTGGTGATTTCGGTACCCTCCAGGTACTGCTCTACCATGATTTCGGGACTTTCCAGCATGGCCTTGCGGATGGCGGGAGCCAGCTGGTCCTTGTTCTTGACCTTCGACACACCGAAGCTGGAGCCGTCAGCAGCAGGCTTGACGAAACAGGGCATGCCAATGCGCTGCTCTATCTCGTCGTCGCTCACCAACTGTTCGTAGCCCTGTCGGATGAGCAGTGAGTCGGCCACGCTGACACCATAGGCCCGCAGGTAATGGTTCAGCACGAACTTGTCGAACGTCATGGCCTCTACCAGCACGCCGCTGGTGGAATAGGGAATGTCCACCAGGTCGAAGTAGCCCTGAAGGATGCCGTTCTCACCAGGTGTGCCGTGGATGGTGATGTAGGCATAGTCGAAGAGCATGGCCTTGCCGTTCTCCACAAACGAGAAGTCGTTGCGGTCGATACGTGCCGTCGTGCCGTCGTGCAGCTCGACGTGCCAGTCCTGTCCCTTGATATCGACAATATAGACGTTATAACGTTCCTTGTCGAAGAATGAATAAAGTCCCTGTGCGGAGCGCAGCGATACATCGTGCTCCGAGGAGTCGCCACCACAGACGATGGCAATGTTGCGTTTCAGTTGTTTCATTTATTTTATTATTACGATATTACGGTATAACGTTATTACGAAATTACGAATTCTTTATTGACATATCTGCGCCACTTGTCCAAGAGCTGTTCCAGGTCGGCAGGCAGGGGAGCCTCGAAGTCCATCTGCTCACCCGTCACAGGATGGATGAACCCCAGCGTGCGGGCATGCAGGGCCTGTCGCGGACACAGCTTGAAGCAATTTTGTATGTAGGCCTTGTAGGATGCCGTGCGCTCGCCGCGAAGCATCTCCATGCCGCCATAGCGCTCGTCGGCAAACAGCGGATGGCCGATGTGCTTCATGTGGGCACGAATCTGGTGGGTGCGCCCTGTCTCCAGCCGGCATTCCACGAGGGTGGTATAACCGAAGCGTTCCACCACGCGATAGTGGGTGATGGCAGTTTTGCCGATGTCCCCTCCGGCAGGGAAGACGGCCATGCGCTGACGGTCTTTCGGGTCACGCCCGATATTGCCCTCAATGCGCCCCGTGTCCTCCGTGAAGTTGCCCCATACCAGCGCCAGATAGCTGCGGTGGGTGTCGTGGTTGAAGAACTGTGCCCCCAGCTCCGTCTTGGCATCAGGTGTCTTGGCGACTACCAGCAGTCCGCTGGTGTCTTTGTCGATGCGATGCACCAGTCCCACGCTCGGGTCGTTGGGGTCGTAGGTGGGCAGGTCTTTCAGATGCCACGCGATGGCGTTGACCAGCGTGCCGTGGAAGTTGCCCACACCGGGATGTACCACCAGTCCGGCAGGTTTGTTGACGACCATCAGCTGGTCGTCCTCATAGACCACGTCGAGGGGAATGTCTTCCGGTTCGATGGTGGTGTCGTAGTGCGGACGGTCGAGCATCAGCGTCACGATGTCGCCAGGGCGTACCTTGTAGTTGCTCTTGACGGGTGTGCCGTTGACCTGTATGAATCCGGCGTCGGCAGCCTTCTGGATGCGGTTGCGCGAGGAGTGTTGCACGTGTTCGGCCATGAACTTGTCGATGCGCACTGGCTCCTGGCCGTTGTCTACGACCAGTCGCAGGTGTTCGTAAAGCTCTCCACCCGCTTCAGGAGCATCGTCCATCAACTCGATATCGTCCAGCTCGTCGTTTTCCACTGTTTCAATGATCGCTTTTATTCTGTTACTTCTACAAATTCGTCGACCTCGCCCTCTGACGGTGGAGTGAACTCCTCGTCAATGGCTATCTCGCCCGGGTCTTCCATCACACCCCTGCCCACCAACAGCGTCAGCGGGTAGTCGATGGATATGCGGTCGCCATTGGACACCCGTCGTCCACGGCTCGTGATGCCATAGACCCAGTCTTTCTCACCTTCCACCTCCTGGGGTGCCGTCAGTTGGAAACCCATGGCCGACAGGCGTGCCTCTGCCTCACGCAAGCTGCTATTGTCAATGATGTCGGGCAGTGCGAAGGTTGGCGACGAGGGAGAATTGACGGTGACATAGATGACATGCCCTTCCTTGATGGCCATGCCGCTACCTGGCGTCTGTGCCAGGATGGCATTGGCAGGCAGTTGCTTGTTATGACCGGAGTCACCCACCTGTACGATGACACCCATCTCCTGCATTTGGTCGTAGGCCTTGTTGAAGTCCATGCCTTTCAGGTCTGGAACGACGATGCGCTGTCC
>JAEEGH010027858.1_pt1 | contig 11160 bp, 9 predicted proteins | sample 9134181 | NCBI WGS metagenome assembly JAEEGH01 (sample SAMN16246544, study PRJNA631951) | gut metagenome | biome: gut microbiome; feature: rumen; material: DP-attached | host: Bos | place: Iran: Karaj | collected 2018-10
CCTCCTGCACATAACCATCGTATTTCCCCTTGATGTTACTAATCAGCAACACCAGGATGGCAACTATCGCCACCAATGCTATGACATAATACTTCTTCATTCCTTTACCGTCAGTTTATATCCCATACCCCAAATTGTTTCTATCTCTACCCCACTCTCTGGAGAAAAGTAATCCCTGAGATGACACACCAAATTATTCAAACTTGCAGCTGTATAATCGTCATTCTTCCATAAATGCTGATATATCTCCTTGCGCATCACCGCATTGCCTCTATTCATAGCCAACAAGTTCAGCAAGCGACTTTCGAAAGCCGTGAGTTGATGGGTAATGTTCCCATCGCTTAGGGTCTGATTCTTCCGATTAAAGATAAACGTGCCAATGTTGATGGCTGGATTATTGGTAATCAGATTGCGTTTCTGGCTATTGATGATAGCTGTCAACTCATTCATCTGCAAAGGTTTCCTCACAAAGTAGTTACCTCCTGCATTAAGAGCCCTCACCATCTCGGAACTCTCAGTATGGGAAGTAATGAAGATGATGGAAGCAAATGGAGCAGCGTTCTCAATGGTGGGCAATGCCCACACACCATCATCGCCCTCGAAACCTATATCAAGTAGGATGATATCTGGTTGTGCTTCCTTAACACGCGTACTTACATTATCCAAATCATACAGGCAGACACACTCATCGTCACCTTTTTCCAAATGGTTCTTGATGAGAGTGCATAGGGCTATATCATCGTCTATTATCAGAATCTTCATGTTTCTTTTCTTTTATCTTGATGCGAAGATAAGCATTTTGAGGCATCATAACCCCCATTTTACCGTTAAAAAACTCTTATTACAAACAATTATTATAAATGGATTATATTTGCAACCAAGTTTATTTGTATATTTGTGCATATTTACAATAAAAACGCAAAGCTATGAAAAGGATGATCGGACTTTTGGGAACGCTGGCATTGCTGATGTGCCAAGGGCTTCAGGCTCAAAAGCTGACAGGCACAATCCTAAAGGATGGCAAGCCTCAGAAGAACGTCAGGGTTTGGCTGAAACATAATAAAGGTAGTGCCAAGACAGACAGGGAAGGGATATTTGTATTGGAGGATGTCTTGCCCTCTGATACATTGGTAATGGGCATCAGCACAAAGTATGATGCCCAATTGGCCATAGGTGATCATAGCAATATCGTTGTTCATCTGGAAGATGATGGTTTTACGGTAGAGGCAGGATTGGGAGAGGTTACTGCCACAGCTTCAGCTCCATCGACATTAAGGAATGAATACACCTCTGTGATTACCCTAAAGAAGATGAGAATTATTAACCATGATGCGATTATGCGGGAGAATATCAAGGATGTTTCCTCTGCCATCAGGCGATTTGTACCAGGAGCGATGCAAGTTGGTGAAAGTTCATCAGTGCTTAGCATTATCCGAGGTCGCAACTCCATGCGATTGCCTGAACCTCCTCTGTATGTCATTGATGGTGTACCATACGATGTGTCGCAGGTTGATGATTTCCTACCTATTGAGGATGTAGCAGAAATTACTGTCGATCGTGATGGCATGGGCTATGGTTCTCGTGGAGCTAATGGTGTGGTGATTATCAGAACGATGAGGGGTAGTGATAAAAGGAAGTATTAGATTAATGTATGTGATTACTCAGACTTGTCTAAAATAACAAAACAATAGAGCAGTTAGATTGACTGCTCTATTGTTTTGGATATAGGTAAGAGGTTTACTCGGCTAAAGCCTTGCCGGACATCAGGATATCCACCAAAGGTTTGTCTTTATAGGATTCTGTGCGCTGATCATAGAAGCCGAAGTCGCCATCATAGCACCAAGTAGTCCAAGCAATGTCGAACTCATCGAACACCTCAATCATATCCTTATACCACTTATATGCCAAGTCGCGCTCAACAGGCTCATATACACCCCATTCTCCACAGAACAACTGTAGGCCATATTTCTTAGCAGCAGCGATGGCATCCTTGAAATCAGCACGAATCTTGTCCTTGTTCCAAACCTGGGTAAGGAAAGGCTTCAGTTCTTCCTTAATCTCCTCAGGCGCAGCATCATAATCATCCTGAGTGATGAGTACACCTGGATAATTGATGCTACCTTTAAATCTACCTAATGAAGTCCAGAAAGCACCACGATGGGTGATGAGCATAGGATGATAATAGTGGAAGGAAAGGATGATGTTCTTATCACCCTCAGGAACACGCAGGTACTTAATCGTTTCATAGTCTTGCCAACGATTAGATCCTATCACCAAAGTACGTTGTGGTTCGATGGCACGCAAAGCCTTGTGTACCTTCTCCACCACCACGTTCCATTGTTCATGTTCAGGAGCAATAGGCTCATTCATAAACTCGTATGCCACAGAGTCGTTACTATAGCCCTTCAGCACATCAGACAATTGATACCACATATCAATAAGCTTTTGCTGTGACTCTTCAGAGGTAAACAAGGTGTTATTATTGTTGTTGTCAATGAAGGCATGTGAACGGATGATATGCAAATCAACCACCACACGCAAGTGATGCTTCTCAGCCAAGTTGATGGCATTGGTAAGCAAGTCCCATGCCTCAGGTAACTTATTACCATTCTCATCCCAGAATTGCACCTCATCAATGGGGATGCGAACAAAGTCGAAGCCTAACTGCTCCAAGCGAGCAAAATCGTCTTCCTGGATGTGCTTCCTGCGTTCCTCACCCATCACCCTTGATTGTGACAACCAGTGGCTCAAGTTGGTACCTCGCTTGATGTTGAAGTTATTCACTCCATCTCCCTGTTGACTTGAACAAGAACCCAGAGAAAGCACTGTCAATGTGGCAAATGCCAGTAAAGTAAAAATCTTTTTCATTGCTTTCATTTTTATTGTTATACTGATGCAAATATAAGTAATTATTTCTAAAAATGTATGTATGAAAGCATAAAGAAACAGAAATTATAATCGAATTACATTATTTTCAACCAGCTTTTACTACTTTTGTCCCAGCATGTGTTATTCGAAATGAGAACGATTGTGGCTTTACTGATAGCAACTTGCCTTGTATCATGCCAAAAGCAACAAGGGGGTAAGGAGGCACTGATGGTGTCTGACAGCCTGTATGCTGTTGGGCAGCAAAGCCTTGACAAATATCCCACCATGCGCTCTATCCTCTACTTTCAGCGTGCTTTGGATGTTTTACAGGGCAACGACAGTGCTACACTAATCCGAAAAACGAAGATATTTGCAGAGATGGGCAGATTGTATGCCAAGCGACAACTCTATGCTGAAGCCATCAACCGTTATGAGCTTTCGCTGACCAGTGCGGAACTGACACACGACACCTTGGATATGATGATAGCCCACAAGGGGATGGGCGATGCCTACCAACGAGCGAATGACACCCGGCAAGCAGTGCATCATTATAATTTAGCCGACCAACTGGCCATCCAACTAAAAGACGAGCAGATGCAGGTATCCATTGCCTTTCGCAGAGCAGCTGCATACATAGACGCCGATCAAATGGAACAAGCCACAAAACAATTGCCCCAACCACCTTACCATATTGAAGAGGCAGACGTGGATGTGTATCATTTTGTGATGGCTCATGTGTTGGAATGGCTTCGCCAAAGTGAACAGGCCGATGAACACTATGCCAGTTTGCTGGAATCGAAGTCGGCTTATTACCAACAACACGCCATCAACCATCAGCTGAAACAAGCTATCCAACGAAAGGACTACAACCAAATCATGCAATTGCTTCGTCAGAAAGAAGCAATGGATTTGGACAATGAAGTGGATGCCCAATATGAGGCTACAGGTACTATAGGAGCTGTATATCAAGCACTTCATGCAGAAAAAGAGAAAGCCGACCTGCAAATGAAGAACAAGCAGACCATGTTATATACCGTCATAGCTATCTTAACCCTAGTGCTCATCATCGCCTTCACTATCATCCTGCTTTATCGCATGAGAAGCGAGAAGATACGCTTGTCACACAACCAGTCATTATTGGAGAAGTACAATAAGTCCTTGCAGGCGGACTTGGAGGCTGAGCGCAACAAGAGCATGATTCCTCAACCTGACTCCGATGTAAAGACTATGGCCATCCGTGAAGCAGGCATCTACCAGCGATTGTTGACCTCAGAGAAGCCGATGAACGAAGCGGATGCCACCACTATGATGGCATTGGTTGACTCACACTATCCCGTTTTCAAGACTCGACTTACCACCTTTGGCGTTGTCAAAGAGCATGAGGTCAAGATGTGCTATCTCATCAAAATGGGCTTCAAGACCTCACGCATTGCTACCCTACTCAGTCGTACAGACAGTGCCATCAGCAATGGTCGCATGCGATTGTTCAAGAAAGTATTTGGTCAACCTGGCAAAGGCGAGGATTGGGATAAAGTCATTATGAACCTGTAAGTTACATTTTGTAAATTATTTGTAAACCTTCTTTTTTGCATCTATACACACTAACAATTACTTTTGCAGCAACTAACTAAAAACGCTGAAAAGATGAAACGAATTATTGTATGGATGTTGATAGGATTACTGATGGCCTCTTGCCAAAGTAACATCAAAACCGATGGACTAATTACCATCGACTTAAATCTGGATTACCCAGAAAAGGAACTAATCTTACAGGACTTCATGGAGGTGCAATATGTGCCCTTGGAGAGCTCGGACGAGTTTATCACTACTAATATAAAAGCAATAGGGGAAAAGTTTATCGTAATGGTCAATAGTAGCACTTTGAAACTCTTCGACAAGCAAACAGGAAAGGGTATCAGTGTGATAGACCACAAAGGACAAGGGGCAGAAGAATATACTTTCCCATACGATGTGGAGATGGACGAAGCGAACAATGAGCTGTTTGTGAGCGACACAAACACCCAAAGGATGTTGGTTTATGACCTGCAAGGCAACTTCAAACGCAGTTTCAATTATGGTGAAGACCACCACTATGACGACATCACCCTTTTCGACAAAGACTATTTAGTTTGCCTCGACGATGCCATTATGTACGATGTGGCAAGCATGATAATGGAGAACAAAGAGATAGACACAACCCGCATCTATCATTATATGCTTTCTAAGCAAGATGGAAGCATTGTACAGGAGATACCTATACCATTTGAGAAGATTAGAGTGCCCATGGTAATAGAAGGCGATGTAGTGGCTATGGATGCTTTGCGCACAGTGATCCCCATAGAAGATGATGTGCTGATTGTACAAAACTCGTCTGACACCATCTATCGATTTTCCGCCAAAGATTATCAGAAAGAACCTTTCTTGGTGAAGATTCCCAAGGAAGAGCCGGAAAGGCTGTTGGCCATTGGTGCCATCACCCCTCGCTATATATTCATGGAAACGATGGACAGAATATTTGATGCCCAGACAGGCAAGGGTTTTCCACGTAACAAATTAGTGTATGACAGAGAGATGAACGAATTCTTCAAGGTGGAGGTGCTGAACGACGATTATACCCGACCTGAGCAAGTGGATTTAATGAGGGGTATTATCAACGGTAAGGAAACTTGCATCAAGGCTTTGCAAGCCCACAAGCTGATAGAAGCATACGAGAAAGGGGAGCTCAAAGGCAAACTGAAGGAAATCGCCTCTACATTGAATGAAGACTCCAACCCTGTTTTGATGATACTGACAGCCAAATGAAGATACTAATAATAGAAGATAAGGATATGCAGGCAAGCTTAGAGCGAGCCTTGCAAGATAAAGACATGCAGACAGGTAGTCCCAATGAGCTCGGTCAGCAGGTAAGGGAAATAGCACCTGATGTAATTTTGATGGACAAGCACATCAGTATTGGCTTGTTCACCTTCCAGCCAAATAGCATGATATTAGAGGGAAACGGTCTAATCACTCGCCTCTCTGCCTACCAAACCAAGTTGCTTACACTACTTTATGTCTGCATGAACATGACGGTGACTCGTGAAGAGATTTGCCGCATGCTGTGGCCTGATGTCATCGTCATCGACCAGTCTATCAATAACCTTATCTGTCAGTTAAGAAAGATACTCAAAGCAGACCCCAATATCAGGATAGAGAATATCAGAGGTGTTGGCTATCAGCTTTGCTTATAATAGACACTATATTTTGTAAAAAAACTGAATGATGAAACGATTGACAGGTTGGATTTTGGCTGGAGTATTGCTGACTGCTTGCCAAAACAATGAGAATCCCAATGTACTGATGACCATTGACTTGAACCAGTTTTATCCTGAGAAAGAACTGATTTTGCAGGATTTCATGGAAGTGGAGTATGTGCCTTTGGAGAGCTCAGACGAGTTCATTACTTCTGCCACCATCAAAGCGGTGGGAGAAAAGTATTTCGTGATGGCTTCAGACAGAAAGCTCCTCTTGTTCGACAGACATACAGGCAAAGGCATCAGGGTGATAAACCGTGTGGGACAAGGGGCTGAGGAATTTACCTATGCGTATGAAGTGGTGCTTGATGAAGTGAACAATGAGCTTATTGTGAATGACCCTACTATCAAAAAAATCCTGGTATATGACCTGGAGGGCAACTTCAAACGTAGTTTCAAGCACAGCAACGAGCACAAGTTCGTGAACGTAAAAGGTTTCGACAGAGACTACTTGGTTTGTTATGATGAAAACATCTTCATGGATGCAGAGAAAGCAGAGATAGACAACAGTCGTTCTTATCATTTCTTGGTATCCAAGCAAGATGGGAGTATTGTGCAGGAGATTGCTGTGCCTTACAAGAAACTGAACATTCCCATGATTCAGGAAGGCGGAATAACCTCTATCGGCAATGTCAATGCGATTATGCCTCTGCACAACGATATGCTGATTATTCAAAACTCTTCAGATACCATCTATCGCTTTACCGCTAAAGATCACAAAACAGTGCCATTCTTGGTGAAGATTCCTTCATCTGACCCTGAAAGACTGATGACCATCGGCACAGTAACACCTCGTTATTGTTTCTTCCAAACCATCGACAAGACGTTCAACCCCAAAACAGGCAGGGGATTCCCATTCCGTGAACTGGTGTATGATAAACTAACTAATGGGGTTTATTTGTCTGTGGTGCTGAATGCCGACTATACTTCCAAACAACAAGTGGATATGGTTAGGCTTGCCCAAAACGGAACGATATTGTGCGCAGGAGCCCTGCAGCCTCACAAGTTAATAGAGGCATACGAGAAGGGGGAGCTCAAGGGCAAACTAAAGGAAATCGCCTCTTCACTAAATGAAGACTCCAACCCTGTTTTGATGATACTCACAGCTAAATGAGGAATGTTTATTCCGCTCTCCCGCTAAATCTTGATAAGCCATGTATATTATGCGTTATCATAGCGGAAGAAATAATATTTAGTGAGATTGACAAGTCATAACAGGCAGAGCCATAGCCCTGCCTGCCATTCACTGATTAGGAATAGAAAAAGTATCTGAAAGAAGTATTAGTTTCTATTGTAGCGTTAATCAAACAATTCGGTGAAGAGGGCACTGAAATTATCTTCCAAATAGCCAAGCTCCATCTTTATGACCTTGCCCTCTGGATTCACCAATACATAAAAAGGTATGCCATTGGTACGGAAATTGGTATATAAGCCACCCTCGCCTTTACCTTCGTTCCAGTTGCTCCAAGTGAGGTTGTGCTTCTCTGATGCCATACGCCAACGACGATCAGTATCAATGCTCATACTCACAATGGCTAATTTGTCATTATACTTTTCATAAAGCTTCTTCATTTTAGGGAATGCTTGGATGCAACCTGCACATCCACTATTCCAGAAGTCAAGCAGGATATACTTACCCTTGTGCTCTGTCAGATGGTGCAGATTGCCCTCAAGGTCGTAGAAATCAGCATCCGGACAATCATCGCCAACTTTCACTTCCTGAGGAGGATAGAGGTTGGCATAAATCTCCTTCCCCAACTTGGTTTGCTTCCATTCCTCAGACAAAGTTTGAAACATCTCCTTCACATCTTCTGCATAAGTCAATTCTGGCATAGTACGAACCATCCTAGCTAGATAATTCAATTCTGTCATCCAAGGCATAGACGGTTTCAGGTTTTTCATCAGCAAAGCACGTTTCTCTTGAACAACATAATACATAGAATCTTGCTGTTTAAAAAAAGTATTATAACGACTCCTTGCTTCCGCATAACGCTCTGGTTCCGCATTGCGGTCTATGCTCCGCATTTCCTTGAGTGCTTTCTTCTCTGCCACAAGCACATCTTGTGTAAAATCATATTCATGAATCGCATACAGTTCATCAAGGGCTTTTTGCTCAGGCACTTTGCTCTGAACCTTCCAAGACATAATATGTGTGCCATTTCCTGTAACCTTCACATGGGCACCAGGTGCTACATATATGTACCTTTTTAGACTTGAAAAATCATCATCCACAGCAAATAAGCCCAACCTGTTTACCTCAATGTCTTCCATCTGACTCTCAAAATGGAACTTCCCACCAAAAATGGTGTCTCTTGCAATGAGGTTACCCACATCACCGTCAAACGAGGCAAGCACTAACTCAACTCCATCTTTTACCCCAGTCACCTCACCATCTATGATAAAAGGTGTATCAGGACTCACGGGTTTCTCTGTACAAGCAGTCAGCATTAAAGTCAGGACTGCTGTCATCAAATAATTTGCTTTCATTTCTGACAATTTCATGATTTAACGGTCAAAAATACGAATAAAACTTCTTTTGATGGCAAAAAAGAGTTCACAAAAAATTCACTATTTCAATTTTCAAGTACTTTTAGCCGTTAATTAGTCTTAGCTGATGCCCCCCGATGTTCAAGCTAACGAAATGCTTACAGCATTAGTTTCCATAATAGCCAATGAAGAGTGGGCATTGGGTGTTGCTCTCTATGATGGCATAGATGAAAGGACGGTCGAGCGTCATATTAAACACTTTATCTGGGAAAAAGGCTGTATCTTTCATCATAATGTCAGTTATAGCAGCTGCTTCAGCACCTTCCTCATCCATCAGGAAAAATGTTTTCTGCAAGGCCTTCAATTCCACTTCCGGCGAAGGATTCTCAAAGAACTTCATATCTTCTGGCAAGAATACAAGCGAAGGATTGATGTTACCCATATAAGGAAACAGATTCTCTTCTGTATATTCAGACGTGAATTTCGGTACAGACAACGCCACTTCTTCCCACTCGGGCTTCCCTGGATATACCTCAGCTGTTGCTCTTACTTTATAGTCAACAGAATCAGGTATCGCATCCACCAAATCCACACCTTCCTTCGGCAAGATGAATACCATCTGGAAAGACCCATCAACAAAAGGTTTCACACATTGCTGATATTTGTCGGTCTCTGCGTATGAGGTATTGAATTGCTGAAACATCATATCCACATCCGCTTTTTTCCCGTCGGCAAAATAGAAAGGCTGTTTTTGAGTGAATTCCTTCACAAACTGATCTTCCCACTGTGCCTTGAAATACACAGCATTCATGAGATGGAACAAATGAAGTTCATCGGTTTCATCCACCATCTTCTCAATACGTTTATTGGTCTTCTCTGAACACCAAGAGTTGATGATGTCCTTGGTGGTGGGGTCACTGAAATTCACAGCTTCCGCCTTAGCATCATATTTGTCTTTGATGACAGACAAAAAATCCTGATTTGCCTTTTTATTTTGATTGTACCAGAATGCATTGGCACTCTTGAAGATGGCCGCTTCATCGGCTTTCTCAATGCCTGTCATCATAGTCTTGAAGAAATCGTTGATTTGCTCTTTGGTGAAGCTTTCCAAGCCCAAAGTCTTCAACACCTCTTGCAAGGTCTCACCCTCCAAGCCATTGATGAACATACCCAAATCTACCTCCAAACTGATGGGAGAAATCATCAGGTTAGTACCCGGCTCACGGTTAATATAAACCTCTTTGAACAGTTTCCACGAAAAAGCCTGCAATTTAACATGGATGGCCTGCTGTACCTCATTCAGTACCACAGGTTTATAGCTATGACGAGTCACAGGTTCTTCAGGTTCACTTGGTTCTTCGGGTTCTTCAGGCTCTTCAGGTTTTACAGGTTCAGGATCATCTGTTTTCAGTTCATTCGAAGGCTTACCCCCTATCACTTGGTCATCATTGTCTGTACCACAAGCACCCAAACAAAGTGCCACCATCAAAGTCATTAAAAGATATCTTGTCTTCATAATGCCAAAATATTAAACTGTTTTCTGCCTCATAAATTCCAAAAACATGAAACCTTGCACATAAAAGTGTTAAAAGTTTCATTTCATCGCACAAATATAGGAAATGTTTTTCTTTTCTTCGCGAGAAGAAGTTCAAAAAGTTTACAAACAAGAAAACGAACCTATTTTCTGTGCTATTTGAGCCGATTAGTTTAATTTAGCTTATTTCAATCTGCAATAATTACAAATAAATTATATTCATTCCCATTACAAACTCTTATCTTTGTCGAAGAAACATCAAATGATCAATGCGATGAAGAGATGATACAGAAACTATTTACTTTGTTTATGGCGATGGCTTTTACGCTTACGGCATTTGGGCAAAAAAGTAAAACGGTCATTTTGGAACCTGTCATTCAAAGATTGATCGACAATATGGTACTTGTTGAAGGAGGTACATTCTTGATGGGAGGCACAATAGCACAAGGTGACGAGCCTGCTGATTATGAATTTCCCATCCACGAGGTGACAGTATCTTCTTTTGCCATAGGCAAATATGAAGTGACGCAAGAGGAATGGGAGGTTGTGATGAGTAAAAATCCATCTCGCCAACTTGGTGCAAAGCATCCTGTTGAACAAGTGAGCTATAACGATTGCAAACGTTTTATCCGCAAACTGAACAAACTCACGGGCATGAAGTTTCGATTGCCTACTGAAGCGGAGTGGGAGTTTGCCGCAAAAGGAGGGAGGTTGAGTAAAAACTACAAGTATGCCGGAAGTAATGACATAGAAGAGGTGGCTTGGATACAAGATGAAAAACACACAGGCACTCATCCTGTTGGTTTGAAGCAACCTAACGAGTTAGGACTTTATGACATGAGTGGCAATGTGTGGGAATGGTGTCAAGACCATTGGGGATATTATCTGAGAGAAGTGCAGAAAAATCCCAAAGGAGCTTCAAGTGGAACTTTCTATGTGTTTCGTGGAGGGAGTTGGGTCAATGAACCTTGGTATTGC
>JAEEGH010027859.1_pt1 | contig 11159 bp, 7 predicted proteins | sample 9134181 | NCBI WGS metagenome assembly JAEEGH01 (sample SAMN16246544, study PRJNA631951) | gut metagenome | biome: gut microbiome; feature: rumen; material: DP-attached | host: Bos | place: Iran: Karaj | collected 2018-10
GTCTACACCTCAGGTCAGATTCCCATTAATCCTGCCACAGGAACATTTGTCGAAGGTGGTATCAAAGAACAGACTCGTCAGTCGCTGACTAATGTCAAAGCCATCTTGGAAGAGGCTGGCGTCAACATGAGCCACGTTGTAAAGACCACTGTGTTTATGGCCGACATGAGCGACTTTGCTGACATGAATGCCGTCTATGCCGAGTTCTTCTCAGAGCCATATCCTGCCCGCTCTGCCGTGGCTGTCAAGACTCTGCCGAAGGGCGCGTTGGTAGAGATTGAGGTAGTGGCTGCTGTTGAATAGAATTCTTTCTAGGTTCGCAATCATGGGACAGGTCTTTGATCTTTAGGTGAATCAAAGACCTGTCCCTCTGATCTTCTTATGGCACCAGTGTGACGCGTGACTGACCTGTAGCAGAGCGACGGATATAGAGACCTTTGGTGGCGGGCTCGCCGGTGAGGCGACGACCATCGAGGGTATACCAGGCATCGGGCGCTGCAAGGGCTTGTGTGGCGGTGATGGCGGAAGCGACATCCTTCATGAAGTCGAAGGAGATGGTGCCATCGTCGGCCAAGCGGATGTTGGTGATGGACTTGCCCATGAACAAACGGCCATCAGCAGCAGGGGTGATGAGGGTGGCTGCCGGCGACGAGGTGTCGGTGAGGCCGTCGTTGACAGCGAGTGTCACGGGGTTGGTATAGGGATAGGACGAGGTACTGAGATAGCTGTTACGCATATTGTCGGGCATGGTATATTTATTGGGATCTTTACCTTTGCTATCAGGATCCCAGTCGTAATAGTCTTTCTTGTCGGCATGGAACAGGTCGTAGCGATAATGCTCGTTTGATATGTTCACCTCATTATTGCGCCAGGCACTCTTGAGGTAGTCAACATGATAGATCAGCAGACCGTTACCCGGACAACTATAGTCCCAGCCCTTCTGTCGGCGGTTCTCCAACAGGTAGTACTCATCGGGATTCCCCGAATTGCGGATGATATAGGTCTTACCCCCGGCACTCACAGGCTTCATACCAGTGATGGTGGTAGGTTCTGTCAGTTCCTCAGGCTGATTCCATCCCAGATACATCTTCTCCATGGCCGATAAGTATGGCGGGCACCAGCCCTTGTTGGTATAGTTTCCGCCATCCATCAGGTCCCATTCATCAACTATAGAGAACATATCGCCAGTCATAGGATATACATCAGGCAGTCCTAAACAGTGACAGAACTCATGGACAAGGGTCCCAAAACCATATAAGGAACCATCTTGCCACAACTCGCTGGTGATAGAAGCGAAAGAGAGATAGATGTCACCAGGCAGCCTGCCAACGAAAGAACCCGTGTGAGGATAGATGTAACCGGTTTTTTGCTGCCCGTCGTAGCCTGCCGCCACAAAGAGCACCTGGTCCACCTTGCCATCACGATCCCAGTCGTAGATGGAGAAGTCGGTCGTCTCGGTCTCGCGCAACTGTACGAGAGCACCCCTCATAACATCGTCGCCAAAATAACGATAACCATGATCACCGGCTTTTTCATCAACCTTGAAAGGTCCATAAACGTCAAACTGGAGATTCAGACGCCCTCCCGACTGTTCACGGAAATACTCGGCAGCACAGCCTGGTCCGCTGCCACTGTTAAAGCCATTCTCATTGAGGAGACGATTATAATACGCTTTGGGATCAGACATCGAGAAGTCCTGGTCATTGAACGAGATGAGCACCACAGGCTGACGATAGGTGACCTGAGGATCGAAATCGCGAGGCTCTGGCAGAACATTATATTCAGCGCGCGTCGCCGACCTGTCTCCAGAATGTACTACACAACCGATGCGCTGGGCCTGGACTGCTATCGTAGCGAAGAGGGCAATAAACATTAATAGTTTTCTCATATCTTTATTTTTATGCTTGAATATATGGTTTTCGCCGGCAAAGGTAAGCAAAAGAAATGAAAAAAAGCATAAATTTCTCATTTTTTATTGTATCTTTATCAATAGGGAGCGGGCGATCATGGAAACAGGTCTTTGATTCATGAAAAAGATCAATGACCTGTCCCTGTGACCTCTCGCTCCCTGTAATCTCTTGGAAAAAATACCCAAAAACACTTGCATATTTCAAATAAATGTTGTATCTTTGCAACCAGATATTGTGGTATGTAGTACCTTTTATTTATAAGGATTTTGCACCCTCAACAATTCTATGGGAACTCTAAATCATGCCAATACTAACTCCATACCAACCCTATACCAACTCTATACCAACTCTATGGTATCCCCCATGCATCTTATATGCATCTCATATACATCTCATATACATCTTATATACATCTTATATTCTACTCTATGGTTTCTCCTGTCCCTCTCTAATCCTGCCCTAGGGTTTCTCTAACCCTGCTCATATAAATATGGATAGAGAGCGGTATGAGGGCGGTGTGTGAACGGTATGATAGCAACATGACAAAAGAAAAAGAGTGCTGTCCACTGTCCAGTAACCCACTCTTATTGCGCAATAACCCTGTCTTATTTGTTTTCTTTAATATTCGGTAAAAAGTAGGTGACGATGCCCAACAGAGGCAGGAAGGCCGTCAATTGGAAAACGTATTGAATACTCGAATAGTCTGCCAACCAGCCGAAAAGCGCAGAGCCTATACCGCCCAAGCCAAAGGCCAGACCGAAGAAAGCGCCGGAAATCATGCCCACATTGCCAGGCAGGAGTTCTGTGGCGTACACGAGGATAGCCGACATGGCCGATGACATCACCATACCAACGAGGATGACAAGGATAATGGTCCAAGTCAGGTCGCAGTACGGCAGCAGGAGGGCGAATGGTGACGAGCCGAGGATGCTGACCCAGATGACATATTTTCGCCCGTATCTGTCACCAACCTCTCCGCCTATCAGCAACCCGATGGCTGTTGAGACGAGATAGGCGAACAGTACATACTGCGAGGCTGTGACAGACAATCCGAACTTGTCGATCATGTAGAACGTCAGATAACTCTGGAGATTTGCCGTATAGAAGTCCTTGGAGAACATCAGGACCAATAGCACAAGTAAGGCTGCGATAATCTGATGTTTGGACAGACGGCTAACGTTCTCGATGTCGTATTTCGACATGCTCCTTCCATATATTTCAAGCTGCTTCTTATACCAACTGCCAATCTTTGCCAGCAGCAATATTGCCACAACGGCAAGCAGGGCAAACCAACGGATGCTGCCTTGTCCGTGAGGGATGACTATCAGGGCTACGGCAACAGGACCGATGGCTCTTCCCACGTTTCCGCCGATCTGGAATATCGACTGAGCCATGCCCTTGCCAATACTGGCGAGCGCTGGCTGCGCCTCGGCAGAGTCCAAGTGAGCTTGGCTCTGCTCCCGGCTTGCACAGCCCTTGGCTCCTCCCGATGCCAGTCGTGCCACCTTTGAGGATTCAGGATGGAGAACCGACGAGCCTACGCCTACGAAGGCTACGGAGAACAGCACCAGCGGGAAACTCTCTGCTACGGACAGCAGCAACAGTCCTGTCAGGGTAAAGCACATGCCAACCACCAATCCGTATGGTCTTGGGTACTTGTCAGAGAAATAGCCCACCATAGGCTGCAGGAGCGAAGAAGTAATCTGGTTGGTCAGCGTAATGGCTCCTATCTGCATGAAGCTCAGTCCCAACGATTCCTTAATCATCGGGTATATGGCAGGGATGACAGCCTGGAACATATCATTCAGAAGATGTCCCAAACTGACCATCAATAGGACAGACAACGCCGCTTTGTTCCTCAGATTATTCATCTTATATCCTAATCTTTATCTGTTTTCGCTCCCAAAGTCCAACCATGGTCGCCGTGGTATATCATCTGATGGGTCATTCCGCCGTCGATACAGATGTTCTCGCCTGTGATGAAGCCCGCCTTGTCGGAACAGAGATAGAGCACCATATTTGCAATATCCAAGGGATTGCCCACACGCCCGACTGGCTGCTGCACGGCATCGGGACCCTCGTAAACGGTATAGGCGGTGTCAATCCAACCGGGCGAAATGCTGTTCACGCGTACCTTGCCCGCCAGACTTACGGCAAGCGCATGGGTCAGTGCCGCAATGCCGCCCTTTGCAGCCGTGTAGCTCTCTGTCTGCGGCTGGCTCATTCGGTCGCGCGAGGACGAGATATTCACGATGGCTGCACCTTCGGCGAAATACGGGGCGAAGAGTTTGGCGAGGTAGAACGGAGCCGTCACACCTACGCTCATGGCATACTGAAACTCCTCGTAGCTGCACTCGTCAATGCCCTTCATCAGCGGCAGGGCATTATTGACGAGGAAATCCACATGGCCGAACTGGTCTATCACTTCCTTAGCGAACTGCTCCAACACTTGTTTGTCAGCAAGGTCGCCAACAAAGTGGTTGCCCTGCTGTAGATCTATCACACATGCCGTAGCGCCAGCTTTCTGAAACTCTTCCGCAATACACCGTCCGATGCCCTGTGCACCACCGGTTATTACGGCTATTTTTCCTTTGAAATCCATATTATTTTCCGAAATAGCTGTAATGGTTGTTATCGGGATTGACCACGATCTGTTCGACCACAATTTCTGGGTCAATCATGATGACCTTCAGGGTGTGCTTGCCAGGGGTAATGTCCTCGAAGGTAGCGTCGAGCCAACGGAGGTTGTCGAATACCTCATCGCGACGGGGCAGTTGTCGTCCCTGCCAGAAACCGCTCAAGGCCAAACGACTGCGACGTGGCAGTGGCTTCAGGACTTTGGAACGGGCAAGGTTTTGAGGATTGTACTCCGAGAAGGTGTCAACGATACCGCGACGGGCATCGATGGTCTGCATAGGCTGGTCGTCAATCTGCATGCCGATACGAAGACCACGTGCGGGATAGATGTCCTGTGTAGGAAGAATGCCGATGGCTACCTTACCCTCAGAGGTTATGTTGATGTCGTATTCCAATGTAGCACCGCTATTTTGGGCGAGAACATTGTTGCTACCCATACAACCATTGCCGCGCCCAAGGTCTGGTAAGAATATCCATGCGGCATCTTTTCCGTCCGTCTTGCGGGAGAATCGGTAGGCAGGAATGCTATATTCTTTGGTGGCAGGCTGGTTTTGTATCGCATGGCCAACATTGAAATTCAACGTCGTAGGATTGACATTCTCTTTGGGCATCGACCACATGGTATAGCCGATATGCTTGTCCTGCATCATCTTGCTCCATTTGCCCTTTGCAATCTGATGATAATAATCACTCAATTGTTGGTCACGAGCCATCAGCTGCTCCACAAGTGGATTGTTCCCACGAGTGGCAGCATTGTAAAGCATGTGTACACCGGCACTGGCCACTACTGGATAGTAAACCAACTGATAATAGGCATCCTGCGCTTCGGCTGGAATCTTTGTGCGTAGTGCCTCGGCACGGGCAGCCAACGAGAGCCACAAGCTGTCTGTCAGGTTCATCTCCTCTTGATTGAAGATGCCAGGCACCTGCGCCTCGGCTTTGCGCCATAGGTTATATTTCGAGTATTTGGCAATGAGGTCGGCAGCCTCTTTGGCATATTCATCTCCAAAGACAGAAGCTGTATAACCTTCCAGCCACGTCTGTTCGTCACCTGCCTTTACGGCCTCAGGATTCCATGCATAGTGCATGATGAAATCGATGGGAACTTCTTTTGGCTTCAGGTCGCCCACGTTTATAATCCAGATGCGGTCGATGCCTGTCTGATAAGCCAGATTCAACTGTTCACGCAACTTGGGAATGGTGGTCGTGTTCACCCAGCGGTCGTTCCAAGGTCCGCCATTCATGTCGATATGGTAGTAGAGACCAAGTCCGCCCTTGCGTTTACGCTCGAAATCACGGCCTATGCGTCGGATATAGCCCCAGTTGTTGTCGCAGAGCAATAGCGTTACATCATCAGGCACTGTGAAGCCGGCATCGTAGTAGCGTTGCACTTCCGTAAAGATGGCCCAGAGCTGTGGAACGGCATCCTTGCGACCGTAAACCTTCTTAATAATAGAGCGCTGCCCCTTGATCACCTCACGCAGCGTCTTCATGTTGTCCTCGTCGTCACCCTTGCCCATAGCCACGTCGCCGTCGCCTCGCATACCGATGGTTACGAGGTTGTCGTAAGCCTTGTTGCGCTGCATACCTTCGAGGAAGAACTTGTCGACACGCTCCTTGTTCGTGGCATAGTCCCAAGGGCCGACCTCCTCCTTACGGTGCAGGTATTCCTGGTGTGCCCGCATCATCGGCTCATGGTGCGAGGTTCCCATCACGATGCCGTATTCATCAGCCAGACGTGGACTCTCTGGATCGTCTTCGTTGAAGGCCGTCGCCCACATGGCTGGCCACAGGTAGTTGGCTTTCAGACGCAGCAGCAGCTCGAACATGTGAGCGTACATCTTCGAGTTGACACCGCCAAAGTGTTCCGTTGCCCATTCTCCAAACGACGGCCATTCATCATTGATAAAGATACCGCGATACTTCACCTTTGGCGACGGCTGAACGAAACGCCCAGCGTCCCAGTAAAGTTCGTCCTGATGCTGTACTGGCACATCAGCCCACCAGTACCAAGGCGACACACCGATGCGCTTACTGATCTCGTAGATGCCGTAGATAGTGCCGCGCTTATCGCTACCAGCTACCACAAGGTTTTCGTCAACGATGTCGATAACGAACGACTCCCACTGGCCTTTCACCCTGCTCACGTCCAGCTTCTTCTGCTTGATGAGTTTGTCGATGATGCGGCTATTGCCGATGGTGCCCACGATGATGCTTTTGTCAGCGGCCAAACCGCTGACCACAGGACTGGCCGTTCCCGTCACCTTTCGCACATCGTCGCCGAGGTCGTTGGCAGCACGAACCACGCCCTTCCAATCTTGTTTATCCACCACGATTGCCGCGGTCTTCCCGTCCTTGGCAATACAGAACGTTTTACTTTGTGCCATCACACTCGTCGCTATGACAAGCAGTAGCAAACTCACAGTTAGAATCTTTCTCATTTCCATATATTCCGTTTTTGCGTTTCAAATACTTTAATCAATATCACTTGTAACCATCTATGTCCTTAATTGTTATTACTTATGGATTCATTTTATGCTCATCATTCTCCCAACCTGATGACGCTGCGGTCTTCCTCCTGTTTCTTCGTGCCGCCAAGTGGCTTGTAGGAGTGGAAGTTCCAGGTGAGACCGAGCCAGAGGACGCGGCTGCGGTTGCGGCTGGTATTGGTGAGGGTATAGACGGGATTGTCGGACGAGATTTCCCAGCGGCGGGTGTCGAACACGTCGGTGACGAGGGCTGAGAGGGTCAGCGACGTCTTGGGCAGTTGCTGGCGGATGCCGACGTTGCAGTAGTGGATGGTCTTGGTGGTGAACTGCGGGAAGTACTGCGGCGTGGTGACGAAGTACTGCGCCTGAACGGTCATCCCTCGCAGCGGCATGATGTTCAGGGTGGCGCTGGTGTTGGTGGTCCAGCCCTGATTACGGATGGCTGTATCGTGCCAGTCGGCTCGCGAATGGGTATAGAAGATGTTTGAACCGAGGTCGATGCCGAGCCATCGCAGGGCGCTCCATCGGATGTTGTGCTCAATACCCGTCTTCAAGTCCGTGTCGCCGTTGATGTAGGTCATCACGAGGATGTCACGGTCAAGATAGGCAATCTGGTTGATGTAGTCCTGCGTGTAGTTGAGATAGGCGTTGCCGCTCACCTTCAGCGTCTGGCTGGTATAGGTGTAGCCGAGGTCGAGCTTGTTGGCTTTTTCGGGCTTCAGATGCACGTTGCCGGTCTCGTAGGTCTGGTTGTCTATGAGGTTGATGTAGGGATTGAGCTGCGGATAGGTGGGGCGCGAGATTCTTCGCGAAAGACCGAGCGACAGCTGCCAGGGCTCGCTGACGCGATAGTTCAGCATGAGATTGGGGGCCACGAAATAGCAGTCGCTGGCCTCGTCCAGCCGGTCCTTGTCGCTTTGCAGCGTCACGCGGCTGTACTCCAGTCGCAATCCGGCTTTCATCGTCAACTGTCCGTTGAGCTTCGACGAGTACATAGCGTAGGCGGCAGGGATATACTCACGGTGGCGCAGGTCGTTGCTCAGAGGTACTGACAGTTGCCACGCGTCCGTTGCCGCATCGTACTCGTACATCTTGTGGTCGATGTTGTTCTGGCGGTAGGTCATCTTCACGCCCGTCTCCAGTTTTCCGCGACCCATCGGAGCCATGTAGTCGAGCTGCAGGGCAGCGATGCGTGGATGGCCGCCCGACTCAGAACGCTGTACCATCTCAAAGGCACTTGCCGTCTGCTCATAATAATACGAAGGCCGATGCCCGTTAATGGCCGACAGCGACGCCATGACGCTGACCTCGCGACGGCCCGGCTCGAAGATATGCCGGTAGCCCAGCGAGCCCTCCACCATCTCGCGGTTGAAGGTGATGTCGGTCTGGCGCACTTTTTCGCTGGCCGTGCCCGCAATGCCGTAGTGGTTGTGCATGGTCTGCAGGTTGTTCATCCTCGGGAATCCCGCCTTTACGTCCAGCGTCAGCACGTCCTGCTTCGTCGCCTTGTAGCTCACGTTCAGGCCGATGTTCTGGCCCGTAGTCTTCTTCGCCGCGTCAATCAGCTGGTCCAAGCTACTTCCCGTCTGCACGATGCGTCGGTGTAGCTCGCTCTCCATGTGGTCGCGCTCCCATTTCCCGTTGTAGTTCATGCGCACGCCCCAGCGACCGAAGTTGTAGCTCATGGCCACGTTGCCATTCATAAAATTGCTGATGCCGTAGTTGGCCGAAGCCATCGCCGTGAAAGCCTCGGGCGTCTGCTTCTTCGACACGATGCTAATGATGCCGCCCGACCCCTCCGCGTCGTACTTCGCGTCAGGGCTGGTCACGATGTCGATGCTCTGCACGTTGGCGGCAGGGATGCTCCCCAGACCGTCGAGCGTCGTCGGCACGCCGTCCACGAGGATGAGCACATTGCCGTTGCCACGTATCGACACCTGGCCGCTGCCGTCGATGGTCACAGCCGACGAACTCCTGAGCACTTCGAGCACCGACCCCGTAGCGCTGCTCATCGTCGCACTCGGGTTGATGCGTGTCCGTTCCGCCGTCACGCTCTTCGTCCCCGCCTTGCCCGTCACCACCACGTTCTTCAGGTTGATCACCGTGCTGTCCATCTGCCCGTGCGCCGCCACAGCCATCATTAGCAAGAGCATTATCCAGTATAATCGATTCATGAAAACCTATTTTATTTGAACAACTCTATCATCACAACAGACTTGGCTGGCATCTTGAATGTGAGTGCACCCTTCTTCAGTGTAGCCTTGTCGAAGGTTGAGAGATGCACATTGTTGGGGCTTTCGAAGGTGTTGTAGTCGGCGTTGTTCTTAGCGGTCAGAAGCTGCGACTGCGAGATGCTCTTATAATCAGGGCTGATGGGACAACTAATCTGACAATCTTTGTCGGGCGAGAGGTTTGCGACAGTCAGGTGCATGCGTCCGTCGGCATCCACCGAGGCCGAGGCGTTCACTTGCGGCAGCGTCCAAGTACCCCATTCATCGACCACCACGGCCACCTTCTTTTCTGGGTCGTAGATGCTCATCACCGAGTCTTGCTTCACGATGGCATCCTCGATGTTCAGAGCGTAGGCTATCGTACGGAAGAAGTCGTTGCGGGTGAATTCAGTGGCTGAACCTTTGTGTTCCCACGGGCCTGGGATGGTGTAATAATGTAAGGAGAGTCCCCACATCATCTCGGCAGGAATGCGGCTCATGATGGTCTCCGTCCAGTGGTAGTCGTCTGGTACAGATGGTCCACTGGCGACCTTCTTCAAATAGCCTCCGTTGTAATTACGGCAGAAGGTCTGGTAGCGGCGATAGGCTGTGGCATAATCCTCAGCGGTGAAGTTCCCTCCACAACCATAGCTCTCGTTGCCAACAGCGAAGAATGTCACCTTCCAAGGCTCCTCACGTCCGTTCTGCTTTCGCAGTTCAGTCATCGGACTCTCGTTGGGCGAGTTCATATACTCCACCCACTTCGACATCTCCTCTACCGTGCCGCTGCCCACATTACCGCAGACGTAAGGTTCAGTGCCCAACTGCTCGCACATATTCAGGAACTCGTGGGTGCCGAAGGAGTTGTCCTCAGTGGCGTATCCCCAGTTTGTATTCACCATCTTGGCACGCTTTTGGCCGATACCGTCCATCCAGTGATACTCGTCGGCAAAGCAACCTCCGGGCCATCTGAGGTTGGGGATGCGGATTTGCTTGAGAGCGTCAAAAACGTCCTTTCGCACACCATCGATATTTGGAATATCAGAGTCTTTACCCACCCACAGACCATCATAGATACAGTGTCCGAGATGCTCTGAGAAATGTCCGTAGATGTGGCGCGAGATGGTGGTTTCAGCCTTCTGTTCCTGAAACATTATAGTTGCTGTGCCTGCTTGACTTTGTGCAAACATGCCCATGCAGACAACTGATAATGCAATCGTTAATGCCAGTTGCAATTGTTTACTACTTACCATCTTATCTAAATACATTTAAAATTGTTGCAAAAGTAGCAAGAAATGCCGAATTATAGTTATCTTTGCAGAATATTTTGAGAAATATTAGGATTTATGGATATTGCAAAGGCATTTGAAGTGGCGTTCAACCGCAAGATTGAGAAGAACTGGGAGACAATCTACGTAGTCGTGGATATTCACGACACCATCTTGCGTGCATGCTATGAGAATGAGGAGATCTACGACTACTATCCTTATTCAAGGGAGGCCTTACAACTGATGACCAACCGCGAAGACATCTGCCTGATTCTCTGGAGCGGATGCTACGATGAAAAGATGGCCGAATACAGGAGTCGGTTTGCAGAAGAAGGTATCCATTTCGACTATGCCAACGAGAATCCTGAAGTGGGCAACACGAGTTTCCAGAACTTCGAGGTAAAACTCTATTTCAATGTAGGGATAGATGACAAGTTCGGCTTTGAACCTGAAACGGACTGGGTTAAAGTGATTGAGGTATTGGGGAGGTTCTAATCTAGATTTTTCTCCATTCTGTAACATGTAAAAGTCTCACCGACTATCTTCTGCGAGTAGTCTGCAACATAACTCATCGTTTCATAGAAATGGGTCTTGTTATCACGACTCTCTACAAGAGCTGTCGTAAAGCCCAGTTCCTTAGCCCAT